>ERZ1034901.265-NODE-265-length-43528-cov-20.673568_pt1 | contig 43528 bp, 35 predicted proteins | sample MGYA00520628_ERZ1034901 | MGnify/ENA primary metagenome ERZ1034901 (study PRJEB33766, sample SAMN09781783) | gut metagenome | biome: gut microbiome | host: Homo sapiens | place: Madagascar | study: EMG produced TPA metagenomics assembly of the PRJNA485056 data...
TTTGTTTTTTCCGTCTTTTTTTCATAGATACCCCTTTCTTTCAACGCTTTTATTTCCTTAAATCTTACACTTGTAATATTTAAAAGTCAAGTCTTTTCTTAGGCATTATAAACTATCGATTTTATTGTGCAATTTCCTCCGCTGACAATTCGCCGCTTCACAATAACCACTCCATCCTTTTTTGTAAATGCTCTTTTTGTATACCAGGTTCGCCTTGAATTTTTTCCAAATCCAAAATCTCCATCCTGAATATTTAATTTCTTTGCACTAAGTCCAATAATGAAACCCACACAGGCTGAAGCAAGAATCCAGCTCCAGCGTGGGCTTCCGTCCCAGGACAAATCCATCATCGTGTGCGCAATAAAACCAATCAATAGCCCTGTCACAGGTCCATATATAATCGCAAATACTATCAAAACCGCATATTGAATACTGATAATCGTATTTGGCACCGGACTTGGTATAACAAAAAAAACGAGCCAATACCATAAATAAGACCGTTCCAATTCCAACAGCAACGACATTTTTTATACTGCTAATGCCACTCATTTTCCCCCTAATCTAGATGATAGGCGCCATGAGGATCGAAATCCGTTGATGCTTCAATCTCAATTCCATAATGGTCGTACACTTTTTCTTCAATGTCCACATCAATCCATCGGCAGTCCAGTTCTTTTTCATCCAAGACACAATAGCCGACACATGCAGGATCATTAAAATATAATAAATAGCCATCCGAAGTTTCTTTGTAACCAACGCAGACCACCCAATGTCCCTCCGTTAGATAGGTGTTCTGATTCGACGGATCATCCACATTGTAACTGCCATCCTCCGCCGAAGACCATGCCTGTATGCACATTAGCATAGGATGTTTTGCATTCAATGCCTCTACAAGCTCTTTTATTGTCCGTTTTTCTCCAGCATTGACAGCTATATCATTTATTTCGAAATACTGAAGTATATTTTCCGGTGGTGTTCCAGCTTCTTCAGTCGTTCCTAATACTTCTTCATAGGCTGTAAGATTGATATCCCCCTCATAGGGCTTAAGCCAGTTCATGATCATCTGCACACAGGTTGCTCCACATGTATAGTTGCCATATTGACGCAAATTCGGCATATCAACAAAAATATCCGCCTCTGAAATTGAACCATCATAAAAATCATTTTCTTCCTGAGTCTCAAGAACACTTTCTTCTGTACTACTGTTCAAAAATGTATTGACACTTCCACCGCTGCAACCTGCCATACTGCCAATAAGCATCAACAACAGGATGCTGGTCATCCATTTCCTCTCTTTACGCAATTTATTATCACTCCCTCATCCTTTTCCTTTATTTTCAGTTTAACACAGACTATTTGATCGAACATCGTCCCTTTTATAGATAATGTGGTCTTTTTTTGAGAAAATGGTTCCAGAATAAGCACCATTGCCGTAAAAAAATTGCAAATTTGCATTTTTTCATACCTTGCTGCCATTATCGCTAATCAGGACTGGATCGATCTGGAACTCAAGTTTCCGCTTCTTCAAAAAAACTGGAAAGTAATAAGATTTTTACTAACCTGCCAGTCAGTAGTCTTATTGTGTTCTAAAGTATTTTCAATTTTCAACTTCTACGCTTTTTATTATACAGGAAGCTCCCCAACATGCAAAAAAGCCTTGAATTATCCCCTTTTCATAGGAAATTCAAGGCTTCTCATTGATTTACATGATAAAATTACGGTTCAAATTCTTATGCGAACTGTAAGATTATGCGTTCATCTGTTTTGCGACTTTTAGATTACATTCCAGCCTGAGCTGCAACTTCTGCTGCGAAGTCGTCAACTTTCTTTTCGATTCCTTCACCAGTCTCGAAACGAACGAATTTTGTAACTTTAACGTTTGCACCGTTCTCTTTTGCTACCTTATCAACGTATTTTCCTACTGTAAGGTCGCTGTCCTGAACGTATACCTGATCAAGCAGGCAGATCTCTTTAAGTTCTTTGTTCAGACGTCCGATGATCATCTTCTCGATGATGTTTTCCGGTTTCTCCGGGTTCTCTTTCTTAGCCTGAGCGAGAAGGATCTCTTTCTCGTGATCAAGGTAATCCTGAGATACTTCCTCACGTGATACATACTTCGGAGACATAGCTGCTACCTGCATAGCTACGTTCTTCAGTGCTGCTTTGATCTCGTCGTTAACAACATCTGTATCAGCAACAACAAGAACACCGATACGTCCGCCACCGTGGATGTAAGGAACAACCACACCGTTGTCTGCTGCAACTTTCTCGAATCTTCTGATGTTCAGGTTCTCTCCGATAACTGCGATCTTCTCTACGAGAGCATCTTTTACAGTCTTTGTTGTATCAGCTTCCCAAGCCTCTGCCATAAATGCATCAAGATCAGCTGCTTCTGAATCTACTACCTGGTTAGCAACTGCTTCTACGAATCCCTGGAACTCATCGTTCTTTGCAACGAAGTCTGTCTCAGAGTTTACTTCTACGATTGCAGCAACTTTGTCATCTTTAACAACTGTCTTAACGATACCTTCTGCAGCGATTCTTCCAGCTTTTTTCTCAGCTTTAGCCTGTCCGTTCTTTCTAAGGAACTCTACAGCTGCGTCCATATCTCCGTTTGTCTCAGAAAGCGCTTTTTTACAGTCCATCATTCCAGCGCCTGTCATTTCTCTTAACTCTTTTACCATTCCTGCTGTGATTGCCATGATAATTTTCCTCCATTATTCATAATGTGTATGTCACTGTAAGCAGTAACATATGCTTTTCTCTATAGAACTATTTCTATAAAGTAAAATGCTTCAACCTGATAATCAGGCTGAAGCATTTTCTTTCATATCAAGAACTGATATTACTCTTCTACAGCCTCTTCAGCTTCAGCTGCTTCTGCAGCCTCCTCGTAATACTCATCCTCAGCTGCACCCTGGTTTGCTTCGATAACAGCGTCTGCCATCTTAGAAACGATCAGTTTTACAGCTCTGATTGCATCATCATTACCTGGGATTACGTAATCCAGTTCTTCTGGATCACAGTTTGTATCACAGATACCGATCAGCGGAATTCCGAGTGTGTGTGCTTCCTGTACACAGATTCTTTCTTTCTTAGGATCTACGATGAAGATAGCGTCTGGCAGTTTCTTCATGTCTTTGATTCCGCCAAGGTTCTTCTCGAGCTTTGTCCACTCTTTTTTGATTTCGATAACTTCTTTCTTCGGAAGTACTTCGAATGTTCCATCTTCTGCCATTCTCTCGATGTCTTTCAGACGTTTGATACGGCTCTGGATTGTCTTGAAGTTTGTAAGCATTCCTCCAAGCCATCTCTCGTTTACATAATACATTCCGCAACGCTCAGCCTCAGCTTTGATTGCATCCTGTGCCTGTTTCTTTGTTCCTACGAAAAGAACTGTACCGCCTTCTGCAGCGATGTCAGAAACAGCCTTATATGCATCGTCAACCATTCCTACAGATTTCTGCAGGTCGATGATGTAGATACCATTTCTCTCTGTGTAGATGTATGGAGCCATCTTAGGGTTCCATCTTCTTGTCTGATGTCCAAAATGAACACCTGCTTCCAATAACTGCTTCATTGAAATAACGCTCATGTTATTCTCCTCCATTTGGTTTTTTTCTTCCGTATGTTTTACTCTCCTTCGCAACCGGACGAAACTTCTGTCTCGACTTAGGCACCTTGGAAGGAATCCACATACGTGTTTTTTAGCAACGTTCGTAGTATAGCATAAAACAAGGGACGTTGCAAGAACTTTTTCCCACAACACCCCCATTTTTCAACATTTTTTGTTATTGTTCGTACTATGTGCGACCAACAGCCATTTTTATCCTCCTACGCAACAAAATGTGAATTTCCTATTCCTATACCAGCTGAAACGCTTTCAGCACATACAGCCATCCTGTCAACGTGAATGCACTGAACAATGTTGTCAGCATCACTACACTTGATGATAAAACTCCTTCATGTCCCATATTCTTTGCCATAACAAAACTGCTTACTGTTGTTGCGGATCCAAGCATTACAAGGATTGCAATCAGTTCTTCCTGACGGAATCCCAGTTTCACAGCAATCGGAAGAAAAATTGCCACAAATACAATCAACTTCATAATTGTTGCTGTCACAGCCGGTTTGATCTTTCCAAGTGCTTTCCTAAAATCAAAGGTAGCTCCCATTGCCATCAGCCCCATTGGTGTGGACATTCCTCCAATACTTGTCACCGTTTTATTAAGAATTGCCGGCATTGGGATCTTGCAGGCTGACCAGATCAGACCAGCCACGATTCCAATGATGATTGGATTGGTTACGATTCCCTTTAACGTTTTCATCCATACAGCTTTATCAATTGCCTTTCGTTCCGGATGGAAAAAGGATAACACGATAACTGCCATCACATTATAAAGTGGTACACTTCCAATGATCATAAGTGGCGCCATCCCTGCATTTCCATAAATATTCTGGATAAATGCAATTCCAAGAAGTGCTGCGCTGCTCCGGTACGAAGCCTGAATAAATTCACCCTGGATTGAACGGTCTTTCCAGATGCAAGATACCAGCGCAGCAATTGTAATGCAGATAAATGTTACTACAAAGCAGAAAATCACAAATTTGATATTCCACACTTCTTCAAAATCAACTTTTGCCAGGTCACCAAACAACAATACCGGCAATGGAATCAGAAAGACAAATTTATTCATCTTTGCTGCAAACTCTTCATCCATCCAGCCAAGCTTTCTGAACAGCATTCCCAGTACCATCATCAAAAAGATCGGTACGGTTGCATTCAGACTAAAAACTAAATTTTCCATTCTTCTCACCAGTCCCCTACTCTGTACGAAGCGCTGTCACAGGATCACTCTTTGCTGCTTTCTTTGATGGGATCAGTCCACCAAGTAATGTAAGGACAACACTTAATAAAATCAGTATGATTGCCGGAACAATCGGCAGAACTGCATTTACCTTCGCATTATCCGCCACACTGTGAATAATCGCATTTCCAGGAATCAGAAGTAATAAAGTCAGTCCGATTCCGATCAGTCCTGCACAAAGTCCGATAATAACTGTCTCTGCATTAAATACCTGTGATACATTTCGCTTTGACGCACCGATTGCTCTTAATATTCCAATTTCCTTCTTCCGCTCAAGCACACTGATGTAGGTAATAACACCAATCATAATGGAAGATACCACAAGAGAAATTGCTACAAATGCAATCAGCACATAACTGATCGTATCTACGATTGTTGTGACAGAGGACATTAAAGTTCCAACTACATCGGTATAAGTAATAACCTGCTCATCCTTCCCTTCTGCCTCCATCCTGCTATTATAATCGTCCAGAATCTTTACTACTTGTTCCTTTCCTTCAAAATCCTTTGGATAAATGTTAATAGCAGACGGGACTGCAAAATCTACATATCCCAGTTTCTGCAGATTACTATCATAAGAAGCCAAGCCTTTCCCACTCATCGACATCATAAGCTCCGCCAGATCATCTTCCGTCATATTCATCTGAAATGCATCTGCAAATGCTGCCGGATCAATCTGCATTGCATTTCCGAGGGTGTTCTGAAGCTGCGTTCCTACGTTGGTCATCATCTGCTTCATTGCAGATTCAAGCTCTGTTGTCATCTGACTGATAATCTGTGTCATTGCAGAGGACACCTGTGTCTCAAGTGCCTGACCAATGGAGTCTCCCAGAGTCCCCATTGCCTGGTTCATATAATTTCCGATGATTTTTGACACCTGGCTCTCCAACTGATCCATATCGATCATTGCTGACAGACCTTCCTGAAACTGCTTCTTTCCATCATCTGTTTGCAGATAAGCCATGAAATGTTCTCCCATCTTAGACGGATCCGGAAGACTATTCTCAGAAGCATATACCAAATAGCCTTTCACAAGGTCATCTGATAGTTTCTCAAGCTGTTCCGGTGTTATCTCAATCTTCGGATCTTCCGGCATAACTTCTGACATCCAATCTGAAATTATTTTCTTCGCTTCATCCGTCTGAAGATATTCCATCAAATATTCATCGAATTGATCCGGATCTGTATATCCTTTTTCCGTAATATACTGTTCGTATCCGGCCATAATATTTTTGATCAATTCCTGTATTTTCTCGGTTGTAATCGTCACAGTTCCGCTTGATTTCATGATATCTTTTATATTATCAGAAATAATCTTTTTTGCTGCATCTGTCTTAAGAAATGCTGTAAAATCCTCTCCAAGACCTGAATAATCTGCCTCTGGATGTGTCTTTGCATACTCCTGATATCCCGTCAGCAGTCCACAAACCATCTGTTTCATACCATCCGGTGATACCTTCAGATCCAGATTCGAAACGATCTCTCCCAGATTCATCTGCGGCATTCCGGAAAGATCTAAGTTCAGAGAATCTGGATTTACAAGTCCCGACAAATCCAACGTATTACTTCCTGTCTGAAATGCTTTTGACAGATTCATAGACTCACTGAGATTTAACGAATTCCCAAAATCCAAAGAATTTCCTAAATTGTTCATCGTACTTGCGTCAAATCCAAATGCTTTCTGCAGTGCTGCTTCGTCAACCGTAAATAAAGAATCCATGGAGAATCCATTTTCACTATCTTTCTCTCCGAATTTTTTATTTGTAAATACGTTAACATCCGGATTTGCCAGCTGCTGTTTCACAATCTCACTTTTTGCTGCCTGTTCTGCCACATGTTTCGTCAATGATGTCGGATATGCAATTCCCGGACTCAGAGAGGAGGCTTTCGCATCTTCAGCTGGTTTCACAATACCAACCACGGTAAGATCTTCCCCATTCGCTACAAGTGATTTCATATAATCTTCATTATCCGTCTTATCTTTCCAAACCTGATACTGACTATCATATTCATAATACTCAGAACTGTTCACAAGCTTGAACTTTGTTCCGATAATATCATCATAAGAATAAGTTCCCAAATCATCCGGTGTAGTAACATTTTCCTCTTTCACAAATGACTGGATCATCTCATCAAGTTCCAGTGGATCACGAAGTCCCAATGTATAAAGCATAAAGTCACTCATTCCGCCATTCGAGGTCAGAACCACAACACATTCATTATATTTCTCTGGCCAATGCCCCTTTTCCACTTCATACTGATTTTCATAAAGTTTACTGCTCTCCGGCATCTCATAAAAAACATCTGTACTCATCATAGATGACATCATACTATTCGTACTTATAGAAGAACCCAATCCCATAGCTGAAAAGGATTGATCTGGATTCACCTGACGGATACTGTCTTTATTTTCTTTATAAATCTGCGGAGAAATGCTGTACTTATATTCTATAGCATTCGTATATTGTTCCACTCCACTCTTGCCAGTATCAAGATACTTCTTCAAAGCACCAAGGTCATTTGAATCCATTGTGGAAAACATATTCGTCACCATCTGAATTACTTTAACCTGATCCTTTGACTTTTTCTTTGTATCTGACTTCTCTTTGTCTGTTTTTTTATCATCCACAGAAGCACTGTCCATCCCGACCATCATGGATGTCAGATCAAAGCCTGTACTTTGTATCTGTAGAGGATATTCTGAAAGCGTCTCTTCCTCTACGTTCTGAATATATTGATTCACACCTGTAGATAGAGACAGAATTAATGCAATTCCGATAATTCCGATTGAGCCTGCAAATGAAGTCAGAAGCGTTCGTGCCTTCTTTGTTTTCAGATTGTTAAAGCTCAAAGCTAATGCTGTCAGAAATGACATCGAGGATTTCCCCATATTCCTGTGTTCTGCCACTCCCATCACCGTTTCATCTACTTCAAACGGATCTGTATCTGAACGGATCACACCATCTTTTAATGTAACGATTCTTGTCGCATACTGCTCTGCAAGCTCCGGATTATGTGTAACCATAACAACCAGACGGTCTTTCGCTACTTCCTGAAGAAGATCCATGACCTGCACACTTGTATCACTGTCCAGTGCACCTGTCGGTTCATCTGCAAGCAGGATATCCGGATCATTCACTAATGCCCGGGCAATCGCAACACGCTGCATCTGTCCCCCGGACATCTGACTTGGTCGCTTGTGAATCTGCGCACCTAGTCCAACCTTTTCAAGCGCTTCTGTCGCACGTTTCCTTCTCTCGGACTTGCCAATCCCCGAAATCGTAAGTGCCAGTTCAACATTTGCCAGAACAGTCTGATGCGGAATCAGATTATAACTCTGGAAAACAAATCCTATCGTATGATTACGATAAGAATCCCAGTCTCTGTCTTTATATTTCTTCGTTGATATTCCATTGATGATCAGATCTCCGCTGTCATACCGATCCAGACCGCCAATGATATTCAAAAGCGTTGTCTTTCCCGAACCGCTCGGTCCCAGAATAGCAACAAATTCATTATCTCTGAGATTCAGACTGACATCATCCAATGCTTTCTGTATCAGATTACCTGTTCGATATTCCTTGCAAATATGTTGTATCTGAAGCATGCCTTCTCTCCTTTTCCAATCACTATACAGTCATTATTTTACTATTCTACACCCTGCTTGGATGAATTGTCATTCACTTTATAAAAATTTCAAGAATTCTTAACTCCTCCCTAACTCTATGGTTCTTCCATATTACTATCTTTTTTATAGGTAAACTGTGAATTTCAAAGTTTTTTCTTGATTTCTATACATTTTTTTGTCATAATATGGTCAGATAATATGTAATACACAAAAGCATTGGAGGAATTTATCATGAAAACATATGAAAAACCTGTTGTTTCCGTTGACACTGGCCTTGCTGAAGGAGTATACGCTGCAAGCGGTGCAACTCAGGGAACATTAAATGTTACTTATGTTGGTGTCTGGGATCGCTGGGGTACTAACGGCGGTAAAGGTCTTGCTCAGGCTAACTGGTCAGGCATTGATGGAACTATTACACTCAACATCACTTTTAATGACACAGTAGATCAGGCAGAGACCGATGATGCATCTGTTCAGGCATCCTGTTCAGGAAAAACTGCAACTCTTACATTCGCAAGTACAGTAACTAATCCATTAACAATCGGAATCCATCTGAATCACGGAACATCTATTGATGATCTTAAGATGACAGGATTCACTTATTCTGTAAACTAACTCTATAACTTCACTTTTTAAAAATTGGCTGCCGGTTCATTTACATGATGAAAACGACAGCCAATTCATTTTTTCTATCTGACTTTCACATTTTTAAGTTCGCAAATAATGATTCCCACTCCATTCATTGACTTGCTTCTTATTTTTAAAAATCCTTTATCATCCTCTCAATCTCGCTCTTCTCAAGCACCCGGCACTTTTTCTCCCTGATTGCATAAACCCGGGTACAGATATTCAGTACCGTCGGCCGGTGTGTCGTCACAATACAGGTTCTTGGATAAGTATCTGCCATGATATTTTTCAGCACTTTTCTCTCTGTCGCCACATCAAGTGCCGAAGTGGCTTCATCAAGCAAAAGAATCGGAGATTTTCGAAGCAGTGCTCTGGCAATGGACAATCGTTGTGCCTGTCCTTCGGAGAATCCGCCGCCTCGTTCTTTGATCTTGCTTTCGATTCCGTCCGGAAGCCTTTCCACAAACTCCCATGCATCTGCAAGCTTTAACGCCTCGATGATCTCCTCATCTGACGCATCCGGTTTTACATTCCGCAGGTTCTCTGCAATCGTACCGGAGAACATCGTATTCCCCTGTGGGACATAGGAGAACAGTTTTCTGGTGGACGGAGACATCGGCTGCTTTTTCTCATGATCTTCTCCCGCACAGACATCCGCTGTTCCGGACTGTGCTCGCAGAAGAGATAAGATCAGACGAAGCATCGTTGTCTTTCCCTCTCCGGAAGGTCCTACCAGTGCTACAATTTCATGAGGATAAGCTTCCACATCTGCATGTGCAAAAACTTCTGTTCCGGACTCATAAGTATAGCTGAGATCTTTCATTGTCAGTCCGATGCCTTGCCCGCGATATTCCTTTGCAAATTTTCGAACCGCATCATCCTGACTGTAATCTTCCTGTGGCATCTCCACGATATCCATCAATCGCCCCGCTGAGATTGTGAGAGAAATAGCTGACGGCACAAGACTTGTCAGGGAATTCACAGAACTTGTCAAAGTTCCCGATAAAGACAGGAACATCGTCATCGTTCCATAACTGATCACACCGCTCCACACACGGTAAATTCCCCATCCATAACAACTGTAGGAAACAATAAATCCAACCAACGACATCAGAACGGAGGTCAACATCGACATTTTCTGAAAATCGAGACGCATATCGATATACTCCTGCTGCAGATTTTTCAGCCGTTCAATGTAAAAATGAATCAGATCAAATGCCTTAATCGTCTGTATGTTAGAAAAAGACTCCTGGTTAAATCCATACAACTTCGCATTCATTGCTGCACTTCTCTGGTTATTATTACGCATCCTTCGAAGCAGTGGTCTTGACATCAGTGCACTGAACGGGATTCCGATCAAAGCAAATATTGCAAAAGTCGGATCATAGTAAAGAACCACTGCAAGTGCACTGAAAAATTTCACGATATAAATGATCAGATTCGGCAGCCAATTCAGAATACCAGAAGAAATATTGGACGCATCAGAACTCCACCTCGTCACCAGATCTCCCGTATGATAAGCGGTCAATGACTCCCAGTCTGTCACAAGCATCTTAGCAAAGATATCATTCTTTATCTCCGTATCAACCTTCAGATTCACAAAGGTTGACGCATAACCTGTCGCCTGTGAGACAAGAATATTCGCAACCGAAAAACCGATCATAGCTGCAAATGTACTCAACAGCTTTCCTGTCTGATGACCGGTGATAATATCAACCAGGTCTTTCGAAATCAAACTGGATACCAGAGATACACCGGTTCCTACAACACCAAGCAGTGTGTAAAGAAGCATTGCTTTCCAGTATCGTTTTGCATACTGTCCGATCCACAGGGTCTGAGTCCACATCTTCTGAAGCGTACCCTCTTTCAAATGTTTCTGGATCTTTTGAATATATTCTTTCATCATGCTTCTATTTCCTCGTTCTTCTCGTCAACCCACTTCCTGATCACCTCTACCGCTGATGGATTCTTCGTACAAAAGAGCTGCGTGATCCGGGTTTGTTCTGCCATCTGCTTTGCGAATTCAAGATTTCCTGTTGCCATCTGCTCTGTCCAGGCTGGTGAGATCATCCTTTGAGTCACACGCAGCACCTGTTCAAATGGAGACAGTTCCTCTACATAATCTTCCTCATCTCTTCCAAGAAGAATAATTCCACCGAGCTCTATTGTCTCTGTTGTACATAATCCAGAAGTACCACACCACGGAATCCCATAGATACAATACCCGTCTCCCTTTTCTCTTTTTCCAATAAGGTTAAGATCTCCATTCAGATACGGTGTACCTGCATATTCATGCCAAAGCGCTGTATGTGTAGATTTTCCCATTCCTGAATGCCCGGAAAAAAGCCATGCCTGTCCCCGATACAATATAGAGGCCGAATGTAGCGCATAATACCCATTTTTCTGGGCATACAATAAAAAGACATGACGAATCACGTGAAAGAGATTCTCACAATAAATCTCTTTCTCTGTCTCATCAACTCTTTCTGCCTCTAAGCTACAATAAATCCGCACATATCCTGTATCTTTCGTCACGTAAACTTTTTGGATATTCTTCATTGTCGGAAAGTGAAGCTCATATATTCCTGCCAGATCGAGGACTTCCAGCTCTTTATTCTTTAAAAGTAATTTACCATTGGAATAAATCGGTGGTATCCCATAGAGTACCTCAATCCTCTGCCCTGATGCCAGCTCATGATTGGAAGAGGATTCTTCCTCGATATTTTCAAATCTATCTTTTCTCAAAAATGGTTTGAATTTTTCTGAAAAGAACTCTTCTCTTCCATAGAATCCAATTCTGAGCATTCCAATCTCCATATCTCCCCAAAGCGGTTCATACAACGGTCGCAGATCCTCATTCAATACTCCGAGTGTAAGTAACTGATCAATAAATGTCTCTATCTGCTTTTCTACTTCATTCCGCTCCTTCTCTTTTATTTCATAATACTGTATAATTGCTTTCAGTATCTCTTCTCTTTCTTTTGGATGCTCTAAAAAATTCCAGAGAAAGCTTCCGGTCTCGTTAAGTACCATCCCCTTTCTCTGATCTGCGATTTTCTGTCCATAAGGCATCAGATAATTCTTCTCTTTAATTTTTCTTAGAGCATATCCTTCCTGTCTTCTTAACATAATCCTTTAATTACTTCTATTGTTCTGATATATTCTTGTTCTACTGCTTCAAACATCTCTGTGCAGTTTTCTTTGATCTCTTTGTCTCGAAGTTCTTCTGTTAATGCAGAACTAACTTCAAATAACTTTGTAAATCCAAGATTCATACACACGCCTTTCAATGTATGTGCACTTCTGAATGCGAGTTCTGCATCCTGATTTTCAAGTCCTTCTTTTAATCCCTGGAAACTTGTATCATCCAAAAACTTCAATACAAATTTACGGACCAGTGTTTCACTTCCAAGCCTTCTCATCACATCAGCATAGTCACTACCCATTGATTCATAGCATTCTTCTAAATTCATTTTTCTTTACTCCTTAATTCTCTTTTCCCCTTGTTTCTGAAAAGAGTCTTTCATGCAATGCTTCCTGAACATTCATCTCACTGTCCTTTCTACATTGCTAATTTGTAACTGTTCAGAGCCAAGCAGAATTTCATAAAACAGGTGTAAAATGCTTGCATTTTTAAGACTGTTTTTGAAATTTTATTTGGCGGATACGCCACACCGACGAAATGCGTAGCATTTTGGAGGTTGGCTCTGAACAGTTACGCTAATTTTATTCTATGTGATTTTCTTAGAAAATACAAGTAATCTTCCCTTTTCAAACAGGAATTCTCGAATAAAATCTCTTTTTTTTTAATTCCGGCAATGTTATAATAAACTACTGCTTTTCATAAGCAGTGATTTGCAACGCTTATTAAATTTACAGGAACGTGATTTTATGAATACAAATGATTTATTTTCCCGGACAAAGGGATCAGATACTCCTGATACATACAAGTATGATCTGGAGCAATTACTGAAAGATGGATATTCTATCCGTATTCATCCTCAGGGATACAGTATGTACCCACTTTTCATTCCAAAAAGGGATGAAGCTGTGATCGAACCGGTTGATGTGAATACACTCCGGCGCAATGATGTTGTTCTTTATCGAAGAGATTCCGGTATTCTTGTTCTTCACAGGATTTTAAAAACAAATCCGAACGGAATCTGGCTTGTCGGGGATAATCAGACAGAAATCGAAGGTCCTCTTCATACAGATCAGATCAAAGGACGTCTCTGTCTTGTAATACGCAATGGACATGAAATCTCTGTCCGCTCTGTACCCTATCGTTTTCTCACTTCCCTCTGGCTCTTCCTTCGGCCTCTGCGTCCTTTCTTCTGGAAACTGAGTCGTTTATTAAAAAGGTAAGACTACTCCTTTCTCCTGCAGGAAGTCTATCACTTCCTGCACATCCTGAAGTACTTCTTCCGCCCTGATTCCATATTCTTCACTCAGCAGTTCTGCAAGAGCTTTTACTGAATCTGCCTCTTCCACATGTTCATAGATCCATGCAGCCGATTCACTTAATGTCAGTACTTCCTGCGTTTCTTCTGCCTTTTCTCCGCATGGGAAAATATTATATTCATTTGCAATTCTTCTTAATATATATCCTTTTTCTTTCTTCACTTCTTTTCTCCTGATTCATTTCATGATACAATGGGCATTGGTTGTCAACTATTAACCATACATTACAAGGAAAGGAACTATAACATGAACAGTCCGGAAATAACTTATCTTAAAATCCTCAAAAATGTCTGCTCTGGCTCTTTTTCACCCGTTGCAATTGCATCTGAAGATCTTCCTGAACTTACCAGCCTTGCTTTGAGACATTTTACAAGTCCTTTTCTCTTACCTTATATTAAAAATAAGTCTGCACTCTCTACATTAAAACAACAGACAAAACAATTGACTCTGCAATATTATCAATTAGAGCAGTTTACCCATAAAATAGCCCAGATTTTGGACAATGCACAGATTCCTTATATTCTTCTGAAAGGAATCAGCCTAGCTTCCACTTATCCGCAGGCTGAATATCGTAAGCTGGGAGATGTCGATCTCTACATCTCTGATGCTGATGCATTCAAGAAAGCCTGTGAAACCCTGAGCAAAAACAATTTTCATCAAATTGAGGAGTTTAGTGATCATCATCTGACTTTCTCATATACTTTTCCAAAGATTCAAAAAAGTTTTCTTTTGGAACTACATTATCGAATTGTCGGAATGTATCAATACGAACCGGCCAACCAGCTGATCAATCAAATTTATAACAGCACTGCATTTTCTCCTGACCGGCAACAGATCGGAACATATGATTATCCGGTACTTCCGCCGACAGAATATGTTTTTTATATGCTTCACCACATGCTGAAACATTATCTGTACAGCGGATTTGGTGTCCGGCTTTTATGTGATTTTGTCTTTTATCTGAAACAGCATGCTGATGAGATTGACTTTTTTAAAATTCATGACTGGTGCCGTCACTCAAAAATACTTCATCTATATGAAATTATTATCGAAAGCTGCCGGATCTATCTGGGACTTTCCGCCTGTATTGACCCAGAGATTCATTATGATCCGGAATTGTGTCAACAATTTATAGAGAAAATTCTCTCAGATTCCGATACCGGAACTGAAACCACAACTGCACTTGTCGGAAGTACCTCTTATAAGAGAATCACTTTAGGCACTTATTTTAAAGAAGGACATTTTCAGATGAAGCTTCAATACCCACATTTAAACAAATGTGTCTTCCTTTGGCCTGTTCTGTGGGGGATCACTTTTTTCCGGTTCCTGCATAATACTTACAAAATACGAAATACAACATTATTTCAGACACTCCGGCAATTTAAAAAGGCGAATTCACATACTCAGTTGATTCGTATTTTTGAAAACAGTGATTCGTAATACATTAGATACTTTTCAAGAGAGGGGAATTTTTTCAGCTATTCCCTTCTCCCAGCTTTTAGCTTCTTTAACATTACTTTCAATACTTTCTCCAGCTCTATATAATCTAAACTCTTACGGTAAATAATCCATAACAGGAAATTTGGCACTACAGCACAAATTCCCAGCCGGATCATAAACTGGAAAAACACCATTCCTTCTATCTGGCTACAGCATAAATCTGTTATCCCCCAGACAATTCCCATCACGGTCAGATTGAGAGCATATCTCAAAAAGAACGGAAACACCGGCTTTTGGAGACGATATTTATACAAGACATACGGTTCTACCCAAAGAGAGGTCAGTACTGTACTGGTGATTGTCCCTAAGAATACACCTGCTACTCCAAACTGAAGTACAAACAAAATTGATGTGATTAAATTCAATATTGCCTCAACAATTGCTTTATATCTGTCATACCAGAACAGCCCCATAGACTCTTTAAAAATCAATGTTGCTTTTCTTGTTCCATTCAAAAAGAAATTAATACAAAGAACCAAAACAACTGGAAAATCAAACAGATACTTCCGGCCAAATGCAATCTCTACAAAAGGATTCAAAAGTTCCAACAGACAGATTCCGGCCACCCCATAAAGCCAGTGTCCTAAAAAAAACAATTCCTGAAAAATCCTGTGAATTTTTTCTTTTTCTTCCGTCTCCCCAAGATTTCCAACACTTGCTGCCACGCCTTGCAGTACCTGATCTAAAATCTGTCGAATAGAGCCTATAAGAAGATAATAATTGGAATAAATACCTGCACTGATCACACCCACAAAACCGGAAATCAGAAGATTGTCTGTATTACTCACAACTACTGCTCCAATCTTATGCATCATCATTGCTTTCACATTTCTTACAATCTGCTGCTTTTCTTCCTTTGGAAGATGTCCGTCACACGGTTCTTTCAGATAAGGGAACATCTTGTCTGCTTTTCTTGACATGCATACATTTCCAAGAAAAGTACAGAACACTGCGATCAGCAAAAACAAAATAAAGTTCTTCGTACACAACAGGATCACTATCTGACAGATATCCTGCAGCACAAGAAAGCCGTTGTGATACAGCACTGTAATGTAACTCATCTGATGCGCATCTACAAGCGTTTTTTTGTAAATAAGCAGATAAGAAATCACTGAATTCAACAGATATAGAAGATAGATCAGGACTAAATGATCTACATCTGGACGTTCTTTCATCAAAACATCCAGAAACGGGATGATCAGAAGTCCTGCAATCAGCACAATTGCCGCAGTCACCCGATAAAACAGACGAAAAAGCCGCATCAATATCTTCTGTTTTTCGTAATCTTTTCTTGCGATCGGACCATATAATGCATAAGTAATTGCAGTACCTACTCCTAATTCAGACAGTGATAATATATTTAAAATATCCGTGAACAGGCCATTGATTCCTACATACCCTTCACTCAACGTTCTTGTGAAAACAACTCTGGTAAAAAATCCCATCAATATAGCGCTCACCTGGGCAAACAGCACTACGGACGTATTCATCATTGAATATTCGGTTCTTGATTTCTGTTTCATGGTTCACATATCCTTTCTTTTTCGTTATAATAAAATATATCATATAATTGCTTAAATGAATAAGGATGAAATTATCATGAAAAAAAGAATTACAACTATCTTTCACTACATTGTTTTTCTGTTCTGTCTGACAGGAGGACTCTGTCTTTTATTATTTATATTAAAACAGCGTTATCACCCTGTTGAATATACTCCGGCAAAAATTTCTGAATCTGCTGCCACACTTTCAAATCCATACTGTGGTTTTTATCAGTTGAATGGCTATGTGCTCTCTGACAGTACCTCGGCAGACGCTGCTGCCAACTGGGGAGCAGAACGCTGTTCATCTGACCCCTATCAGCTTATGCTTTTAGAAATTAATCTAAAAGCATACTCAGGAACAGCAATCAGTCAGAAAGGACTCGATGAGCTAAATGCCATTCTTGATGCCTGTACGGATGCAAAGAAGCAGCTTATCCTGCGTTTTCTCTATGATTGGGATGGACAGGCTCTTTCCACAGAACCTGCAAATATATCTACCATTCAAAATCATATGAAACAGGTTTCCAGTATTGTCAACTCACACGTTGATTGTGTTTATCTCCTGCAAGGTGTTTTCACAGGAAATAACGGAGAAATGAATCATACAAACTTTGGTGATTCCGAAAGTGTAAGAGTGCTGATGGAGCAACTCGCAGATGTCATTGACAATAAAATCTTTCTTTCGGTAAGAACTCCCGCTCAGCTTCGAAGCATTCTTAAAAACAAGTCAGCTTTGGAGAGTTCGGAAGCTTACTCTGGGACATTGGCTTCCAGGCTCGGATTATACAATGACGGAATGCTTGGTTCTGTCTATGATCTGGGAACCTATGATGATACTCCTTTTTCCAATCCACATGACCTGGAGGAGAAAGGAACCCGTGCAGAAGAGCTGCTCTTTCAGCGTCAACTCTGCATGTATGTTCCAAACGGAGGAGAAGTAACTGTGGACAATCCCTATAATAATCTTCCAAATGCTCTGTCTGATCTTGCTGTTATGCATGTTTCTTATCTGAATGCACAACATGATGCTGCAGTTTTAGATAAATGGAAAAACAGTAGTTATACTGGGGGGGATTCCCTGTTCTCCGGAAAAAGCGGATATGATTATATCTCCGCCCATCTCGGCTACCGCTATGTACTGACAGGCTCAGATCTCAGTTACCATGCAGTTTTAGACAATACTGCTACACTGACTTTAAAGATCAATAACCGTGGGTTTGCTCCTGCTTATCGCTTTTTTACAACTACATTATATCTGACAGATCAGAAAACAAATGAAAAAAAAGAAATTTTGACAACGATTGATAACCGTACAATTGTCGGGGAAAATGATTCTATTTTTTCACTTGATCTGGATGTCCGTTCTATTAAAAAAGGAACTTACAATATCACTTTGGAAATGCAGGATTCTTACACCGGACTTCCAATCCACTTTGCGAATCTCGGGTATGAATCTTCTGAAGAGATTCCTGTCGGGACTCTGACTGTTCAGTGATATATACACGGATTCTCTTTTATCCTCTGCGCAGAATTCCAAGAAACAACTTGGGTTCTGCGCCTATACCATTCTCCTTCTGGCTTTATCTTAAAAACCATCTGAACTATACTTCATTTTTTTCCACCATTTCCAACCCCTTTATTTTTTCTTTATCCAGTTTTAATATCTTTTCTCTAATCCAGACCGCAATTATTGAAATTGTCATCCGGAACATATAGATAATCGGCTTGAGGCCGGAGTGCATACTCTCTCCTTCTGTTCTTGCATGCATTACTGCCGGAATTTCGCGCACTCTGAAACCTAAAAGGAGCATTTGCATAATCATATTTGCATCTGGATAACGATCATCAAAGTTATTGTACTTTGAATAAAAAAGCACTGTCCGCCAGCTCAATCCCTGTAGACCCGTTGTAGGATCCATGATTTTCTTCCCTGTTCCAATCCAGATCATTTTGCGAAATAATACGAATGCTGCCTTTTTCGCTGCTGAAACCGAGAACGATGCACTTCCTTCCATAAATCGTGATCCTAAAACAATATCCGGAAAATTTCCGTTTTCATCTTTTTTCTTTAATTCTTCATATAAACGAAGGACATTTTTTACATCATGCTGTCCATCTGCATCCATCTGGATTACGTAGCGATATCCTTTTCGTATAGCATATTTATACCCTAATTGAAGTCCACTTCCATATCCAAGATTAAAAACATGTGTGACCACCGTATGTTTTCGTGCTTTTGTCACCCAGTTTGTAGCATCTGAAGATGCATCATTCATCACGAGAACATCCGCTATCGATGCGATCTCCGGCTTTTCCAGCTGCTCAAGAAGAGTTACGATTGTCTTTGCTTCATTGTAAGCCGGTATAATAATTAAAACTTCTTTTTTGTTCTTCATCTTTTCTGCCCTTTTCCTGATTCATCCTGTTTGTTATAGATGAAACGATAAACTTTACTTCCAAAACATAGATTTGATATCTGGCTTTTCCATTAACACTGCCTCTGCTGATCTACATCCATAAATCTCTCTTTGTTTTTCATTTTCTAAAAGTTCTTCAATCTTCGCGCTGACTGATTCCGGTGTTAACGCACAAACTGAGCCATCCACTCCATCTTTCACTTGTTCTCTGTTTCCATTGCAATCAGACACTAAAATCGGACACCCCAGTATCTTTGCTTCCTGGACTGCAATACTTTTCCCTTCAAACCGGGTTGCATGTACATAGAGATCGCACTGTGCATAATAAGGATATGGATTCTCCACAGCCCCTAAAAGACGAAAATCTTTTTCTAACCCTAATCGGTTAATTTGCTGTTGGAGCACGTCACGCAGTTCCCCTTCGCCAAGAACATACCAGCGTGCCTGCACTCCTTTCTCTTTTAGAAGCTTCATTGCATCAATTGCAATCTCATAAGCTTTTTGTGAAGTCAGTCTCCCAACTGTCAACAATCTCCATCCATCATACTCATCTGAAAAGCCACCCTCTGCCTTTGCTTTTTCTCTGATTCCTTTTTGATCGATCAAATTTGGAAAAACCATTATTCTTTCCTTACATTCCGGATATACTCTTTCCAAACTGTTTCTTACTTCTTCAGACACGGTAAAGATACGGTCAAAATCCTGATAACAGTTTTCATCTAACTTTCTGGTATACCCCGCATATGTATAATCCACATGTAGAAATACTATTTTTCTTTTTGCATTCACGTGGTCATGAACATAATATGTTGATCCGCCTTCCAAATACGCAACCGCAAGATCATAAGTATCCTCTAATTTCATTCCGCTATCAGACATTACTCTCCACAGAAGTTTATCAGGATACACTTTTCTGCATTTTATCATTCGCATCAGATTTTTCAACAAATATGGTATATTTTTGAAGACCGCTCCTTTTTGAAAAAGTCTGCAGAAAATCTGATGGTTTAACGTCTTCTTTCCTTCTTTTGAGAGAACTGACATATTTGAATAATTCTGATTCAGTACTTTTACATATTGGGGTATCTGACTGATCAATTCACCCTGATTTAAAAGAACATATAAGGATACTTCATACTCTTCTTCTGGAAATTCTTTCAGCAATTCCAGCAATGCCTTCTCCGCACCTGCGCATCCCAACGTATTGATCACAAATAAAACTTTCTTTTTTTTCATAATTCTTTTACCCGATATCTCTTTTTTCTCTATCTACCGTATTTTTCTCCTGCTTTATCTCTGACAATTGTCGTTTCAGACTTTTAATTTCAGAAATCAAATATTCACTGTCATGATTTAAAAGCGAAGTCTGCATTGCAAGCTCTTGATTTTTCCGGATCAGGGAAGATACCTGAATACTTATAAACCATGCCCCACTTACAATAATGATTACAATCAACATAGCAAATATAAATCCACATAAACTAATGTGTTTCTCCAGATTCGTCGGTTTTAACAGAAATCCGCATATAACAAATAATACCGATAAAGCTGCCCAGACCAGACAAAACTGCTCTGTCATTTTTCTTTTTGCCAATGATACGACCGTCTTGATCAGTATAAGAACACCAAGTATAATCATAAATAATTTTAAAACATTTCCTATATCCATTTTTTATATCCTACCTTTTTGTTCTATTTCTTTCGTTTTTTCATATCTGTCAAATACTTTTGACGACGGACATTTTTCGCTGTTCTTTTTCAAAAGTGTTCCTTTACAAAAGATGTGTATATCCAGATTTTTTTCCACCCATCGAATCCGATGATATGCCATTGACCATCCTGCAAAGCTTCCAACAACCAATCCGACCCCGTACCAGACTTCTGAAAGATGTGTTGCCACAATACTTGCAATCAGTGTAGTAACACAAAACGTTAGTCCTGTCATAACAGCACCTGTCAAATCATTAAAGTAATAGAGGAATATAATCTCCGCATACATCAAAAATAAAATAAAATATCCCGCTGATAACCCTGGATAGATCCGCATCGTCAACCCTCCAAATCCAAATCTTGGAAGAAGTATCATACAGATTAAAAACAGGATCAGAGAAATAATAAACTGTACTCTGGCAAGACTCATCAATTCACTTCCAAGAAGGCGGAACATTCGCTTCTTTGTAACTTCTATATCAATTCCTCTCCCACCGATCACAGCCTCTGAATAAGCTTTATATCTCTCATGAAAATACATCTCCACTCTACTTATAAAAATAACACTGGCTGAAATGTTCGTAAACATTGCAAGGCACGATGCCATATCGTAGGATGTCGCACATACAAAACTCTTCACAACCGTCATATTCAGATCTGTTGTCCAAAATACAAAATTATGAATATATAATCCAAGTATATAGAGAAAATTAGCAGAAACCAACTTCCAGTAATTTCTAAAATATCTGATTACTTTCTTGTATTGTCCGCTATTCTCACGAAAATAGCTTCTTACTACAGAAAACTCCAATGCTGCAATCAACGTAAATCCAATTGTCAATGCTAAAAGTATACTATACGTTATACTCCACATCCATAAAAAACGAAACGCAAGTGACAGCAGAGAACTCACGATCATTCCTATTGTAAAAAAGCATGATATTTTTTTATAATCTTTACAAATTGACAAGTATAACATCGAATAAAAAGTTAAAACTAATGCGATATATCCACAATAACCTGTAAATACATAAATAATGTCTACCTTACCCACAACAAATTCATGAATACAAAATGGAATACCCACCAGTGAACTCAAAAAAATATTTAAAAATAGTCCAAGATAATAACACGGAAGGATATCCTCATATTTTTCTTCATAAATCACATCCGACATATATCTCGACAACACGGAATTAAACGGTGCCGCTGTCAGCAGTGCAAAAATAAAGATATACAGAATCGTACAAGAAAACAACTCTCTTGCTTCAAAGCCAAGAGTGGAAAATTCAAGTGCCCATTCCATAAATATCAATGCACCGATCACAACAAGCATTGGCGCAATCGTTACTACTATACTATAACCAGCACCATACAAATCTGTTGTTAATGTGTTTTTTTCATAAATCTTATTTAACCGGACACCGATTCCTGCCATTATAGTTTCTCCTTCCTGGATTTTCCTGTAATATCCTATTCTTGCTCTAATTCAAGGTCAAACGGTTTCTCACTCCAGATCTGTCCTTGCTTCTCTGCAAATTCCTGATAAATTTCCTTATATACAGCTTTCATCTGATCAATTCGATAAAATGCCTGTACCCTCTTATACCCTGCTTCTCCCATACATTCTCTCATCTTTTTATTCTGCGCAAGATCTATCATTGCCTGCGCGATTTCTTCCAGATTCATGATATGAGTCAAAATTCCTGCACTCCCAAAAGTATCTGTTGGTCCATAGATCAGTTCCCGACAATTTCCTACATCCGTAGCGATCACCGGACAATGTGCCGCATAACTTTCCAGAATTGTTAATGGCTGCCCTTCACTAATGCTTGTAAGCAACGTAAAATCCATCTTTCCAAGATAATCTCTCACATCAACTCTTCCTGTAAATTCAACATCTTTCACACCTAGCATATCGACAAGTTCAAAACACTCTCTTGCATATTTTTCATCTTCATCCGTAGGACCCATGATCCACAACTTTAATTCTGGAACCTTTTTCTTTGCGAAGGCAAAAGATTGAATCATTGTCTTTACATCTTTAATTGGAGTAACACGAAGTACCGCTCCGGCATAGATCCATTTTTTCTCTTCTTCAGATTTCCCCGGCAGATTTGCAAGTCTGTCCACATCTATGCCATTTGGTGTAATCCTGATTTTATCCTTTGAACATCCAAGTTCAATCTGCAGATCTCTGGCACGCTGATACAAACTAGTTACAATGTCAGCCCGTTCATATGCCATTAACGACATTTTCTTAAACTGTTCAATCCAGATGTTTTTATAGATTCCGTGCACCCAATCAGCCTTGATCAATTCTTCTTCCCGTTCTCTCGTATAGATACCATGCTCTGAGATCAGAAGTCCACTGTCATGGAAATGCTGAGCCATACTTCCAAGCACTCCTGCATAGCCGGTCGCCACGCAATGATATAAATCTGCTTTTGGCACATCTGTTTTCATTACAAAGCATAATGGTAAATAAATTGAACGCATTGTCCAGAGAAAATCTGAAAAAATACTGTTCGCATATTTTCTATCATAACACTCTCTTACAATATAGAAAAAATCGTCACCCATTAAAAAATCATTGATTGAGAAAACTGGTTTCCGGAACAGTTCAAACAATATATTCCAATCCGCTTTGCGATTCAGAACCAGATTCCTCATCTCATTGTATTCCTCTTTTGAAAGATGATACTGAGATTTTCTTTTCTTATCTATCCAATCCTGATCTTCAAGATACACTTCATAAACTTCCGTCAGATTCTCTGGCAGTTCATACTGAAACTTTCCACGCAAAGATCGATTTGCTACAATTGCAAGAACAATAAATTCAATATTGGGAAATGACCGGATCATGCTGTTGATCCAGCCTGAGACTCCACCAATCACATATGGATAGCATCCCTCTGCTACAATACATACTCTCATCTTCTTATTCATCATAATAATGCAGCTCTTTTCCTTTTAGTTCTATCAGTACAGTAGTATCCTGTACTTTAATCAGATAAGCATTCTCTTCCAGTTTTGTACTTTCTCCACCTTCAACCTTATCTACATCCTCCCCATGAGTCCGCAGAATAAACCATGCCCCCTTCTCCGTTGTCTGAAGAAGAATTTTCTGATCTTTTCTTTCATAAGAATAATCCAATTTTAGGAAAGTTCGTACTCTGTCGTTGCTCTCTGATAACGTTGTACTGGTAAAATCCGAAAAATCTTTCCAGTAAGTAAGAAGATTGCTTGCAAATTTTTCCTGCATTTTCTCCCATCCATCAGAATCTTCTTCCTCCGGCCAGAAGATGTCTTGCAAATTCAGAAACACATTAGTGTATCCTAATGCACTTTGAATACTTCTCATACGGAAATCATCTCTGTAACTATAGTCCATTCCATCACTTATTGCTTCTTGAAGAGTTGTAGAATCATCACAGTAAGAAACGATCGGATATTTTTCTGTATATTCACACATAAGTGTGTTTGTGTCTTTTAGAAGCGATAGGCTCATTACTTCAAGAGCTTCTGCAAGTTTATCGGTCTGTACATACGCTGCACCATATCTGTAACCGCTTCCTGCGGCTTCAAAAAATTCCTGATCGGCATTTAGCTTTTGCGCAAGTGAATCTGCTTTTTTATATTGGAGTGAAATTCCCGCCTCTGCCCCCTGCTCTTTAAACTGTTTTAAATAAAAAATCAAGTCCTTACTATCCGGCTCTGTCTGATCTGTATAGTCTGCCTGTGGCTGGATAAAACAAGTCATTTTTCGATTGCTCTGTTCGGAAATTGAAATTAATGCCGGCCAGATTATATCCCTGCAGATTCCTGAAACAGAACGGCTGTATTTCTCCTGAAGTTCAACTCTATTCTCATCAGAAAATCCAGGAAAATCCACTATTGACAGATTCTGTGCATTAACTACCGGATAAATCGTATACTGATTCGATTCTGCTATCATTCCGTCAAGAATACCGATTGCGGTACTATCTTTTAAAAAGTTACCACAAACTGCAAATACACTTCCCCCATCAATACCATTTCTCCAGATTAATGTTGGAAGGTCTTCGTTTTCTATTTTCTTCCCAACCCCTGCATTCTTTTTCAAACCAACCATATATGTCTTTGTCCCGCTTCCAACCTTATACCACGGAACATTCAATTCAAAATCCTGGCGCTTTTTTTCTTCTTCCTTCTGCGATGTCTCATAAATGCTCTCTCCACCAAGTAGAAATCCTTCAAAAATCTTCACTCCTGTGATCTCTGTCCTTTTTTCAGAAATCTCTTTGATACCAAGAAATTCTTTCAATTCCTGATCTTCTGCAATTCTGTCAGCATCTTCCAGACATCCAAAGATCACTATTGTGCCAAGACTCTGAAGTTCTTTGATCCGCTCCAGATTTTCTCCCTCTGCATAAGATTCTGATTCAAGAATCAATACCTCAGGATGTTCTTTTGCTTCTTCTGTAACATACTCTGCAATTGATGATAAGCAGACTACATTCCTCTTTGTGTATGAACACCATCTGCTCACAGCTGTTTCCATCAGGCCTCCCTTTTCACCAAGAAAAAGAACATAATCCTCCTCCGATGCTGTCAGACTTGTAATATCCGTCTGTACCTGTTTCCATTCAGAATCCTGATCTGCCTTCTTTGCAGTCAAATATGTATTTTCATCATATACATTTTCTCCATCTCTCATCACCATGGAAAACTGAAACAGAAAAAATAATACGATCATCATAATCGTTATGCTGAAAAAATTTCTCCTAGATACCATGTACTATTTCTCCATATCTAAAACCTGATTATATCCATAATCAATCGCAAAATTATATAAATGATACATATTCTGCTCTATCTTATAACAAACAAATTGATCCGTTTCATAATAAACCTGCATTTCGTTCGGATACTGTGCTTTGAACGCCTGTGCCCAATAATACATCCTGGACATTAGTATCCAACGATTTTTCCCTTGATACGGTTGCAAACCTGCTCCATTTGTAAGAGGCTGTGCTGCTCCTTTTTCAGAAACAGACTGACCACTTCCACTGTATGCTATTGCATAATCCACCGGAACTTTTTCAATAAAAATATATACATTCTTCGTTGGGATTTTTATTTCTGTGTCCTGATGCAGATTTTCCATTTTTCTTAAAAAAGATATGATTTCATAATGCCATCCATGATCCAGTCCCATCTGGGTCTCATCATTTGCCGAGACAATCGTCCATGTACTGTCTTCATTTTCATAAATGATATTATCCAGACAAGTGATAGACTCATTTGTCACATACTGCGATCCAAAATCAGATATCTTAACCATATGATTCTGAAAACCTGCTATTAATACCGCTCCCGTCACTCCAAGCGATACAATATTCCTTACAACCTGCAGAATAGGTGAAAGAAAGATTAGGTAAATCACTCCATCACACAAAAACGTTGCTGCAATTGGAATGAGATATGCAAAATAAATACTGCACCGCGCTGAGTCCATTAATGGTGGTAATCCAATTCGACCTGCACATAACAGAATCGTTAGAATAAACATACATAATCCTGTTGAAATCAACATTGCTCCATAATTCACCTGCCTGAAAATGCAAAACAAAATCCCCAGTGGGATAAGCAATGCAAAAATTGCCAACGGGATATATCCATACATTATATCTTCAAAATCAAGAACAGTTTCAATAATCTGCTCAGCCATCATCTTGAGCACATTTTGTACTTTATTCTTTAGTTTTTGGATCCGGTTCTGTACTGTTATATCCGCCTGTTCTTCTGTTTGAAGCTGTTGCTCTGTTGACTCCTGCTTTCCCTCTGGCTGTGATTGTTGTTCACCCACACTTTCGGATGTATTTTCCGTAATTTCAGTACGATCTGTTCCTTCTTTGTTCGCTGTTTCAGAATTCGATACGGATGAGTTATTTACCGTCGTAGAATTATTATTATTCTTTCCGGATGTTCCATTGATCACACTCATTCCCCATCCAATAGACCCCTGCAGCGGTGTTCCACCGATAAATGCAATCCCCATTGGAAGTATTGCAAGAAAAATACTGATAATTCCTGTCACTATAATTCTTGTAAAATAAGGTTTTTGAAAGAATCGTAAACAATACCCTCCCGCTATTCCGATACAGCAGAGTCCTGCGATCATCGTGCCATAAAAGTGGATTGCAAGTGTCAAAGAAAATGCCATTGCAAACATTCCAAGCACAAGATAAGTTTCCTTTTCTTTCAGCTGTTCTTTTTTTCTCTGAAAAAAACAAAACAAAAAGTAAATCGATGGAAGTACAAAAATCATTCCATATTCTTGCGGTAATGTTGAAAAATATCGAGAATATGTGTTGGTTCTCCATATATTGGCTCCTGCATAAACAATTATCCCCAGATATGGCAGGTACTTCGACTTAGAACAAAGTTTTAAAACTGTCAATAGCACAAGATGTGCGAAAATCACCTGTGCAAAGAAAAACTGACACAAAATCACATAAGTATCTACGCGAAACACAGTATGCAGATAATATATAACGCAATGATATCCAAATGGATAGATACCACTACAAAACAGATTTTTTCTGCTCATCTGATTGATCCACATCAGATGCACCGGAATATCTGATGCACGATATCCATATGTCAGTAGGAGCTGTCGTCCATACACCCAGAATATCACTGACATTAAAAGCGCAAAGAAAAAACACTGTATTGGCTTTTTGATAATATATTTATATACGGTTCTATACAATCTCTTTATTGTATTCCACAAAACCATACGAAAATCATACCATATTGTTCTGATTCCCAAAGTTCCCTGAAGCCATTTTCGTATATAATTTCCCGCTTCTGCACATCTATTCTTCAGGCTTATTTTTTCTACCTTACTCCAGATTAAAACACTTAATATTGTCGTCAAAAGAACTAATGTCAGCCAGTTCGAAATATGAAGAAGCTGCAGGACAAACACAATATTTATAATATAAAAATTACCAAATGTATAGCAAAACAAAAACTGTTCTGCTACTCTTCTTCCTCGTAAAATTCTCCGAAACATTACCCCTGGAAGAAGAAGCATGATACACATATATGCGATTGATATTCCAGTAAATTGTAGTAAGATATGTGTGGTCATTGACATGTCTGTTTATCCTCATACTATTGTTTTATTCTTGTTACATAAAAGTTCGTACCAGCTGCAATGTCTCGTAGTCAATTGTAATATCAGACTGTTTCAGTTCCTGCATTACGCGCTGAAACTCTTTTTTATTCCCGCTTGAAAAATATAATTTCAACTGGCAGGTATAACTTGCAAGACTATTCGGATAATGCTGCACCGCACGCTCACACCAGATTTTACAACGAGCATATTCTTTTACTTCCAGAAGACGCAGACTGAGCATTTCATATACTTCACTACTAATCTGCTCCCGCCCGTTTTCATATAAACGTTGTCCTATCTCTTCCATCTGATCGACCATCGCATGCTGCTCCAGATTTGTAAGTATCCTTTGCTCCAAAATTGGATTCATATACTCAATCAGCTCTAGACATTTTTCTGCCTGTCTCTCCGTTTCTTCGCATATATCAGCATAACGCTTCTGGACTGTCACACGAAATTCATTCAGCACGTCCTGCAAAACTGAAGCGGCATAGTGCGCAGTCTCTGTATCTTCACTGTCTAATGCTTTTGAAATAGAATACAGCAAATTTTTATAATCCCCGCGAATCACATTCATTATCAGCATTCTTAGATTTTTCTTATCTGTAATCGCAAGAGCTTCTTCAATTGAAACCATATTTCGTTCCATCTCTTCATCTGGATGACGGAACGTTTCAACTTTTTCCTTATTAAAAATAACATCTTCCAGATCCATTGCCTGAGACATAAATACCTTATATAAAAGATAAGCAAAGAAGAAAAAGGAATGACCAACAACTGGACAAATAAACATGACAAATGCCTTCATCCAAATACTTCGATTTTTCTCCTTTTGCATAATCGTATTCCACAACAGATAAATAATCACAATAAGAAGATTTATTAAAAGAATCAATAAAAACAAAATCATTCTTCTTTCCATACTTCTGTCATCCTCTCGATTGTTGTCTCATAACCATTCTCAGCAAATCGTTTCTGAACATATACCGCATCTTCTGCAGATGTATTCGCCAATAATACATATAATTTTTTATTTGAAAGAACACCAAAATAATCTGTACTTCTAAGAAATTTTTCTGTTTCGTTTGCCGTCGTTTTTATCTTATTTGGAGTATGAATACGAAGAAGTGTATATTCCACAAGATTTCTGTTTGCTGCATGCGAATAGGATTTCACAAGTGTCCGGAAAGCATCTGGTTCAAGGATTCTTGATTTTTTCAAATATCGCTTCTCTTCCAGTGCACTCATATATCTTCTTGCACGAAGTACTGCATTCTGGATCAGATAACTGACAACCACAAGATAATTTGCCTGTCCAAGAGTCATGCGTTCCCATCCAAGCCCCCACAGAAAGATCAGCATCTTCATTTGTCCGCCTTCAAAAATAGCATTCGCCATCAGCGGATATCTCTCATCCATAGATTTATTGATATACACTTTCTGTTCCTTTAACTCGTTATAAACTGCTTCCATTTCTTTGTAACGAATGGAGTTTCCAAGACTTCTTGATTTGACCGAACTGGCAGAAAACATTCTTGCATAATCCTCATTCACAATGTTATAAATTGCCACATCTTCTGTATGCATCAGTTCCTTCATCATCTCCACTGCATCAAACAAAACCTCTTCCGGTTCCTGTTGGTCCAGTTTTGATGTGATACTGTATATTTTACCGATACTATCTTCATGTTCGATCAGCTGATGCTCCATTATTTCTTTTACGCGGACATTGCTTTCATTGATTTCCTTGATATCCACAATCTGTCTCGACAGATGTTCTTCCATTTCTTTGCTTTCCATGCGCATTAAGCGAATCTGGTCTCTCATATATCCCACAACCAGCCCTAATATAAACAGCTGTGCAATCCATACATAAGTGTTGTAATCTAGTACGACTTCAAACCCACTTCTTGTATACATCTGCCGGAACAGGTATCCTGCAACTGCAAGGATAGCTGAAAATGTTGCCTGCTGCTGTCCATATACGATTGCAAACAAGAGTACATACAGCAAATATGGATCCAGATTTGCAAAATACTGACTTCCAACTGTTCTGTTATTCATCATAAAGAACGGAATAAAACAAATCAGGTTTTCCAGAAAAGGAATCATTGAACGGATCAGCCATGCCCACTGATTTAAAATTCTCTTCCACCATGGCAATTTCCCCTCATCAAGATCTACAAAAAGTGCCTTGTGTTTTTGCATATAGGAAACCATCTTTCGAATTGCCGGTTCCAATTCACAGGTTGCTGATTTTCTGTATTCTTCTTTAAATCTCTCTGCCGAAAGAACACATCTCTCCTGTATTCCTTCTGTCACTATCACATTTATTGGTTCCGTAAAACTTTCTTGAATCATCCCGGCAAGTTCTACTTCACTGACTATTGTTTCTGAAGACAAATGATAAATCTCATGTTTCTGTGGTTCTTTCGCTATGCAATAAATAAATTCTACAGCATCCCTCTCATTTAAAAGTGAAAACTTATGGTTCTCCTGTGCTGTAATGCATCCCGTCTTTAGTGCCTCTAAACACATCAAAGCACAAATATGATTCACATCTTCTGGTCTTTTCGGTTGATTATAGAGATGGTCTAAGCGAAGCACTATAAGGTCAAGCCCCCAGTTTTTTTGAAAATTCTGACAGATACTTTCCGCCTGAATCATCATTGAGGCTCGCACTCCTTTTCCGGATAGCGGAGATTCCTCTTGTAGTTTTTCTTCATAATCACCATAATAGACCTCATCAGATGAAAGGAATATAACCTTTCCTTTCTTTTCCTGCGTACAGGCCATTAAGATATTCACAAGGTGCGAAGATACTTTTACAGCCTCACGTTCTTCTTTCCAACGGTAATTTGAATCAAACGCACCCATACAGATCGTCACATCCGGATTTACGCTATCTATAATATCTGAAAGTTTTTCACTGTCATATGTGAAATTATATGTTTCAAATACCTTTTCGTATTTCTTTTTCTGGTATCTTTCCCCGGTCAAAAGATAAACACGATGACCTTCTTTTCTGAATTTCACTATTAAATTGTTGATTAGGCTGCACGAGCCTCCGATCAACAGTATATTCATATTTCTTAATCCTTTTCTTTTATTTCAATAGTCCCATTAATTCTTCAAAACAGACACCATCCGTCAACGGAATTTCCATTTCAATTGACTTTTGTATGCACTTCTTTATAAATGCGGATGCCTTTCGGACAGATTTTGTAAATTCCACTCCATTAACTGCATCTGCTGCAATGATTGCAGAGAAAATATCTCCCGTACCACATCTGGAATGTCCTACTTTATGTGTGCGGATCATCTCGTATCCTTTGCCTTTTTCATAGCACAAGTTGGATACATACGTTTTCTGTGGAATTCCTGTAATCACAACTTTTTCCGGTCCGGTCTGCACAATCTGTTCTGCCATCTTTGCCAGCTCTCTCGTTGTCCACCGTTCCTTATACGGTGTTCCTGTCAGGATACATGCCTCTGTCACATTTGGAACAACTACATCCGCATAGCGGACTAATTGAATCATCTGTCTGCACATTTCTTCCGTATAAGTCGAATATGCCTCCCCATTGTCCCCCATCACCGGATCGATCACAGCCACTGTATTCTCGTCTCTAAAATACTGGATAAACTCACTGACAATCCGAATCTGTTCTGCTGATCCCAAAAAACCAGTACAAATCCCTTCGAACTTCAGATCCAGCTTCTTCCATTGTTCAATATATGCTTCCATATTTGATGTATAATCTGTAAAATAATAATCCTCATATGCAGTATGATTTGAAAAAATCGAGGTAGGTACTGCACAGCACTGCACTTTCAGCATTGAAATAATCGGCATCTGTACCGCAATTGAGCATCTGCCAAAGCCTGTAAAGTCATTGATCAGCGCAATTTTTTTCTGTTGATTATGATTCTGCATCATTCTATTCCCTCGTTTCTTCTATATGTAAATAGACATACTAATTTAATTTAATTACAATATGTCATAGATGTCAATATTTCTTTTTACTATTCTCTTTCACCTTCTGTGTAACTGCCTTTTCTACTATAATAATTTCTTATTAAATAATATCTGATTTGTTTATGATACCTCAAAAACATTCTGTTTTTTTTACTTTCCACCCAACGTATTTCACAATCACTCTCTTTATTTTTCCGTTGTTTTTATACAAAAAACACAATTTTCCACATTTTTCCTTCTTCAATGATTTTTCACACCTCTCTTTCCACGTTTTCAGCCCGCTTGACAGTTTCCCCTAAAAAGTGTACGGTTACGTTGTAAATTCTAAGAAAATTCTATGAGGTGAAAAAATGCAGGAATTAAAACCAATCAAAGAAGGTAAAGTTCGTGAAATTTATGATAATGGAGACAGCTTAATCATGGTTGCTACAGACCGCATCAGCTGCTTTGACGTGATTCTCAACAATGAAGTTACAAAGAAAGGAACTGTCCTGACTCAGATGTCCAAATTCTGGTTTGATCTGACAGAAGACATTCTTCCTAACCACATGCTCTCTGTTGATGTAAAAGATATGCCGGAGTTCTTCCAGCAGGAGAAATATGATGGAAAATCTATGATGTGTAAGAAACTCGAAATGCTTCCGATCGAGTGTATCGTTCGTGGTTATATCACTGGAAGTGGCTGGGAAAGCTATAAAGAAAACGGAACTGTTTGTGGAATCACACTTCCGGAAGGATTAAAGGAATCTGACAAACTTCCTGAACCAATCTATACACCTTCCACAAAGGCTGAAATCGGAGATCACGATGAGAACATTTCATTCGAGCAGAGCGTTGATCACCTTGAAAAATATTACCCTGGAAGAGGACGTGAACTCGCTGAGAAACTTCGCGACAACACAATTGCTCTCTATAAGAAATGTGCTGAATATGCTCTGAGCAAAGGTATCATTATTGCAGATACAAAATTTGAGTTCGGACTTGATGAAAATGGAAATATGGTAATTGGAGATGAGATGCTCACTCCTGACAGTTCCCGTTTCTGGCCTGCTGACGGTTATGAAGCCGGACATGGACAGCCATCTTTTGACAAACAGTTTGCCCGTGACTGGCTGAAAGCAAATCCAGACAACGACTGGACACTTCCACAGGAAATTGTAGATAAGACGATTGAGAAATACCTTCAGGCATATAAGATGCTGACAGGAAAAGATCTGGATAAATAAGATTTCATAAAACAAACAGGGACGAAATGAACCGCTTAACAAGCTTTTCATTTCGTCCTTTTTTACTACATTTCTGTAAAAAGAAAACGAGGATCAACTCCTCGCTTTCTCTCTGGTTTTTAGTTTGTTGTTTTCACCCTACCTGTGTGATCTTTTGTGATTGCTTTGATTGCAAGCAGAACTCCAATCTGCAGAGCAATTCCGATCACGAGACAGATGACTGCATTCTGCAAGATACCTGCGATCACATATGTAATACAGGAAACCGCTGCTACAGTCATTGCATATGGAAGCTGCGTGGATACATGATTTACATGATTACACTGCGCTCCTGCGGATGCCATGATTGTTGTATCTGAAATAGGTGAACAATGATCTCCGCAAACTGCTCCGGCCATACAAGCTGAGATTGAGATGATCATCATTGTCTCGTTCGTACCCTGGAATACTGCAACTACGATTGGAATCAGAATTCCGAATGTTCCCCAGGAAGTACCTGTTGCAAATGCAAGGAAACATCCTACAAGGAAGATGATCGCCGGAAGAAGGTTCATCAATCCGCCTGCTGCTGAATTCATTACAGAAGCTACGAACGGAGCTGCTCCGAGACTGTCTGTCATTGCTTTCAGAGTCCATGCGAATGTAAGAATCAGGATAGCCGGAACCATTGCCTTAAATCCTTCCGGAATACAAGCCATAGAATCCGAAAAACGAAGAACTTTTCTTACTGCATAAAAAACAATTGTAATTACCATTGCAAAGAAACTTCCAAGCATCAGTCCAACCGATGCATCACTTCCGGAGAAAGCCTCTACAAAGCCTGTTCCTGAGAAGAACCCACCAGAATAAATCATACCAATGACACAGCATACAATAAGTGACAGAATCGGGAATACAAGATCGATTACTTTTCCTTTATTGTAAATCGCATTTTCGGATGTATTTTCAAATGGTCTGTCTCCTGTTGTAAAAAGATCCCCTTCAATCGCATTTTTCTCATGCGCCTTCATCGGACCATAATCTTCTTTTGCAAGAACCAGTGTTACCATCATTATAACTGTAAGAATTGCATAATAGTTATATGGGATTGCACGAATAAAAATTGAAAATCCATCCTCCCCTTTAACAAATCCTGTTACTGCTGCTGCCCAGGAAGAAATCGGTGCAATAATGCAGATTGGCGCTGCTGTAGCATCGATCAGATATGCAAGTTTCGCACGGGATACATTGTGGCTGTCTGTTACAGGACGCATAACGCTCCCAACTGTAAGACAGTTAAAATAATCATCAATAAAAATCAGCACTCCAAGTGCGATTGTTGCAAGCTGTGCACCCGCTCTTGTCTTGATATGCTCTTTCGCCCAGCGTCCGAATGCTGCGGAACCACCGGCTTTATTCATCATACATACCATAACACCAAGAATTACCAGAAATACCAGAATACCCATATTGTAAGAATCTGTAAGTACTCCCACTACTCCATCCTGAAATACATGTAATATTGTAGCTTCCGGTTTAAATCCTGACCAAAATGCACCTCCGATCAAAATTCCAACGAATAAGGAGCTGTAAACTTCCTTTGTAATAAGTGCCAGTACGATTGCAACGACCGGCGGCACCAGAGACCAGATTGTTGCATAGAGCTGAGGTACATACTCGGCAGATGTATCTGCGGCAAATACTGTTGTTGAACTACAGCACAGAATGAGCAGAGACATCAGAAACACATACCCCATTTTTCTTTTGTTTCTCATTTCCTTTTTTCCTTTCCTGTAAACTTATGTTTGTTAAGTTTGTGTGTAAGCATAGTGGGTTTTGCCTGGGATTCTCTAAACGCAAAAAATGCCATAGGCACTCTCTGCTGGTGAGTCACCCATGGCATAATAATTCTAGCGTCATCGATAGCTCTCCACACCTGTGACAGTCCGGCGTATCTTCTACATCCGGCCCAGGAATCATATCTGGGAATATCATTCCTTCGGCGGCTTCTCCTTTCTCTCACTGACAGTCTTCCCAAGACTCTTGTCAGCAGGTACTCATATCACCGCGCCTCTATCAAACGTTACTATATTATCACATTCTATTTAAAAAAGCCAGACTTATTTTATAATAGTTTTCATTTAATCATTCCAAGTAAAATTCCGAATGCCAGTGCTGATTCCATTTGCAGCACCGGCACTGCCTCAAGCCCGCTTCGAAAACTCTCCGCCATGTAGCTTCCACCTAAAAGCCCTAATCCCACAGCTCCGCATACTTCCGCGGATATAGACAATCCAACCTTTGGGAGTCCAAAATAGACAAAAAATAACTGGACTAAAAGTGGTGTGTTTCGGAAGATTTCCACATACACTTTAACCATCTGTGCTAAAACCGGAATTTTAAAATGCAAAATAAATGCTATTTTGTTGCACCGCCTTCGATCACTAATGTATCTTCGTAATCTGCACCATAAGTATCAAGCAGTGTTGCCTCATAATCTGCATGGAAGAAGTTTTCTTCTCCAAGGCTCTCAATTTCATCATTGATCCAGTCAAGTAATGCGCTGTTACCTTTTGTTACAGCCGGTGCAATACTCTGCTGATCTCCAAGAGATGAAATTCCGACTACATATCCCGGATTCTCTTTCGCATAAGCAATAACCTCTGTGTTATCGTTCGCCCATGCAACACCTGTTCCATTCTCAAATGCTGTCTTTGAAGACATTCCTGCAAACCCTTCCTGAGTTTCCTCCTGTACTTTCTAAACAATTATTGGAAACTCCTATTTCTTAACTTCATCTTACCATATCGTTATCATTAAAGGTACTTAAAGTTATATATTTCCCATAAACAAAATAGCTGCTTCCCCTACTCAGAGAAACAGCTACTATAATCACTGAAAGATGATTCATCTAAAATCTGATTTTTTAGTTGTTAGAATAGAATGAACCCATATAACGGATATATTCATCATCTGTTTTATTTGCCTGCCAATTATGAACATTTGCTTTATTGTGCTCACCTGCAATAACAGAAAGAGATTTGCCAAGATTGTCAAATGCTTCCTCTACACAAGCTTCCGGTGTCATAGCTGTCTTCATAACAGCTTCTCCTGCTGGACCGCCTGGAAGATTGCTTAACAAACTTGGTGTAATTGTTGTTCCTAACGTGATAACCTCAACGTCTACATTTGTACTCTCACACTCTGCTGCCACAGCTTCTGTCAGTTTCTTAATGTAAGATTTTCCTGCACCATACTGTGCGTTATATGGTGAACTACTGATTGCCGTCAAAGAAGACACATTGATTACAGCTCCACGATCCTGCTTTGCAAAGATTCCCATGTAATGATAGAAACATTTCAAGAATGTCATAACATTAACATTGATCATCTGCTCATGCTTCTCCCACGGAGTATCCTGCAATTTTCCAAATGTATGGAAACATGCAACATAACTCATGAATCCCATATCAAGGTCTTTTGTTGCTTCAAAAATCTTGTCAGTACAGTCGGACTGTGCAAAATCTGCACGGATAACCATGTGATCCACACCATATGTTTCGCTGATACTCTTTCCAAGCTCCTGAAGTTTCTCTTCTCTTCTTCCTACCAGGACAACACTCATTCCCTCAGATGCGATTTTCTCTGCAAATGCTTTTCCAACGCCTTCTGTTGCTCCAAGGATGATACCCCACTCACCGTATTTTTCTCTTAAGTTCATTGTTTTTTCCTCCTAATTTTTCCGATTCACAACTAAAATATACTATAGCACACCTTAAGGAAAATAACAATGTGATTTTGATATATTTTTAACAAGCTATACCGATCTGTTCGTTTACCTTATAACTTCTTTTACAGAGTGATGTATTCTATTCATTATTACTTGAAAAGATATCCGCCACCTCACTGATTATAATAAATGTTGTGAAGTTCAATCAACTTTCAGCATCCGATACCCAACGCCAATGTGTGTTTGGATATATTGTGGAGAGTTTGGTTCTTTCTCGATTTTTTTACGAAGTGTTGCCATAAACACACGAAGGGAAGCAATATCATTATCCCAACTACTTCCCCAAATGCTTTGCGTAAGGAAAGTATGGGTCAGAACTTTTCCTATATTTCTTGTCAACAGGCAAAGCAACTTATATTCAATAGGTGTTAAATGCAACTCTTCTTCATTCAAATAAGCACAACCTGCAGCATAATCTACACGAAGTTTTCCGTTTACAAAAACAACCGCTTCGGCAGGGGATACTTTTTGCATCATCGATAACCTTCTTTGCGTGACTCGTAGTCTGGCAAGCAGTTCCTCAACAGAAAATGGCTTTGTTAAATAATCATCTGCGCCAGCATCCAACGCATCAATTTTATCGGTATCTTCACTGCGAGCACTGATTACGATAATTGGCATGTTTGACCAAGTACGGATTTTTTTAATAATCTCAACACCGTCTATATCAGGAAGTCCTAAATCAAGTAAAACAATGTCAGGATTGTGTGAAGATGTTTCTAAAATTGCCGATTGACCATCGGGTGCCGTCAGATATCGGTATTCGTGCGTTTTTAAGGTTGTTGTAATTAAATTTCTGACAGATGTGTCATCTTCTACAACTAATATTAGTGACTTATTCATATACTTTGACCTCCCCTGCCGGTAATGTAAATGTAAATACTGTTCCGTGCGGCAGATTATCTGAAACAGTAAGTTCTCCGCCGTGGGCGTTAATAATGGACTTGCACAAAGATAATCCGAGTCCTAAACTTCGGCGGCTGTCTGCAATTTGATTTGCACCACTGTAGAACATGTCGAATATCCGTGGCTTTATTTCGTCAGCAATTCCGTTTCCGTCATCCGATATAGATACGATTGCTTGTTTTCCCCGCTTTTCTGTCCGAATAACAATATGAGAGTTTTTAGGTGTATATTTGATAGCATTATCAACAATATTGATGATTACCTGAACAATAAGCTTTGCATCCATTTTTGCAAGAAGAAATTCTTCTTTGCTTTCAACGGAAATATGATGTTCTTCACTCTTTCGGTTAATATGATGTAACGCTTCTGTGATCACGTCATCCATCAAATCTTCCGTTATACGGAGATTCAACCGTCCTTCTTCAATCCGGGTTACAGCCAGCAAGTTTTCTACAAGATTAATCAGCCACATGGAATCATCATAAATATCCATGTACAGCTGCTTTTTTGTATCATTATCAAAGGAATCGCCGTTGGACAAAAGATTGCTGGCATTACCGGAAATGGATGTCAGCGGTGTCCTCAAATCATGTGAAATAGCACGCAGCAGGTTCGCTCGCAACTGTTCATTTTTTGCAAGAATGGCCGCCTCCTGTTTCTCACGGGCATTTTTCTCATTTTCCAAAGCCAGGGCACATTCTCCGAGAATGGATAGTAGAATACTGTTTTCAAATGGATCAAGAGGTATTTCCCCCATCACGATTCCAATAACTCCATATACCATACTGCTGCTGCGAACAGCAAGGTACAGGCATTTTGCATTGGAAAGCGTTCCTGTTGTAGCTCCGGCACGTTTATTGTTTTTCAATACCCAGCCGGCAACGGCCTTTTCATTTTCGGAAATACACGATTCCAAATTTTCTTCAGTTACAGAAAAAATATGCGGCGTATCCAACACTTCTCCATCAGCTAAATAAAAAACGATATCTTTTCTCAAGAGTTTAATGAGCTGATTTGAAGTTGCAGATACAATTTCATTTTTATCTTTTGCCTGTTGCAATAGCTGGTTTGTATCAAATAACACTTTGGTACGGTAAGCAGATTGTGCCGCCTGTTTTGCTTGGTTTTTAATCCGTATAGCAAGAGAACCGGTTAAAAATGCCGCCAACAACATGATAATAAAGGTAACAGGATAACCCTGATCATACGCCTGCAAGGTAAATTGAGGTTCCGTAAACAGGAAATTAAAGACCAAAACACTTACAATCGAGGAAATTAGGCTGTATATCTGATGTTTCGTGATGACAGCGGTGACAAGAACACCTAAAACAAAAACAGTAATGATATTTGCTTCGTCAAATCCAAATTTCCGGAAAATCATTCCGACTAAACTGGATAAAATCAGAATCGCAGTAGATTTTAATGTATCAGTGACAGAGAATACGATATGATTCTTTTTCCTGCCCCCTCTTAACTGATACACTGCCGCATTAGAAACCGTATCCGGAATAATATGCACATCCAGGTTAGGGGCATAATCAATCAATTTTTCTGTCAGGGTCGGTTTGCTGAGCAAATGCCGTTTTGTAGCAGAACTACGTCCGATCACAATCTTTGACACACCGGACAAACGAGTAAATTCCGCAATCTGAAACGGAACATCTTCTCCGTAAACTGTTTCTATTTTTGCCCCAAGCTGCTCAGCAAGACAAATATTTGAACGCAGGCGTTTTACATTTTCCTCGCTCATCACCGAAAAATCTGGGGTTTCTACAAATAGAGCCGTAAACTCCCCTTTAAAAGCAGAAGCCATTTTTGCGGCGGTACGGATAATTTTCGCATTGGATGGAGAAGAAGATAGACATACAAGAATATGTTCGCCTGTGTGATAATCTCCATGATTTTTTATGCGGGTATTTTCTGTGAGGATATTCACCCGGTCCGCACATCGCCGCAGTGAAATCTCCCGGAGAGCTGTCAAATTTTCTATTGTAAAAAAATTTTCTACTGCCTGTTTTTCCTGTGTCTGTCTGTATACATTTCCTGTATTCAAACGGTTGATCAAATCCTGTGGTTCAATATCTATTAATTCAACCTGATCTGCATTATCAAAAATAGAATCCGGGATGCGTTCCCGTACAACAATTTCCGTAATGGATGCAACTGTATCACAAAGGCTTTCAATATGCTGAACATTGACAGTCGTATAGACATCAATCCCTGCATTCAAAAGTTCCTTAATGTCCTGATACCGTTTTGCATGACGGCATCCTTCGGCATTCGTATGCGCAAGTTCATCTACAAGGATAAGCTGTGGTTTTCTTTTCAACGCCATGCCAATGTCGAATTCGTCCAGTATCATACCATTATAAAAAACTTCTCTTGTAGGAAGAACTTCTAAGCCATTTAAAAGAGCTGCTGTTTTGGGATATGCGTGGGGTTCTACATAACCGGCTACCACGTCAATTCCCTGCTGTTTTTCCATATGAGCTGCTTCTAACATGGCGTAGGTTTTACCCACACCAGCTGCATATCCGAAAAAGATTTTCAAATGTCCTTTATTACGTTTTTCTTCATCAGCTTGGATTTCCTTTGATAACTGATCCGGATTATGTCTGCTTTCACTCATACGGTCATCTCCTTGTACAAAAACATTATATATAGAATAATACGTAAATTTCAGAAAAGCATTTTAGCACTGACATTAAAATCGCATAAAGATTATACCACCTTTTCTTCTTTTTTTCCATTCGGGCGTGTAGCCGAAAGCAGAAAACGCTCCGAAAAATCACGCAATTTTTCGACAAATAGACCCTTCATACAATTAATGTCATTTTGCCATATCACTCTCGCTGGTTTCTCAATCGTATTGATAGGATGTACCGCATTGTCTATAGAGCCTGGAGTAATGACACTTTGCTTTATTTGAAAGGATAAGGAACAATACTCATCTTTCAAAATATCGTTGGAATTTTCTATGATAAAGCCAAAATCAAGTTTATTATTTTCCAGCCCATTTATTATTTCACTTACAGAACCGTAGAACAGGTTCAGCTCATAGTTTGGGTATTCGCTTGAAAATTGTTCTAATAGATCTGCAATAGAATCTATGATTGCAGGTGTTTCAAATCCAATCCTGAGCTTAGAACCTGAAATAAGTTTTTGGGATTGATTTTCCTTGAGAAATTTATCCAGCTTTTCCATAAGAAAATAACCATAAATAAATGCTACCAACACCACTATAAGTAAAACAAAGTCTTTCATATCACCAACTTCTTTCAAAAATTAAATATGAAAACATTTTTGAATATGTTTCGTCTCCCCAAGAACAAGCATGGTACTGTCCTTTAACAACTGCGTATCGGAACTTATTTTCAAATTCATAATATCATTTGTTTTCAGCGCCATAATATTGATGTCATATTTTTTTCGTATATCCAACTGACCGATTGTTTTTCCTATCCATTCTCCCGGTATAGATATTTCAAAGATTGCATGTTCTTCATCTAGTTCTATGTAATCGAAAATATGATCAGCACTATAACGGATCGCAACCCAATCGGCAAGCTGCCTTTCGGGATAAACAATTTCATCTGCGCCGTTTCGTAAAAGAAATTTTGCATGAACATCACGAGCGGCACGAGACACCACCATTCTTGCACCGAGTTCCTTCAAAAGGCACGTTACTTCCAATGAACTCTGAAAGTTATCTCCGATAGCCACAATACAAACATCAAAATTTCCAACACCAAGCGAACTTAAAAAATCCTCATTAGTCGCATCCCCAATCTGAGCGTTAGTTACAAAGGGAAGTACAGCATCAACTCGAGTATCTTCTTTATCTACCGCCATCACTTGATGATGCAATTCATCTAATTTTATAGCAATGTGCCGTCCGAATCTTCCCAGACCGATAAGTAATATTGATTTCATTTTTTTATTCTCCTTAACCTACTGTAATTTTTTCCTGAGGATATTTTGAACCGTTAGGCTTTTTTTCAGAAATGGTAGCAAAAATCAAGGTCAATCCTCCCACTCTGCCAAAAAACATCAGGCAAATCAAGATTATATGGGAAACAAGCCCCAGGTCAGGAGTTATTCCCAACGATAACCCTACCGTCCCGATTGCCGACGCCGTCTCAAACAAAGCGGTCATAAGTGGAATATCTTCTGTTCTGCAAATTACCATTCCTCCGACAAGGAATAAAACGATATACATCAAAAAAATCGTAGCTGCATTTCTGATAGTGCCATCCGGAATTTGTCTGCCGAAAAAATGGGTGTGTTCCTTTTTTCTAAATACAGATAATGCCGATGAAACGAGAACTGCAAGAGTTGTCGTTTTCATACCACCTGCAGTGGAACCGGGCGAGCCACCGATGAGCATCAGCATAATGATAAGCATTTGCCCAACTTCACTGAGTAAAGTCAAATCTGCCGTATTGAATCCTGCTGTTCTCGGCGTAACGGATTGAAACAAAGAAACCCATACTCTTTCTGTAAGAGGCACATTTGAAAACTCAAAATAAAAAAAGTAAAGAGCCGGTAAGAATATCAATATTCCTGTTACCATAAAAATCACCTTGCTTTGCATCCGGTATTTTTTAAAATGCCATTTATGATTCTTTATATCCTCCCAGGTAAGGAATCCAATACCTCCTGCAATAATCAGCATCATAATTACAAGATTTACAATCGGCTGTACAGAATAAGAGGTCAACGAGGAAAAAGGGGTTCTTATACCGATTAGATCAAATCCTGCATTGCAAAAAGCAGAAATAGAATGGAACAGTGAATACCATATTCCTTTCCAAAACCCAAAGTCCCTGCAAAAAACAGGGGCTAAAAGAACCGCACCAATGATTTCGATAAGAATAGTAGTCCGAATAATAAATTGTGTTCTCCGCACAATACCACCCACCGTTGGAGCCGAAATTGCCTCTTGCATGGTACTTCGCTGCATCAACCCGATTTTACGCCCGGAAACAACAGCAATCGCAATAGCAATCGTAATAATTCCCATACCTCCGATTTGAATCAGCAGTAAAATAACTCCTTGGCCAAATAAAGACCAGTAGGTTGCCGTATCATTAACAACCAGTCCCGTCACACAAACCGCAGAAGTTGCGGTAAACAAAGCATCCAAAAAGGAGGTACACTGACCGCTTTTTGTAGCAATCGGCAGCATCAAAAGCAGACTGCCTAAGAGAATCACGGATAAAAACCCTAAACTAATCACTTGAAATGATGTTATATGTCGATGTCTTGATCTGTTTGTCTGTTGCATAACTATATCCCCATAATCTTAATTTCTTTTTTATATTGCCTTTATTCTATCTTTATTTGTATTAAATGGGCGTAAGTAAGTTTGTTTTGAAATTAAGATTGTATAAAGATGAGCAGAAGTTTGACTCTTTCTACTATGATATGCCGGATTTTTCAAAAAACAGGACAACTTTTCAGATAATATGGATTTCTTTACATTAGCATGATACAATTAAGAAAGTAAAAACGGGACAGCAGAGATCATCCGGCTTGCTGATTGAGATACAGTGAAAACAAACAAATTTGCAAACAGAGCAATAGCCTATCTTCTGAACTGTGAGAACGAAAAATTGTCCAATGAAATAATGGTGGCATTTGAATAACGAGGGAGTGAGATATATGGAGCAATTATTGATTATTGAAGATGATATAGGGTTGAATCAGGGTTTAAGTAAAGCAC
>ERZ1034901.267-NODE-267-length-43185-cov-30.305820_pt1 | contig 43185 bp, 33 predicted proteins | sample MGYA00520628_ERZ1034901 | MGnify/ENA primary metagenome ERZ1034901 (study PRJEB33766, sample SAMN09781783) | gut metagenome | biome: gut microbiome | host: Homo sapiens | place: Madagascar | study: EMG produced TPA metagenomics assembly of the PRJNA485056 data...
CATTCTCTAATTTTACATTCAGCTCTATGTTGCCCTCTGGGGAACGATAGATTTCAATGGAAGAATTTCTCTGCTCCATACCTTTCATTATTTAAATGTCCTAATTCTGGTATCCAATTTTTGGATAATTCAGCAAAGATACGATAATTATCTGATTCCTACAAGGTTTTCAAGTATTTTTCCTGCTTTTTTGATGAAACATGTAAAAGATAGAAATGGTTTTGTCTTAATGAAAGCATTCGTTCTTGAGGCTTTTTCTACCTATACCTATATTTAAATGAGATTGCTGCGTTTTTTGGAATTTATGGTATCTGCGTAACATCAGCTTTTCATCAAACTGCATGAAAAGGGATAGGAATGCTGTGTCCTGATACTGAACAATATGTTTATCAGATATGCTTAATCGGTTAAAATATGACGAAAAGATGGATTTTTGAGGAATAAAAGATAGAAAAAAGTTGGCTTTTCGTCCCGATTTTATTAAATTTGCAGACGATAAGACAGCATCAAGGGAACTGCTACATTAAAAGTGGCTGAATACACCGAGAAAACAAGCAGAGCCTGCGCTCCTAATGTTCAGTTGAATTATCTGAAGCAGAAGTAACTTTAATTGTGTAAGCAGAAGTATCTCTTCTCGTGTAAGAAGTAATACTTCTTCACGTACAACTATGTACTCTGCCCATCGCATTGGGCAACTTTGCCCATAACGTTGGGCAGAGTTGTTCAATACGATGGGCAAAAATGCCCATAACGATGGGCAGATACTAATAAAGCCTTTCGCAGACTTTGTTCTCCTCTTCTTTCAGCCCTCCTGCATGATTGTCTTGACAGTTGATAGTTCTCAGTTTCTATAGAAAAGAACAGCTTTTCCGGTTGTTTTTTAGGAAAAGTGTAGTTTTTCTTATTGTTATTTATAGGAAAAGTGTAGTTTTTGCTTGGTTGTTTCGTAGGAAAAGTGTATATTTTCTCCTTAGAGAGCACAAATGTGCCCCCAGTCAGGGCACATTTGTGCCATAAGTAGGCATTTTCCCTGCAGCAGTATTTATAAAAAGGGTTTTTAGCGTAATCCATTTCAAAAAAGCAAAGTCGAAAACAAGAGTTTTATCGTATTACACCTCCTGTATCGTATTTAGTTTAATTGTTGTTAATTAAGGATGGTTTGACACAAATAAATCGGTTAAGGCTTTGTCGTTTCTGAATAATGTAGTATTTTCGTATTGTCAATATAAATGTTTACATCATGGTAAAGAATATTGCATCATTTATCTTGCTGGTTGTAATTTGCGTCTCTTGTGGCAAACATGAGTATCCATCTGCTTTGGTGGAGGCTGACAGTTTGTGTTATTCTAATCCCAAACTGGCATTGGAGAAACTCGCCCAAATCCGAAAAGATTTAGATACAACAAATACTGCGGATTGGATGTATTTCCGTTTAGTAAAGTTAAAGGCACAAGACAAAGCTTACATCCCTCATTCTGATTTGACAAATTTGAACCAAATGATATCTTATTATGAGGGCGAGGGGGATAAGAAAATGTTGCCTGAAATATATTACTTGGCAGGTTCTACCTATTTTGATTTACACGACTCACCACAAGCATTGGATTATTATCATAAGGTCTTGGATAACATTACAGCCGATGAACATTTGCGCCTGTGGGGAATTACACATGCGCAAATTGGTTATGTCATGTTTTATCAAGGAAATTATGCTGCAGCAATTGACCATTACAAAATTTCTTATAGAGTTGATTCTTTAAGAAACGATGTAGAGGGAATGATTTTTGATTTGCGAGATTTGGGACTAACTTATTCTACAGCGGAACAATTGGATAGTGCGATTTTTTATAGTCATAAAGCTTTGCAATTGGCATTGAAGAAAAAATGCCTCAGATGGCTACTTCTGCAAGGTCAAGTTTGGCGGATATTTATCTGGAAACTCATTATCAAAATGTGGATTCTGCAGGTAAATACATTTTGCCGATGTTTGGTGATATCAGACTTGAAAATAGGAGTGGAATATATTGTGTGGCTATGAAGTACTATAAGTTACGCAATATGCCTGATTCTGTCAATTACTACATAGAGAAATTAGAAAAGTATGGAGAGGTATATGCAAAATGTGATGCCTATCGTATAAAATTAGAAATGATGTTGGAACAAAAGGGGGAAGTTGGCAAGTTGAATGTATGGCGTAAGTTTTTAAACTATAGTGATTCTATAGAAAAGATTACCAAAACAGAGGCTGTTTCCAAATGCCAGTTTCTTTATGATTATACACAAAGAGAAAAAGAAAACGTTAGGTTGAAGAGTGAGAATGAAAGGCATAAATTGTTGTTGGTCATATTGGGATTGTGTACCTGTCTTGTCCTAATTGGTTTCTATGTATATTACAAGAATAGCAAGAACGCCAAGATAGAACAGAAAAGACAGATGGAGGAGTTGCAGCATCTTTTGGAAAAAAGTGCATCACAAGGGTCAACAAATAAAGATGCTTTGGCTCGAATGAAAGAGACTGAGATTTACTCTTTGTTACTCAATAAGATGAAAGTAAATCAGAATATCACTCAAGCAGAGTGGTCGGAATTGGACCAAGCTATCAATCAATATTTTGTGGATTTCAAACTTAAACTCTATCGTATATGTAATTTGTCAGATTTGGAGTGCCAAATATGCTTGTTGCTGAAGTTAGAGGTATCTTTATCTGATATATCAACACTTGTTCATCGAGAACCTTCCGCATTAACTATGTCAAGAAAACGTTTGTTCACGAAAATGTTTAAAAAAGAGGGTAAAGCAGAAGAATTAGACTCGTTTATCCGTTCCATCTGATGTGAAATGATTCACATTGCTAAAAGTGACCTTGTTGTAAACGCTTGGATGTCAGTCGTTTATAAAAAGTGAAAGATTTGTGAACGGATTCTAACTCGATAACTCTCACTTTTTTCATACTTTTGCATTATCATAATTTTTTGCGTATGAAAAAAGTAAGTTTAATTAATCTTATGTGCTTAGTGGCACTAAGCGTGTTGTTGGCAAGCTGTAAGGACGATGATGCGCCTTATTTCGAGCGGAGCGGCTATTTGTTGGATTGTTTCTTGGACGCAGATGAGGAGTATTCTTTGGAGGATGCTGTTGGACGAACCTTGGATGCATCGTGCAGTATTTCTAATGAGAATGAGGGTGTGGCAGAGTTGCAAGTGGATCAAGAAACTGGTAAGCATATCATTGTACCCAAGAAAATTGGTTATACTCATATCAATTTAGTGAGAGGTGAAGAAAAGGTTTCTATTATGGTTGGGGTAAAGACAGAGGCTATAGACTTCTGGAGAATAACAGACCGAATCGAAAAAATAGATTGCGCTTCTGATTTGAAGGAGATCATACGTGCTGATATGTATGAGTCACAAGTTCTTCCGAAACTGCAGGTAGGAGAGATGATTTATTTTGGTTATTGTAGTAAAGGGCGATGGTATATGAGTTATTCCAGCAAAGATCGTGATGATTTAAGGGACTTTTATGTGGATTATGCAAAAGGAGATACAGAATACAAGTTTTATGCTTGGCCTGACATGGATAAGAAGCAGGCCTTTACTTTCTCGCTGGATGAAGTGAGACGACCTTCTGGTGAAGACCCTACGAAGTATGGAACTTTTACTTGTGACTTGACGGATTACTATCAACAGAAGTATGGACAGGACAAAGTGAAACGAGTGGTGCTGTCGTATAAAGTAGTAAGCTTTCGAATGATTATTTAGATGCTTTCGCCTGTCCTGTGTATGTTCTGATGAGTTACTTGCGACAGAAGAAATGATCCTTTCCGCAGAAATAAGGAGAAATCCTGAGATAGTCCATGGCCTTTGCCGTCAGCAAACAACCGCAGACGGTGAAGGCCACAGCTGTTATTGTGAAGAGGATGACCGTAGGGTCGAAAGTGAACAAAGGCACAAAGAGCTTGGTGATGATGGTGAAAGCCGGCGAGAACAACAGGATGGGGAGGGTGTTCTTTCCGATGACGAATGCTCCTTTCCTGAAGAGCTGGGGCATGAATCTATATACCGTCAGCCAGAATACTGTCATCACGTAGGTGAGCCACAGGCTGCGGACCAGGGCAGGATAAGAACTCTGCCAGGAAGTAATGCCCACGATGGTGACGATGATGGCAAACAATGACGGACGGAAGACACTCAGGAACGGCACGCGAAGGAGCTTGATGCCCACACCAATGGTGAAGAAGATGCAGCAATGCCAGGAGATGATGCCCAACCAAACCACAAAAATACCGATGAAGGCAACTGTGAGCAGCAGGGCTCCTATCTTGATTTTGTTGCGGTAAAGCCATGAAACGGCATAATAGGCCACATAGCTGATGATGAGGTTGTGGATGTACCAGTATGGCCCCAGTGGCTCCATGGCGAGTTTGCGCAGAAAGACGAGTATGTCGAGCCTGTCGATATGCTCATTGATGGGCAGTATCGAAGCCAGGATGATGTAGAGGCCCTCCATGACGATGTAGGGCACAAGCCACCATTTCACCTTTTGGCAGAATTCGGAAAATGGCTTGTCGACATGAGCCAGGAAACCCGAGATGACAAAGAAGACAGGCGTAGTATAGAGCAGAAAGAACTCCTTGAGCCAGGGGTAGGTCTGTCCCAAATAAACCAAGTGTATCATGATGACGTGCAGGATGAACACACACTTCAGAAAGTCTAATTGTACGATTCTATTCTTCATTGATAAAAAGACATTGTTCTGAAGATATAACGCAACAAGTCTTTTTTTATTATTTTTCATGAGCCTTGCTTTGCCGTTTCGGTGAAATTGCTTAACTTTGCACGCAGAATTCGAATTTTTATATCTTTAATGTAATTATGGCAAAAAAAGCTCTTTTGATGATTCTCGATGGATGGGGAATCGGACAGCATGGCAAGGGTGACGTAATCTATAATACGCCAACTCCTTACCTAGATTATTTGACAGCAGTTTCAGCACACTCTCAGCTCCAGGCTTGCGGTGAAAACGTAGGCTTGCCTGAAGGACAGATGGGTAACTCAGAGGTAGGTCACCTCAATATCGGCGCAGGTCGTGTGGTATATCAGGACCTCGTTAAGATCAACAAGGCTTGCGAAAGCGGTGATATTCTGAAGAATCAGGAAATCATCAACGCTTACAGCTATGCTCAGAAGACAGGCAAGAAGCTCCACCTGATGGGTCTTACTTCTACTGGCGGCGTGCACTCTTCTCTCAACCACCTCTACAAGTTGATTGAGATTTCTAAGGAATATGGTTTGAAGAATACATATGTTCACTGTTTCATGGACGGCCGTGATACCGACCCAAAGAGCGGTAAGGGCTTCATCGAGCAGGTTCAGGCTTGTTGCGAGAAGAACGATGCTCATATCGCAAGCATCGTAGGTCGTTTCTATGCTATGGACCGTGACAAACGCTGGAACCGTGTGAAAGAGGCTTACGACCTGCTCGTAGAGGGCAAGGGCAAGCAGGCAGACGATATGGTAAAGGCTATGCAGGAAAGCTACGATGAGGACGTGACCGACGAGTTCATCAAGCCAATCTGCAACTCTACCGTTGACGGCACCATACAGGAAGGTGATGTCATTATCTTCATCAACTACCGTAACGACCGTGCCAAGGAGCTGACCCAGGTGTTGACTCAGCAGGATATGCCAGAGGAAGGCATGCACACCATCAAGGACCTGCAGTACTACTGCATGACTCCATATGATGCAAGCTTCAAGGGTGTACACATCCTCTTCCCTAAGGAAAATGTAATGGATACTCTTGGTGAGTACCTGAGCAAGCAGGGCAAGAAGCAGCTCCATACAGCTGAGACAGAGAAGTATGCACACGTGACATTCTTCTTCAATGGTGGCCGTGAGACACCTTATGAGGGTGAGGACCGTATCCTCGTGCCTTCTCCAAAGGTTGCTACCTACGACTTGAAGCCAGAGATGAGCGCTTACGAGGTGAAGGACAAGTTGGTGGGTGCCATCAATACACAGGAGTATGACTTCATCGTTGTCAACTTCGCCAATGGTGATATGGTAGGCCACACCGGTATCTACAATGCTATTGCCAAGGCTGTTCATGCTGTAGACAACTGCGTAAAGGATGTTATCGAGGCAGCTAAGGCCAACGATTATGAGGCTATCATCATCGCTGACCATGGAAATGCAGATCATGCCATCAATGCTGACGGTACTCCAAACACCGCCCACTCGCTGAACCCAGTGCCATTCATCTATGTAACAGACAACAACTCAGCTACTGTTAAGGATGGTCGTCTGGCCGACGTGGCTCCTTCTATCCTCCATATCATGGGCTTGGAGCAGCCTGCTGACATGACAGGTGAGAACTTGATTTCTGACAATAAGTAAAATACGATTTTATATACCTATAAAAAGTATCCTAAGATACTTGGCCAAGTAATATAAGATACTTGCGCAAGTATCTTGAGATACTTTTAAATTTATATTAAGCATGAACGTAAAGATAGAAGACAGCTGGAGACAGCACATAGGTGACGAGTTCGAGAAGCAGTATTTTGTCGATCTCAGCAACTTTGTACGAGAGGAATATCTTCATACGCCTTGTTATCCTCCCGGACGCCTGATATTCAATGCCTTCAATCTTTGCCCTTTTGATGATGTGAAGGTGGTGATTATCGGTCAGGATCCTTACCATGAGCCAGGACAGGCTATGGGACTGAGTTTCTCTGTACCCGAAGGAGTCACTTTTCCACCATCGTTGGTGAATATCTTTAAGGAAATACAGATGGATCTTGGTATTCCGATGCCTGCTACAGGTGATCTGACCCGCTGGGCCAAACAGGGAGTGTTATTGCTCAATGCCACCCTGACAGTTAGAGCCCATCAGGCTGCGAGCCATCAGCGCAAGGGATGGGAACAGTTTACGGATGCTGCTATCAAGGCTCTCAGCAGGGACAAGGAGCATCTGGTATTTATTCTTTGGGGAGGCTATGCCCGCAGCAAGGCTTCACTCATCGACTCTTCGCGCCATCTGATATTGCAGAGCGTGCATCCTTCGCCATTATCTGCCAACCGCGGCGGATGGTTTGGCAATCATCATTTCTCCCGCTGTAACGAATATCTCAGACAGAATGGGATAGAACCGATACAATGGTAGAGGCAGCAGAAAAGAGGTTATACATATTTATATATACAGGAAACATTTATGAACAAAGACGAACTGCGTATTCTTCAGGTGGGTGATGTGCTGGTATCACCTAATATTATTACTGAAAAATTCTGTTGCGACCTTGATGCCTGCAAGGGAGAGTGCTGTATCGAAGGCGATGCCGGTGCTCCTGTAAGCCTCGACGAGATTATGGAGATAGAGAATATGCTCGATGTCGTTTGGGAAGACCTGTCGGCTTCGGCACAGGCTGTCATAGATAAGCAGGGTGTGGCGTATACGGATATAGAAGGCGACTTGGTGACGAGCATCGTCAATGTCAAGGACTGCGTGTTTACCTGCTATCAGGACCTGAAAGACATGAACGACGGGCACACCATACAGAACTGCTGTCTTTGTGCCTTGGAGCGTGCCTATCGTGAGGGAAAGTCTAAGTTCATGAAACCCATCTCATGTGCCTTGTATCCCATTCGTGCCAAACACTTTGGCAACGGGGTGTATGGTTTGAACTATAACAAATGGAAGATCTGTAAGGCAGCCGTGAAGAAGGGCGAGGAGTTGAACCTGCCCGTATATAAGTTCCTCGAAGGCCCTCTTGTCAAACGATTTGGACAAGAGTGGTATGACGAACTGTGTGCTGTAGCCCGTGAGTTGGGCTATTAGTAGATTTCCAATCCTTCTATTTTCTGTATCTGACTCTTGCGGAAATGGCGGTCGCCCTTGATGGTGATGGATTTTTGCCGGCTCGTGCTGAGACGGCGGAAGGCTTGTTCGTCCATTTCGCCACTGCAGATATATACCAGTCCGTTTATCTCAAGTCTTTCTCCCTTCTTGGCCTCGCGCAGTGTGATGCGTACGGAGCCTTGGAAGAAACGGCCGAAGTCGTAGTGGAGGCCTAAAGAATCTTCGTATTCGGCAATAGGCGACAATACATGTCTTAGCCTGTTGACATAGGCAGGGTAAGTGGGTAGTGTGGTGTAGATGCCCTTGGTCTCTTTCAAAAGTCTGTGCACGGGCTTTTCGGATTCTTGGAAGAAGAAGTCGGAGGCTTTCCAGTTGTTGTCATATTGTCTGTTGTCGAAAACCTCTATGGTGTTTCCTATGCTGTCTTGCGTTATCCGGTTGCCTTCAGACAGGCTGCAGCTCCAGGATTCGTCGGCTTGTTGATAGAACGCCGAGCCGTTATGGCTTGTTCCATAATAATCCAATGTTAGTTGTTTGCTGGCAGCATTCTGTGAATATGCTGTAGCCTGAGGGCATGGCGCATACCATACGGCTATGGTATTGGAGTCTGGTCGCAGATAACGAGTCACATCGTAGGTATGCAGAAGGATTCCTTGCGGAGTTGTGTTTCTGTAGTAGACTTCTCTCGATACATTTCTCTCGTTGATATATACCTTGCAGCTGCCCATACTGGCAAAGGTGATATATGCCTGTTGGGGACGGTGCTTGGTGATATAAGTATGGCGGAACATCACCTCGGTGCTGTCGTCGGGAAAGGGATAAGAAATCCAGTGGGTACCGAACTCTTGACTATGCGAGTTCAGTACCCAGATGATGGAGAATATGATACAAATGATTTTGCGTATCATTTATTTGAAAGTTATTATTATCGTCACTTGGTCGCAGCCTTTTATTTGACAGTCTTGGTCTCACCAGCCTTGAAATGCAGTTTTTTCTGTTTGCCGTTGTAGCAAACGGTGAGCACGCCAGCCTGATGGCTGGTAATCTTGGCTTTGGCAACCTTCCGATTCTTCCAACTGAGGTCTATCTTGTAGTTGCCACGCGCCTTGATACCGTTTATCTCGCCAGTATTCCATACTTCAGGGAGTGATGGCAGCAGTTCCATCGTGTCGCCATCACACTGCATCAGCATCTCACAGATACCAGCAGTTCCACCAAAGTTTCCATCAATCTGGAAGGGTGGGTGAGCATCAAAGAGGTTGGGATAAGTGCCTCCGGAAGAATGGTTCTTTAACGTGTTGGGACTGACATAGTTGAGCAGTTTGCGCAGAATGGCGTACGACTTGTCGGCTCTGTGCAGACGAGCCCACAGACAGATGCGCCATCCTGTACTCCAACCAGTAGAGTTGTCGCCCTTGATCTCCAACGATTTGGATGCGGCTGCAGCAATTTCAGGAGTCTTGGCTAATGTGATATGGTTGAAAGGATACAGACCTAAGAGATGAGACTGATGGCGATGTTGCCAATCCCGGTCGTCCCAGTCGTAGTACCATTCTTGCAGATTACCCCTCTTGCCTATCTGATAAGGATGCAAACGATTGATGGCATCTTGCAGAGTAGCCTGATATGCAAGGTCGGTATTGAGTGCCTTTGCTCCCTTGATGGTATTCCTGAAGAGCTCGTGAATGATGGCAAGATCGGCAGTTCCTCCATATAGGGTGCTTCCCTTGTAGCCTTTGTCTGTTATATATTGTGCCTCGGGTGAGGTGGAAGGGGCTGTGATGAGTTCGCCCGGCTTCTTGGGGTTGTCGATAAGCCACTTCAGCATGAAGTCGGAAGCACCTTTCATCAGTGGGTAAGCTGTCTGGCGCAGGAAGTCGAGATCGCGTGTGTAGTCATAGTGATCCCAAAGAGTCTGTACGAGCCAGGCTCCACCCATGTTCCAGTTGCTCCACTTGGGGCTTCCCTTTTTGGTGCCTACAGGATTACTCATGGCCCATGCATCGGTATTATGTCCGGCACACCAGCCTTCCTCTATACCATAAAAATGCTTGGCGGTGTACTTTCCTGTTACGGCAAGGGCCTTTACCAGTCCTTCTACAGGCATGGTGAGTTCTGAGAGGTTGGCTACTTCTGCAGGCCAGTAGTTCTCTTCCAGATTGATGTTGGTGGTATAGTTGCCTCGCCATGGCGACAGACGGGCTGGTGCCCACAGGCCTTGCAGGTTGGCAGGAACACCCGGAGTGCGTGAGCAACTGATGAGCAGGTATCTGCCAAACTGGAAATAGAGCATCTCGAGATATGGGTTTTGTTCCTGCTTCTTTGTATAGTCGAGGAGTTGTTGCTCCGTGTTGCGCTGAGTGTCGTATCGGGCTCCTTTCAGTATGAAACGGGTGCGGTCGAAAAATTGTTTGTAGTCGTTTACATGACGTTGGCGTAGTTCGGGATAAGTATAGTTGACCAGATGCCAGGCGTCATCTGCCACCTTTTCTATATATGGAGCTCCTTCGGTCACGGGATGCTTGTCGAAACCATTATAGCTGGTCTCGTTTACGAAGTATATGATGGCCTCGCTCACGCCCTGTAGGTGCAGGGTAGAGTCGGTAGGCGTGATACTTCCATCTGTGTTTCGTATGCTCAGTATGGAGCAGAAATGCGTGCTGTTCTCTGGCTCTCCCATGGCATGACCAGTAAGTGTGAGTTGGTTGCCTGAAGCTTTTACCTGATGAGGGATAAGCGATGTAAGCGAGATGTCGCAGTTGATGGCTTGTTTCTGTGATGCGGTGAGCCTGATGGCTATCACTTTATCTGGATGTGATGCGAAGTACTCCCTGGTGTAGTTAACCCCTTCACGGCTATAGCGAAGTGTGGCTATGGCGCTGTCGAGACTGAGCTGACGGTAGTACTGGGTGGCTTGTCCTGGGTTCTGGTCCTTGATGTTGATGATGGCAAGAGGCTGATAATACTCCGAATTGTGCCCTTGCACATGCAACTGGAGTGAGTCGGCAGCCTTGTAATCTTCTCTGAAGAGTGCTTCCCTTATCTTAGGAATCCACTTGTAGGCTTCGCCTCCTTCCTGCCTGTCAACAGGTTTTCCCGTCCACAGGGTGATGTCATTGAGGTAAATAGAATCGTTGTTGGCGCCTCCATATATGAGGGCTCCCAATTTGCCGTTGCCTATAGGCAAGGACTCTTCGAAGACTGTTGCAGGCTTGGTGTACCATAAGTTGAATGGTAACTTGTCCTGTGCAAGTCCTGGTAAACTGTTGGCTAAGAGTAGCGCTGAGAAAACAAACTTTCTCATGGTTTTGGGATTTAAGTACTAAAAGGGCGGACATTCTTGATAAGAAGTCCGCCCTGGTATAAATGGTTTAATTAAGCGTCGATATTAGCGTAGGTTGCGTTCTGCTCGATAAACTCACGGCGTGGCTCTACATCGTCTCCCATCAGCATAGAGAAGATCTCATCAGCATGAGCTGCATTTTCGATGGTGACTTGTTTGAGGAGTCGTGTCTTTGGGTCCATGGTGGTTTCCCAGAGCTGCTCGGGGTTCATCTCACCCAAACCTTTGTATCGCTGAGTGTGGATGTTCTTGTCTTCCACGCCTTCGCCATACTTGTCGATAAAGGCCTGGCGCTGCTGTTCTGTATAGCAGTATTCGCTCACCTTGTTCTTGAAAGAACATTTGTACAGTGGTGGAGTGGCGATATAGAGGTGTCCCTCCTCGATAACCTTTGGCATGAAGCGATAGAACAATGTCATAATCAGGGTGTCGATGTGTGAACCATCGACATCGGCATCCGTCATGATAATAATCTTGTCGTATCTCAACTTGTCTGTGTTGGCCTCCTTGCTGTCTTCTCCGTCTACTCCGAAGCGGACTCCGATGCTCTGGATGATGTTCATTACAGACTCCGCCTCGAACACCTTATGCCATTGCACCTTCTCTACGTTAAGAATCTTACCGCGCAAAGGAAGAATAGCCTGATGGAAGCGGTCGCGTCCCTGCTTGGCAGAACCACCAGCCGAGTCACCCTCGACAAGGAAAATCTCGCTCTCCTTAGGATCCTTGATAGAGCAGTCGGCCAACTTGCCTGGCAGACCTCCACCTGTCATAAAGTTCTTGCGCTGTACACTCTCGCGTGCCTTGCGTGCTGCAATACGTGCTGTAGCGGCCAAGACCACTTTTTCACAAATCTTCTTTGCCTCGTCTGGATGTTCCTCTAAATAGTCGGTCAAAGCTTCATTGACAGCCTGTTGTACGGCACCCTGTACCTCGCTGTTTCCAAGCTTGGTCTTGGTCTGACCTTCAAACTGCGGCTCAGCGACCTTGATAGAGATGACAGCTGTAAGACCCTCGCGGAAATCTTCAGGTGCAATCTCGACCTTGGCTTTCTCAATCTGCTTGGCTATGGTTGGCTCTGCTTCTGCGTATGCTTTCAGTGTGCGGGTGAGCGCCATGCGGAAACCAGTGAGGTGGGTTCCACCCTCGATGGTGTTGATATTGTTTACATACGAGTGAATATTCTCGCTGTAATCAGTATTATACATGATGGCAATTTCGATAGGAATGCCCTGCTTTTCTGTCTTCAGATAGATGACATCGTCGAAGAGATGAGTGCGGTGACGGTCTACATAGCGAACGAATTCCTTCAAACCGTCCTTGGCATGGAACACCATCTGTTTCGTTTTTCCCTCTTCGTCGGGACGAAGGTCTGTCAGCGTTATCTTGATACCGGCATTAAGGAATGCCAACTCACGCATGCGGCTTGCAATAATATCCCATTTGTATATTGTAGTGGTGAAGATGGTTGGGTCTGGCCAGAACTGCTGGCGTGTACCGCGCTTGTCGGTCTCGCCAATCACCTTTACAGGATAGAGAGGCTTTCCCTTTTCGTATTCCTGCTGGTAGATCTTGCCTCCACGGAACACCTGAGACATCATGTGTGTTGACAGAGCATTAACGCAACTAACACCCACACCGTGCAAACCTCCGGAAACTTTGTAGGAACCTTTGTCGAACTTACCTCCGGCATGGAGCACTGTCATTACTACTTCGAGAGCAGACTTGTGCAATTTTTCATGCTCGTCTACAGGAATACCACGTCCGTTGTCTTCTACTGTGATAGAGTTGTCTTCGTTGATAGTTACCTCTATGTCTGTACAGTAACCTGCCATGGCCTCGTCGATAGAGTTGTCTACAGTCTCATTTACCAAGTGATGCAGACCTTTCTCGGAGATGTCACCGATGTACATCGCAGGACGTTTGCGAACAGCCTCAAGTCCTTCGAGAACTTGGATGTTGCTCGCTGAATAATTATTTGCGTTGTTTTGATTTTCTGCCATTTCTTTGTTTAGTATTATTTCCGTGCAAAGATAACAAAAAAAAGCGAGAAAAGGGATAGAATGTTGCTAAAAAACCACAAAAAGCGATGCTTATTTTTTTATTTTTCCCTTTTATATTCAAAAGGGTCGTTTATGCTCCTTTTGTGGGTGAGTTCCTGGATGTTTGGTAAACAAATTAAGGCTGCAATCCTTTCGGAATGCAGCCTTATGTATGTTTATCTCCTAATTTGAGATTAGCCCAACTTAGCGATATGCTGAGCAAGACCAGACTTCAAGTTAGCAGCCTTGTTGCTGTGGATGATGTTGATCTTAGCCAACTTGTCTAAAAGCTTCTGAACAGTAGGATACAGCTTTGTAGCCTCTTCCTTATCTGTCATGTTGCGCAACTTGCGTACAGCGTTACGCATGGTCTTTGCATAATACTTATTGTGCAGAGACTTCTTTTTGTCCTGACGGATTCTCTTGATTGATGATTTATGATTTGCCATCTTTTTTTATTATTATATATTCTACTTGTAGTCCCTAGCAGAGTCGAACTGCTCTTTAGAGAATGAAAATCTCTCGTCCTAACCGATAGACGAAGGGACCATTTGTTGTTTGCGGGTGCAAAGTTACTACATTTTTTTTGTTCTCACAAATTTTTTATGTGGAATTTTTCTTCAAATGCATATTTTTTCGTATTTTTGCCATAGTTTTGGTAAAAAAGGCGAGTAAATGGTTATAAAAACGAAAGCTGTTGTGCTACATGTGGTTAAATTCGGTGACAATCAACTTGTTGTTGATTTTCTTACCGAGGCATTGGGGCGTTTGTCTTTTATGATTCGTCTGCCCAAATCGGCGAAGGCTAAGGTGAAGCGTCAGTATTTTCAACCTCTTTCTGTTTTGTCCTTAGAGTTTGATTATCGTCCTAAGGCCAGTCTGCAACGGCTCAAGGATGTTTTTATTGCTGTTCCTTTTACAGATATTCCGGTTTCGCCCTATAAAATGTCTATGGCGATGTTCCTTTCTGAGTTCTTGTATTATACTACACGCCACGAGCAGGAGAACGTTTCCTTGTTCAGTTTTGTAGTGAGCAGTCTGCAATGGTTGGACTTGGCGCGTGAAGGGTTTGCCAACTTCCATATCGTTTTCATGATTCGTCTTACCTTGTTTTTGGGAATTGCGCCCAATGTGGAAGATGCGTCACAAGGTGGTTGCTTCGACCTGAGTGAGGGAATGTTTGTTGCCCCAGCATCAGTGCATTCGATGTTCTTGTCGAAAGATGATTCTTTGCGGATGCGCGATTTGATGAGGCTTCGCTTTCAAACAATGCACCTCTACACAATGTCACGGCAGGAGCGTAACAGATGTGTAGAGGTGATTATAAGTTATTATCGGTTGCACATGCCCGATTTTCCTGAATTGAAAACTCTCCCTATATTGAAGGAACTGTTTGTTTAAGCGAAACTGATGACGCCCTTTACTGGTTCGTCGCCCTCTTCTTTCTTAGTGGTTTCTTGCTGACCGGAGGCGATGTGGCGAATGTCTTCAAGCATCTGACGTGTACGCTTGTAGGTTGGAGTATCTTCTACTTGCATGATGACGTCCTCGTTGTCCAGGTCTTCAGGACGGAAGAGGAAGATATGTGGATGACGCTTGTACTGAGGTGTATTGCCGTCAGAACCATAGTAATGTTTTCTGCGGTCTTCTCGCTCAGCTCTTTTCTCTTCCTGTTCGGCGATTCTGCGTGTCTCTTCCTCTGTGTGTTTTCTGAGATGTACGTTCATACCGTCTACATCCTCTATGCCGAATCCTGTTGCAAGAACAGTCACCTTTACCTTGTTGCCCAGCTCGGGGTCGATAGCCAATCCCCATTTCAGTTCGAAGTCGTCGCCAAAGTTGCCCATGAAGTCGTTGACGTCATTCATCTCGTCCATGGTGAGACCTGTGTTGTCTTTTCTCTCACTTGAGAAGGCAATGCTGAGAAGAATCTTCTTGGAGTTGAACACATCGTTGTCGTTGAGCAATGGAGAGTTGAGCGCATCCTCGATGGCTTTCTTTACTCTGCCTTCTCCCTCGCCATAACCTGTACTCATGATTGCCACGCCACCATCTTTCAATACTGTCTTCACATCGTTGAAGTCGAGGTTGATGAGTCCGTGTACGGTAATGATTTCGGCGATACTCTTGGCTGCAATGCTCAGTGTGTCGTCTGCTTTGCCGAAAGCATCGAGCACAGCCAGTTCTGGATAAATCTGACGCAGGCGCTCATTGTTGATAACGAGCAGTGCATCGACGTGCTTTGACATTTCCTCAACACCATCCAGAGCTTGGTCTATCTTCTTAGTTCCCTCGAAACGGAAGGGGATTGTAACGATACCTACGGTAAGAATGCCTAATTCCTTGCTTACTCTTGCTATGACTGGAGCTGCACCAGTACCGGTGCCGCCACCCATACCAGCTGTGATGAAGGTCATTTTGGTACCATCATTCAGCATGTTCTTGATGTCGTCCAATGTTTCTTCGGCTGCCTCGCGTGCTTTTTCTGGTTTGTTGCCGGCACCAAGTCCTTCCTTGCCTAATTGGAGATGTACGGGCACAGGAGAGTCGTTGAGAGCCTGATTGTCGGTGTTGCAGAGTACGAAACTCACATCATGGATGCCCTCTTTGTACATGTGATTGACTGCATTACCGCCGCCACCGCCTACACCAATTACCTTGATGATGCTGTTCTCTTTCTCTGGTTCTCCAAAATCCAGAATATGTGGAGTGTTATCTTGCATGATGAATATCTATATTAAATTTGTTGTTTGTATATATATATTAAAGAGGTGTAACTATTCTTCCTCAGAAATACTGTCTTCGACGAATTTCTTCAAGAATCGGAAGCCTCTGTGGAAGATGCTCTTCTCTTTCTTCTCTTTCTTGATTCGCTCAGCCTCCTCTTCGGCAGCTTTTCTTGCAGCCTCTTCCTCTTCTTCTATTTTCTTACGTGCCTCCTCTTCTGCTTTCTGCTTTTCGGCAGCAGTGAGAACTACGCCTGTTCCAACTGTATCGTTAGGATTTCGTGGAGTCTTATGTACATCATTGACAGTGGTGTGACCATCCTGATTGAACAGGTCGGTGTTGATTTCGTCGCCAGCACAGTTCATATTGCCTTTTGCCAACAATCCAAGAACAGTGTTCATTGTTCCGTCGTGGTTGGTGTATCTTGGATCTTTCGAGTTGACTGTCTGGTTGATGAACTTGGCAATTCTAATTTTGTCGATATGAGTGTGCATCTTGAAGGCCCTGCCAATCTCTGGCATATTGCTGCCACCTCCGGTAAGGATGATGCCACCCAGCAGTTTGTCGGCATATTCTGCTGGAACCTGGAACCATACATTCTCCACGATTTCCTCAACACGTGCTTCCACAATCTCGATAAACTTTTTGCTTTCTACTACACGGTCTTTGTCTATCGGGTAGTTGAGTGTCGGGTCGATATTGCTGTTCTCTGTATAAGCCTTGCCATATTTGAGCTTCATCTTCTCGGCATCCTGTTCCTCGATTTGCAGGCTGGTGATGTCTTTTGTGATATTGTTGCCTCCCAGTGGGATGACTGAGAGATGACGCAAGATGCCCTTGCTGTAGACTGATACTGTAGTGGTGTCGGCACCTAAGTCGACAAGCATACAACCTGCTCTCTTCTCAGAGTCTGTCAGTATATGGTCGGCCAATGCCAGAGGTGCAAGATACATCTCGGCAATAGAGATGTGGGCATTCTCGAAACATGTGTTGATGTTGTTGTAGAAAGTCCTGCGCCACAGGATATTCAGGAAGATGCCCTCGAGGTGAGAACACTGTATGCCAACAGGATCCAGCTGGTGCTGGCTGTCTATCTTGTATTCTTGGGTGATGGCGTCAAGGATTTCCTGGTCTGGATAGGTCATGTTGCGGTTGATGTCCATCAACTCGTTGATCATTTCCTGTGTGATGATGGTGTGCTCAGGCAGGTCTTTCACAATCACGTTCTTGATGCTGCGGATAGAACGGCCACCCACACCGACATAAACCTGTCGGATATCTTGCTTCAGTATTGCCTTCAACTTTTTGATGATATTGGTCAGGCAAAGACATGTCTGGTTGATATTGTATATCACACCTTTCCTGATGCAAGAAGACGAGTCTTCCTCCACTGTGGCAAGAACCGTGATGCTTCCATCCAGGTTCTTCTGTCCTGCTATACCTGTCATCTTTGATGAACCAAGTTCAATTGCTACGATAAATTCCTTTGGCATAGTTGTATCTATTTATCTATTTTTTATTTGCTGTGTTGTTTATTGCTGCCTCTTTTTGCAGATAATCTGGTTGTCGAACTCGATGTTGATGTACGAGTATTTGTTCCATCCTGCCTGTGAGAGTCCGTATTTGTAGAATTTCTCCAATCTGTCCATTTTCTTATTGACAAAATTGTTGATATCCTCTTCTCTCTTCCTCTTTGAGCTGCATTCAGGCAGGCGTCCTATATATACAATGTGGTTGCCTACTCTGGGTACCAGTTCTATGCTTCTGTCGGGCAGAACATTGATTTGCTCTATCTGGTTTCTCCATAACTCGTTGACCATAAGCGATTTGCTTAATAGTGAGATATAGTTCTGTGCAAACCATTTGTTGATCTGCCCTGTCGCAACAATGAGGTCGCTTGTATATTTGGTATTCGGCATCACCTGATAGTGGTCGTCAATATAGTAGTCCTCGTTGTTGGCGCTCTTTATCCGCACGATAGGCATTCGCTGTGTCAGATGGATGTCGACAAGGCCGTTTTGTGTCTTGTAGCATTCTGCTGTCTTGACAAAAGGACTGGTCTTCAGTGTCTCTTCTATTTTGCGGGCACTGATGTCGGTCATCTTCTTCTTCAGAGGGTACAGTTGCTTCGCTTCTAACCTTTTCTTTATTTCTTTAGCGTTCAGAAAACCATTCGTCATCTCGTCTTGTATGTTGATGTTCACCTTTGTGCAGACTTTCTTGCTTTCATCAGGTTTGTTAAACTTGGTGATAGCGAAAGTCAGGTAAACGCCGAGCATGAGGTCGAGCAAGATGATAATAGTCTTCTTCCAATTGATGCGCATTATATTTTTTCCTTTAGAATTTTTTCTATTTCAGGGACATAGTTGTCCAAGTCGCCAGCTCCGAGTATGACGAGCACGTCGAAGTCTCTGCTTCTTACGAGGTCGAGAACATCTTCCTTATGAATCATACTCTTCTCTACGCCTGGTTTGAGGTTGTCGTAGATGAGTTTGGAGGTGACTCCTGGTATAGGTTGCTCTCTTGCAGGATAGATGTCGCAGAGGATTACTTCGTCGAGCATGCTCAGACTGTCGGCAAAGTCCTTGTAGAAATCTCTTGTACGGGTGTACAGATGAGGCTGGAAGATAGCTGTTATCTTACGGTTCTTGTACAACTCGCTTAGGCTCTTTGCACTCTGGTAAATCTCCTTGGGGTGATGAGCATAGTCGGAAAGCAGTACCAACTTGTCGGTCTTAATCTTGAAGTCGAAGCGACGAACCACTCCCTCGTAAGTCTTCATGCCCTGTAGCAACTCTTCTGCTGTGCAGCCATTGAGCTGTGCCATGGCCATAGCAGCCACTCCATTCTCTATATTGATAGGAACGGGTTGTCCTAAGATAACACCGGGCACGTTCTCAATAGGAGAAACAAAGTCGAATGTGATTTCGCCGTTGTCGATCTTGATGTTCTCGGCATGGAAGTCTCCGTCGTCGAGGCTGTATTCATATACGCGAACGCCTTCCTGTACATGCTGTTTCATCTCCAGGTTTTTGTGGATGATGAGGGCACCGCCAGGCTGGATGAGTTCTGTATAATGGCGGAAGCTCTCCAAGTAGGCTTCCTTTGTGCCATAGATGTCAAGATGGTCGGGGTCGGTAGCTGTAATGACGCTCATCCAGGGACGAAGCCAGTGGAAACTGCGGTCGAACTCATCAGCCTCAATGACTACATAGTCGCTCTTGTCGGACAGGATGTAGTTGGTTCCATAGTTCTTTGAAATGCCTCCGAGGAATGCGTTGCAGTCGATATGACTCTCGTGCATGATGTGTGCGCACATGGTGGAAGTGGATGTCTTGCCATGAGTACCGGCCACGCATAGTCCTTTGTGTGTGCGGGTGAGTGTGCCCAATACCTGAGCACGTTTCTCGATGGTGAATCCATTCTGCTGGAAGTATACAAGCTCCTGATGGGTGGCGGGGATGGCAGGTGTGTAGATGACCAGCGTGTTCTTGGCATCCTTGCATGCTGAAGGAATCAGTTCCACATTCTCCTCATAGTGGATGAGCATACCTTCCTTTTCCAGTTCGTGTGTCAACTCGGATGGAGTCTTGTCGTAACCGGCTACGGTGAGCCCTTTCTTTAAGAAATATCTGGCGATGGCGCTCATTCCGATGCCGCCTGCTCCTACGAAATATACTGCTTTTATATCTTTGATTTCCATTATTTTGTTGCTAATTTTATGACTTCGTCGGCGATGACGTCGGCAGAGTTCTTCAGTCCTAATTTCTTGATATTCTCGCTCATAGAAGCGAGTTTCTGTGCATCCTCAACTATGCCGACAGCCTTCTTGATGAGTACTGCCGGTGCGTCGGCATCCTTCACATAGATGGCTGCATCCTTGTTGACCAGTGCCATGGCGTTCTTGGTCTGATGATCTTCTGCTACATTCGGGCTTGGTACCAAGATGACAGGCTTGCCGATAAGGCAGAACTCGCTGATACTGCTGGCTCCTGCACGACTTATGACAAGGTCGGCTGCCTGATAGGCTGCCCCCATGTCGCTAATGAAATCGGTAACCTTCAGCATAGGAAGGTCTTTGCCTTTGAGCTGATTGACGATGCTCTCGTGGTAGTACTTACCTGTTTGCCAGATAAACTGTACGCCACTTTTTTCTATGATGTCCAGGTTCTGCAAGACACTTTCGTTGATGGTTCTTGCACCTAAACTTCCGCCTACGAGCAGAATTGTCTTCTTCTCAGGGTCCAGACCGAACTGCTTGCGTGCTTCCTCTTTAGTGAGAGTAGTGCTCAGCACATTCTGTCTTACGGGATTACCTGTCATGATAATCTTGTCGGCAGGGAAGAAACGCTCCATTCCCTCATACGCCACACATATCTTCTGGGCTTTTTTGGCCAGAAGCTTGTTGGTAACTCCGGCATAAGAGTTCTGCTCTTGAATGAGGCAGGGAATACCTTTGCTGGCACACACGTTGAGAGTTGGACCGCTTGCATAGCCTCCAACTCCTACTGCTGCCATTGGCTTGAAATCCTTGATGATCTTCTTAGCCATTCTTTGGCTTTTCCAGATTCTGAAAAGTACAGCGAAGTTCTTGAGCAAGTGTTTGCGGTCGAATCCGCAAATGGGCAAGCCTTTGATCTCGTATCCTGCTGCAGGGACACGTTGCATTTCCATTCTGCCTTTAGCCCCGACAAACAATATTTTTGCATCAGGACGCTTGGCTTTAATTGCGTTGGCAATAGATACGGCAGGGAAGATGTGTCCACCAGTTCCACCGCCACTAATGATAATTCTTAGCTCGTTATTCATATTTTTTCAGTTTCTATCGCAAAGGTAAATAAAAAAATCCATTTTATGGCATTTTTTATTTAAAATGTTGTTCTTTTTTATGCTGTAGCCAATTTTGGGTCAGTCTGCCTGTCATCTGCTCCTTCTTTCTTCTTGGCTGTTCTGCTGATGCTTAGGATAATACCCACATACATGCAGTTGATGATGGATGATGTTCCACCTCGGCTGATAAGAGGAAGTGGCTGTCCGGTAACAGGAGCGAGTCCTACGGCTACTGCCATGTTGAAAAGGGCCTGTGTGACGAGAAGAATGGCAAGTCCCATGGCAAGAAATGCCGGGAAATTGTTCTCACACCGGTTGGCTATTCTTCCTGTTCTGAAGAGCAGGATGATATATAGGAATGCGACAAAGAGTCCTCCCGGCACCCCCATCTCCTCAATGATGATGGCATAGATGAAGTCGGAGAAGGCCTGCGACAGGAAGTCGCGTTCTACAGAGTTTCCCGGACCTTTTCCCATGACGTTGGATGAGGCAATGGCAATATTGGCATGAGCCACTTGAGCATCCTTGTCAAGGTCTACCTCCTCTGGCGACACAGGCTTTGTGTCGAGGAAGTGGTCGATACGGGCTTTCCATGTATCCATACGGTGGAACATCTTCTGTACGGTATTCTTCTTCTCAGGTTGCTCTGTCGCTACCTGTTCGGTAAAGGTGTCGTTTGTCTTTGCCAACTTCTCTTCGTCATGCCCCAACAGCATGACCATCGAGATGGCGAAGACGATGGTGAGCAGTACAATACCAGCAAGCTTTCCGAGCAGTTTACCAGGCACTCTTCCTATGATCATCATGAAGAAAATGGTGATACACAAGAGCATGGCTGTAGACATATTCTCGAGCATGATGGGGAAAATCATAACGGCGCTGATTGTCAGGATGTATTTGAATGCCCGCTTGTCAGCTCCGTTCTCGTTCTGCATGGCACTTAGAATCTGTGCTACTGCAAGTACGAGTGTTCCCTTGGCTATCTCGGAAGGCTGAAACTGGATGCCCACGAGGCTGATCCATCTGGATGCGCCGTTGGTAGACTGTCCAGCCAACAGTACCCACAGAAGTAAGACTATAGAGATAAAAATCATGAAAGGAGTCACGATTTTGAAATACTTGCACTTGACCTTCAGCATGCAAATCATGACGAAGACACCGCCAACCAGGATAGCCATGTGCTTGATGACTGGCCCCATGAAGTTTCCGCTCTTGTACGACAGCGTACTTGAGGCTGAGTAAACCTCAATGATGCTGATCATACAGAGGAAGAAAAACACCATCCAGATGACTTTGTCTCCCTTGAATATGTTACCTATTTTGTTGCTCATTTCTCTTTTTTGTCTTCCTCTTTGTCTTTAGTCTTTTACAGTTGTCGGGCAAGTGTCTTGAACTGTTCGCCTCTGTCTTCCATGTTTTTGAACAGGTCGAAGCTTGCACAACATGGACTCAGCAGAACAGTGTCGCCTTCTTTTGCCATCTTGTGGCAAGCTGCGATACAGTCTTTCATGCTGTGAGTATCACAAACAGGAATGCCAAGACAGTCGAAGTTGTCGTGCAACTTCTTGTTGTCGGCTCCCAAATATACCAGTCCTACACACTTTTGCTTTACCAGTTCTGTGATGTGGCTGTAGTCGTTTCCCTTGTCCTTTCCTCCCAAGATCAGGATGGTAGGTGTCTTCATGCTTTCGAGTGCATACCAGCAGGCATCTACGTTGGTTGCCTTTGAGTCGTTGATGTATTGCACGCCGTTCACCTTGCATACTTTCTCCAGGCGGTGTTCCACGCCAGGAAAGTCGCCCAGGCTCTTGCGGATCGTAGCCTCGTCAATTCCTGCAATATGGCAGGCAAGTCCTGCTGCCAGGCTGTTGTAGATATTGTGTTTGCCTGTAAGGCTCAGTTCTGCTTCTGGCATGGCGAAAGGAGTAGGGTAGTCGAGTTTGTAGAGTCCGTCCTCTATGTATCCTATACATTCTTCCTCCTTGTTCTCAGCAAACGGACAGATTCTTGACTTCAGATTGTATTTCTCAATCTCTTTCTTCACGATGGGATCGTCGTTCCAATAGATGAAACTGTCTTCTTCTGTCTGATTTTGTGTGATACGCATCTTGGCGTCCACATAGTTTTGCATGCAGAAGTCGTAACGGTCCAGGTGGTCGGGTGTGATGTTGAGAAGGATGGCTATGTTGGCGCGGAACTTGTACATATTGTCAAGCTGGAAACTGCTCAACTCGATGATGTAGTACTTGTGTGGCTCCTCTGCAACCTGGAGGGCAAGGCTGTTTCCGATGTTTCCTGCCAGACCTGCATCCATGCCCGCCGCCTTGAAGATGTGGTATATGAGTGATGTGGTTGTGGTCTTGCCATTGCTGCCAGTGATGCACACCATCTTGGCGTCAGTATATCTTGCGGCAAACTCTATCTCGCTGATGATAGGTGTGCCCTGTGCCATCAGTTTCTGAATCATGGGAGCCTCTTTAGGAATACCCGGGCTCTTGATGATTTCGTTGGCATTCAGTATCTTCTCTTCTGTATGGTGGCCTTCTTCCCATTCTATCTGGTGGTCATCAAGCAGCTTTTTGTATTTGTCCTTGACTTTTGACATGTCGGATACAAATACATCAAAACCTTCTTTCTTGGCAAGTACGGCAGCTCCTGCTCCGCTTTCGCCAGCACCTAAAATTACAATTCTACTCATATTTTTTATCTTATCTTCAATGTTATAATTGTTAAGGCAGCAAGAATGATGGTGATAATCCAGAAACGGATTGTTATCTTTGATTCGTGGATGGCACCATGTGGCTTCTTGATGAGATACTTACACTCAGGGTCGAGCTGGCTGTCCTGTGTTCTGAAGTTGTCGTGGATAGGCGTTCTCTTGAAGATGCGCTGCTTGATACCTTTATGCTTGCCTAATTTATAGTAGTATACCTGTACGATGACGCTGAGGCTTTCTACGAAGAAGATGCCACAGAGAATAGGCAACATGAGCTCTTTGTGGATGATGATGGCTCCCACGGCAATAATGCCGCCAATGGTCAGCGAGCCTGTATCTCCCATGAATACTTGTGCGGGATAGGCATTGTACCACAGAAAGCCAATCAATGCTCCAATGAAGGCGCAGAAGAATACTACGAGCTCCTCGGAGCCAGGTATGTACATGATGTTGAGGTAGGCGGCATATTGGATGTGGGAAGACACATAGGCCAGTATGCCCAATGCCACACCTATGATGGCAGAGTTGCCTGCACACATTCCGTCCATACCGTCATTCAGGTTGGCTCCGTTGGATACGGCGGTCACGACAAAGATAGTCATCAGGACGAAGAGAATCCATCCTGCTGCTGTTTTGTATTTGCCGCAGAATCCCATGATGCGTGAGTAGTCAAGGTTGTGCCCCTTGATAAATGGTATGGTGGTCTTCAGCGACTTGGTAGACTCTGCCCTGTGCTTGACGACCATCTCCTGTCCTTGACGCTCGATGGCTAAGTTCTCGTTCATCTTGACATCAGGTGAGGCCCACAGCACCAAGCCAACGATAAGTCCGATGCCGAGCTGTCCCACTATCTTGTATTTTCCTTTCAGTCCTTCCTTGTCGCGCTTGAAAATCTTGATGAAGTCGTCCATACCTCCCAGGAATCCCAGCCATACGGTGGTGATGAGCATCAGTATCAGATAGATGTTGCGCAAACGTCCCAACAGCAGTACCGGTATGAGTATTGCCATGATGATGATGACGCCACCCATGGATGGAACTCCTATCTTCTTGACACCAAATGGGTCGATGCTGGCATCGCGCTGAGTTTCAGTTATCTGCTTGCTTTTGAGGTATTTGATGAACTTCTCGCCAAACCAAGCAGAGATAACCAACGAAAGAATGAGAGCCAGGAGGGCACGGAAAGAGATGTAACCCCACATGTGGGAGCCGGAAATGCCCCATTGCTCTAAAAATCTAAAGAGATAGTATAACATTTTCTTCTTTTATTATTTCTTGTTAATACCGAAGATGCCGCGAATCACTTCCTTGTCGTCGAAGTGGTGTTTCACGCCCTTGATTTCCTGGTAGTCCTCGTGGCCTTTGCCTGCCACCAGAATCACATCGCCCTTCTTTGCCATCATGCATGCTGTGCGGATGGCCTCTTTGCGGTCTACGATGCAGATGACTTTCTTCATCTGCTGCTCGTTCAGACCAGCCAACATGTCGTTGATGATGTCCTGTGGCTCCTCGAAACGGGGATTGTCGCTGGTGATAATCACCTTGTCGCTTTGTTTGACGGCTTCTTGTGCCATGAGTGGTCGCTTGCCCTTGTCGCGGTTTCCGCCTGCACCACATACGGTGATGACTTCTCCCTTTCCGTTGAGCACCTCATGTATGGCATTGAGCACATTCTCGAGAGCATCGGGAGTATGAGCATAGTCAACGATGGCTGTGTAGCCTTCTGGTGACTGGATGGGTTCGAGACGTCCGTTCACGCTGTGCAGTGTGCTCAGTACTACAAGCACATCTTCTGGCTTTTTGCCCAGCATGATGGCTGTGCCATATACTGCCAGCAGATTGCTTACGTTGAATTTACCGATAAACTGCACGCCTACTTCTCTGCCGTCCACATCTAAGTACATGCCTCCGAAGTGACATTCCAGGATTCTTGCCTTGAAATCGGCCATGCTCCGTGTAGAGTACGTCTTGATGGTGGCTTTTGTGTTTTGTACCATGATCATGCCGTTCTTGTCATCGGCATTGGTAATGGCAAAGGCCGACTTTGGCAGACCGTCGAAGAAGGCCTTCTTGGCATTGCGATAGTTCTCGAAAGTCTTGTGATAGTCGAGATGGTCGCGTGTGAGGTTGGTGAAGATGCCGCCTGTGAATGTCAGACCGCCGATACGCTTTTGTGCTATGGCGTGCGAAGAGCATTCCATAAAGGCATACTCGCATCCTGCTTCTACCATCTTGCTCAGCAGGAGGTTGAGCTCGATTGGGTCGGGAGTGGTGTGGTCGGCAGGAATAGCTTCGTCCTCGATATAGTTGCAGACGGTAGACAGCAAGCCGCACTTATGTCCGAACTTGCGGAACATATTATATAATAAGGTGGCGATGGTGGTCTTTCCGTTTGTTCCAGTCACACCCACCAGCTTCAGTTTCTTGGATGGATCGCCATAGAACAGGGTGGCAACTTTTCCCACTGCGTCCTCTGTAGATTCTACTTTCACGTAGGTGACGCCTTCCACCTTCTCCTCAGGCATGTCTTCGCACAGAATGGATTTGGCGCCAAGCTCGATGGCTTTGGGTATAAACTTGTGACCATCTACTTGCGTTCCCTTCATGGCAACGAACAAATGGCTATCTTTGATTTTTCGAGAGTCAATGTTCACTCCTGTAACCTCGGTCTCCACATCGCCTGCTATTTCAACAGGCTGAATGTTCTTGAGTAAATCTTGTAGTTTCATATTCTGTTTCTTTGATGTTTCTATACATTATTATATATTATAGGTCGAGTGTGAGTTCGCAGACTTGTCCTTTCTTGATTCTTGTTCCTGGTACAAGACTTTGTTTTACTACTTTTCCACGACCGTAAATTCTGGTCTTTATGCCTCGGCTTTCCATCATGAAGATAGCGTCTCTTGCTCCCATGCCCGATACATCGGGTACGGCATTCTTGCTGTATTGCTTCTCCTTGATGAGCAGCACTTTCTTCTTTCCTTCCTTCTCGGCCTTTCCCCATATAGGATTGCCTGTCGCATAACTGCCCGACCAATTGGTGGCGGTGTTTATTCCGAGATGCTTCAGCACATAGTCGGCAGCCAGTATGTTGCCTGACTTTACGTCTGGCAAGAAGACGGAGGCTGAGTCGCGGGCATCTTTCACATCGAGTTTCAGACTCTGTGCCATGATGCCTTCTGAAATTTCATGAAAGACCTTTCCACTCATCGTGCCGCCCGAAGCTGGGAGTCCCGATTTCTGAATGCAGACGATGCAGCTGTATTGAGGAGCATCGGCAGGGAAATAGCCTGCGAAACTGACGAGGTAGTTTGTTCCTCCGTTCTTGTATCCTCCCGCACCTTTTGATATCTGGGCTGTACCCGTCTTGCCTGCCACCTTGAAATTGGGTGAGCCTGCCTTACGTCCCAATCCCACACTTACCACTTGCTCCAAGATGGTCTGCAGTTCTTTGATGCTTTTTTCCTTGGCTATCTGTGGTCGCATGACTTCTACTGGGAACTCTTTGAGGGTTTCTCCGTTCTTCACCACTTTAGTGACAAAGCGCGGACGAACCATCTTTCCGTTGTTGGCTACTGCGTTGTAGAATGTCAGCGTGCTGATGGGCGGAACCTGTGTCTCGTATCCTATACTCATCCATGGCAGGGCAGTCTTGCTCCAGTTGACGTATTGCCCACGGCTGTTCTTGCGAGGCATACGGATGATGGCAGGTGTTGAGCCTACCAATGGTATTCTCAGATTGTCTCTCAGTCCGAGACGGTCTATTCCCTGCACAAACTTCTCTGGATGTTTGTGGTAATGGTCGTCTATGATTCGGCTTACTCCGATATTGGAACTGTACCACAGGGTCTCCGCAAAGGTAAGCATTCCGTAGCCTCCCTTTCTCCAGTTATGGTCTTTCATGTCTCGACCATACATGTTCCATACGCCGTTTCCTGTCTCCACTCGGCACAGGGTGTCAACCACTCCGTCGTCCAAGGCTACAAGCAGCGAGGCTGGCTTGAATACAGAGCCTGGCTCCAGCAAGTCGCTGACGGCATGGTTTCTTACTTCCCGATATTCGCCGTCATCACACTTCTCCAGGTTGACGATGGCTTTCACATCTCCCGTATGCACTTCCATGACGATGGCTACGCCCACATTTCCGTTGATTTCCTTCAACTCCTGCTCTAATGAGCGTTCCGCCAGGTCTTGCATGCTCACGTTGATGGTGGTCACGATGTCGGCTCCGTCTATAGGTGGCGTGTCGGTAATGTTCAGGTATTTGTTAAGCACTTTCTTGCGCTGCACGATTCCGTTGGTTCCTCTCAGGATGGAGTCGTATGAGAGTTCCAGTCCGAAGCGGGCCGTATCCTTGGCACCAAACAAGGCTCCGATGGTTCTGCCAGCCAGTCCTCCGAATCCACGTGTTCGGGCGTTGTATTCTTCCCAATGGAAACCGCTGCTGTTCTTTCCCAGGTTGAATACCGGCAGGGCTTTCACCTCGGTGAACGTGTTGTAGTTGATGCGGCGTGGATATAAAGACCAGTGTCGGCTTTGTTTCTTTCTTCCCTCGTCTATGTGTCGCTTGAATTCGGTGAATGTCAGTTCGGGGAAAATCTTACTCAGCCCCATACAGATGGAATCTTCCTTGACGTCCCACAGTGAGTCGTTGCCAGCTTCTTTGAGTGCCTTGAAGTCCATGAAGAGCTTATACTCAGGCAGCGAGCTGGCCATCAACTGTCCGTCGCAACTAAGGATGTTTCCTCGGGTAGGCTTCACGGTTACAGAATCTTTCTTCTGTCGCTGTGCCACCTTCATCCAGTAGTCGCGCTTGGCCGTTGCTATGTATATGGATTTTCCTACGATGCAGAGTGCAAAGGCCGTCATGACGATGGCTATGGCGCTGTATCGTGGCATCACTCTCTTATTGTCAAATTTACTCATTCTCCGGTACGTTTATGATGTATGGTGGCTGAGTGGCAATGTGCAGGACGCTGTCTTTGTTGTTCTGCAGCATTTTCAGCACGTTGCTCTCTCGGCTTCTTTCTGTTATCTGGCTGCTGCTCGACAGGGCTTTGTATTTGGCGTTCTGCAGTTCCTCCTGCAGTTGGTCTATCTCTATCATGTCCTGTTGTATGCTGTATCTGTTGGATATGTATATGATGATAAAGAACACCACTAACACGATGAGCCATATCTGCCGGCGTATCACTTGTGCCGTCAGAATGTCGCCGCCCAAAATCTTTCTCAGAGTGAAGCTCGACGATAGGGGCGCCTCGTCTTCTATGGCTTGTTTGGCGATGGCTTCCTTGAGCGACTCCTCGTGTTCCTCTCCCTCAGCCGGCTCCTTTGGATCGTCTGAGTCTTGCGAGTCTTCGGGCTTTTGTGAAGCTTTCGTTTCTTTTGCCTCTTTTGCCTTCTTGCCCAGCTCTTGAGGAGTGGGTGTCTCGGCAGTCTTGCTGTCGGCCTTCGTTTCCTGGTCTTCCTTTATTTCTTTTTCTTTCATCTCTTTTCTGCAATTCTAAGTTTGGCGCTTCGGCTTCTTGGGTTTCTCTCTTGCTCTTCCTGGTCGGGGATGATGACCTTGTTGTTGATCAATCTGAAGGGAGATTCTATTCTTCCGTAGAAGTCCTGCACTACTTTTCCCTCTGGGTTTCCCGTCTTCATCACGTTTTTCACGATTCGGTCTTCCAGCGAGTGGTAAGTGATGACCGACAGTCTTCCGCCTGGTTTCAGGATTTCTGTCGCAGCCTTGAGCATTTCCTTCAGGGCGTCCATCTCGTGGTTTACCTCTATTCGCAGGGCCTGGAACAGTTTGGCCATGTCTTTTTTCTCTCGCTCGCGCTTGAAGAAAGGCTCCACTACGTGTATGAAGTCGGTCGTTGTCTCTATCTTTTGGCTGCTTCTTGCTTTGACGATAGCTGCAGCTATGCGCCGGGCGTTGCGCAGTTCGCCGTACAGGTAGAAGATGTCTGCAAGTGCCTCCTCCTCGTATTCGTTTACGATATCGGCAGCAGTCTTGCCCGCTCTTTTGTTCATTCTCATGTCGAGCGGAGAGTCGAAGCGGAAGGAGAAGCCTCTGCTCTCATCATCGAAATGATGGCTCGATACACCCAGGTCGGCAAGCAACCCGTCAATACCTTCCTCGCCATAGTAGCGCATCCAGTTCTTCAGGTATCTGAAGTTGGAGCATACGAAGGTGAAGTGCTCATTGGGGATGACGTTCTGTTCGGCATCGGCGTCTTGGTCGAAGCTGTACAGGTGACCGTTGTCGGCTATTCGTGAGAGTATCTCCTTAGAGTGGCCTCCGCCTCCAAAAGTAACGTCCACATACACTCCTCCAGGATGTATGGACAGACCGTCTACGCTTTCTTTGAGAAGCACAGGCACGTGGTATGTATTGTTGTCGATTAATCGCATGTGTACCTATTTAAATAAGAATTCGGGTTCAAAGGTACACAAAAATCCTCATATCTGTTTACTTTTTCTTGCAAAATTTATAAAACTTAATAAAATGAGGTCGCTTTTTGTCTTGTGTCAAGAGTTGGCGAGAGTTCTTTCAGAATGCTTAAAGTGAGCTTCAGACATAAAAATGAAAGCCAAAAGCTATATAAATCGACTGTTTTTTCATCAAAAACATCGTATTTTATCATTTTTTCATCAAAAATGGCACGTATTTAAAAAAGTTGAGTTATTTTTGCACGTACTTTAGATGTTTTTACAGCAAACATGAGCGAATCTATAGAGAAAACGATTGACATAAGCAGGATTTTGAAGAGCAAGATGGGAGCAAAGGCAAAGTTTGTGCCCTCTTTTCTTGTGTCCTGGCTCAAGAAGACCGTTCACGAGGATGAAGTGAACCGCTTCTTGTGGGAAAGTCGTCATCTTCAGGGTACCGAGTGGCTTACTGAGTGCGTGAAGTATCTCAAGATGAACATACAATTGGAGGGAGTGGAGAATCTGCCCGACAAGAACGATGGCAAGCTTTATACCTTCGTGTCCAATCATCCGTTGGGAGGACAGGACGGCGTGGCGCTTGGTTCCATCATTGGCACCCATTATGACGGAAAGTTCCGTTATCTTGTGAACGACCTGCTTCTTAATCTGCCAGGTCTTAAGCCCGTCAGTATAGGTATCAACAAGACGGGACGCCAGAGCCGTGACTTCCCCCGTATGGTGGAGGCTGGCTTCCAGAGCGACAATCACATGCTGATGTTCCCTGCAGGTCTCAACAGCCGCAAACAGCCAGATGGCAGTATTCGCGACTTGCCCTGGAAAAAGACATTTATCTCAAAGAGTGTGGAGTATCAGCGCGATGTGGTGCCTATCCATTTCAGCGGACAGAACTCGGAGCGCTTCTATCGCATCGCCCGATTCAGCGACAAGTATTTGCCTTTCAACTTAGCCATGCTTTTCTTGGTCGACGAGATGTACCGGAACGTGGGAAAGGACTTCCGTATCGCCTTTGGCAAGCCCATACCCTGGCAGACCTTCGACAAGAGCAAGACTCCCACAGAATGGGCGCAATATGTAAAAGACAAAGTTTACGAATTATAGAAAGTTACATCATAGATTATGGAAGAAGATATAATCCAGCCAATAGACAGGGACTTGTTGAAGAGTGAGCTCACTCCCGACAAGCAGCTTCGTATGACAAACAAGAGTCATAACGAAATCTATATCGTGACAGCCAACGACTCTCCCAATGTGCTGAAGGAGATAGGCCGTCTTCGTGAAATCGCATTCCGTACAGCAGGAGGCGGCTCGGGCAAGTCAATGGATTTGGACGAGTTCGACTTTGGAGATAATTGTTATAAGCAGCTCATTGTGTGGAATCCTGAGGCCGACGAGATTATTGGCGGTTATCGTTATCTCTTGGGTAAAGACTGGAAACTCGATGCTAAAGGACAGCCTATATTGGCTACGAGTCATATGTTTCATTTCTCAGACAAGTTCCTTAAGGAGTACATGCCTTATACCGTGGAGTTGGGACGTTCCTTTGTCTCATTGGAATATCAGAATGTGCGCATGAACAGCAAGAGCATCTTTGCGCTCGACAACCTGTGGGATGGTCTGGGAGCTCTTACCGTGCTCTATCCCGAGCTGAAATATTTCTTTGGCAAGATGACGATGTATCCGTCTTACATTCGCCGTGGTCGCGACATGATTCTCTATTTTCTCAAGAAGCATTTCGATGATAAGGAGAATCTTGTTATCCCGATGAAACCATTGAAAATAGAGACTCCAGAGAGTGAGCTGAAGGCGCTCTTTACCGAAGATGACTTCCGTGCAGACTATCGCATTCTCAATCGTGAGGTACGTGAGTTGGGCTACAACATTCCCCCTTTGGTGAATGCTTATATGAATCTCAGTCCTACGATGAAGCTTTTCGGCACAGCCATCAATTATGGTTTTGGTGATGTGGAGGAAACTGGTATTCTGATTGCTGTCGACGAGATCTTGGAAGAAAAGCGTGTGCGCCATATCAACAGTTTCATAGCCGAGCATCCTGAGGCGTTGAAGATAACAAGTGGCGCCAACAATATTATTTATAAGGAAAAGGAAGGCAAGTAAACCTTATCCGTTTTATAAAAGACATTCAACTTCCGAGTGGATGAAAGTTGGAGAAGTAAAACAAGATACTAAAGAAGCGTTTCGTTCATTCGAGGCGCTTTTTTAGTATTCTTGTTTATGAATGTCTACGATTTTTAACTTGCTGATAAAACGAAGTTGCTTGAGATGGACAATGCAAGTACTTGTTTTTTCTATTTATTCTGCTGAAAAGCTTTAGTATATATATTCATCGGGGCGCTTTGGTTAACTGCGAAAAAATAATTTCCCAGTTGGGAAAAAATATTTTTCCAGTTGGGCAGATTCTTTTTCCCAGTTATGTGGCGCTTTTCGGACAATTATCGCATGAATATACAGTATAAATATGCGTTCGTGTTTTCCGTTTCTCTCCCTCACGCCCTATACGATAGGCAGGCTGATACCGTTTATCTTCTGATAGATGTCGAGGGCGTAAATGTCGGTCATTCCGCTGATATAGTCGATGACAGCCATGATTCGCTCCTCTATATTCTCGTTGTTGATGTCGTACTGACTGCTTACCCGTCGCAACAGTTGTTGAGAGTCGAAACGTTCGGGCGTGATTGCTGCATTGACAAACACCTCCATAAGTGTAGCCATAATCTTGTAACCTGACAGTTCGATGTCGAGTACAGGCTTGCTGTGGTAAATCTTTGCAAACGAAGTCTTCTCGCATTCTTTGTAGGCATTTCGCTGTTGCTCGGCGATATGGTCGATGAGGCTTCCCTCGAATGTTCCTGCCAAAATCTCCTTCTCATGCTCCAGAAAGGCCGTTACACATTCGTTCTCCAGTCGGCCGATGGCGCTGGCTCTCATGTAGACCACCTTTTCGTTCTCGTCGGTCACGCCTTCTTCCTTGATTCGCTCCTTAATCTTATTTTGGGTTTCCTTGTCGAAGAATCCCAACAGCAGTCTCTCCGTCTCTTCGTAAGACAGGATCTTGAGTTTGTGGGAGTCTTCGATGTCCATGATTTCGTAGCAGATGTCGTCGGCAGCCTCTACCATATATACCAACGGATGACGGGCGTATCTTAGAGGCTCACCAGGTTTTGACTTGCAAAAAATGCCCAATTCATCGGCCACTTTCTGGTACGAGTCCTTTTCCAAGGTGAAGAAACCGAACTTGCCATGACTTCCAGCCAACTGGCTGGCGAATGGATATTTTACGATAGAAGCCAGCATGGAGTAGGTCATGACGAAGCCGCCTTTGCGTCTTCCCTTGAATTGGTGGGTCAGTATGCGGAAGGCATTGGCGTTGCCTTCGAAGTGAGTGATATCTTGCCAAAACTCCGGTGAAACCAGTTCTTTTACTGCTTTTCCTGCTCCCTCGCTGAAGAAAGTCTGTATGGCTTTCTCTCCAGAATGACCGAAAGGAGGATTGCCCAAGTCGTGTGCCAGGCAGGCTGCGCTCACGATAGTTCCTATTTCCTCAAAGAGAGTATCCTTCAGTTCTGGGCGCTTTTCTATGATACGTTTCGAGATGTCGTTGCCCAACGACATTCCTACACTCGATACTTCCAGACTGTGGGTCAGTCGGTTGTGTACAAAGATAGAACCAGGCAAGGGGAAAACCTGAGTCTTGTTTTGCAGTCGTCTGAAAGCCGACGAGAAGATGAGCCTGTCGTAGTCGCGTTTGAACTCCGACCGGTCGTCGTGGCGCTCGGCATGCTTATGCTCCTGTCCGAAACGCTTGTTAGATATGAGTTTAATCCATTCCATATCGCAAAAATACAGCAATCCTGACACAATACAAAATAAAAAAGCATTTATTTTTTATAAAATCTATCATTTTCGTCATGAAAATGCCTAAATGTGCCCGAAAAACATTATTTTTGCATCTTAAAAGAATGAACATGATGAAAGTACAAATTATCAACCGTGGGCATCAGCCGTTGCCAGCTTATGCCACGCCCCAGAGCGCAGGTATGGACCTGCGTGCCAATATCGACGAATCTATCGTGCTTCACCCCATGGAACGCCGGCTTGTACCTACAGGTCTTTTCATGGCTTTGCCAGCAGGCTTCGAGGCACAGATACGTCCTCGCAGTGGGTTGGCATTGAAACATGGCATTACTGTTCTTAATACCCCAGGCACTATTGATGCCGATTATCGAGGCGAGATCATGGTTCTGCTCATCAACTTCTCGCAGACCGACTTTGTCATCAATGATGGTGAGCGTATTGCCCAAATGGTGATTGCCAAGCACGAAAATGCTGAATTCATCGAAGTAGAGACGCTCGATGAAACCGAGAGAGGTGCTGGTGGCTATGGTCATACAGGTGTAAAATAAATATAGATACATTCAATTAATCTGTTGTGAATAGAATCAATATTTTGAGACAAGTATTCTTGGGCTTCATAAGCTTTATGGCATTCCTGACAGCTGTGCCCGTGCAGGCTGCCGATGGTTTGACGGGCAATGACCGCAAGCGTTACGACTACTTCTTTCAGGAGGCGGCCCGTCTTCAGGCTTTGGGTCGTTACGGCGATGCATTCGAGCTTTTTGAGCATGCCCGCAAGATCAATCCACGTGCTGCTGAGGTGTATTTCTATCAGTCGATGTACTACCAGCAGATGAAGCAAGACTCCTTGGCTCAAGACTGTCTGGCGCGTGCCATCACCTTGGCTCCATCCAATCTTACCTTTCGCGAGCGGATGGCACAGTATTATGTTGCCAATCAGCAGTACGACAAGGCTATCGAAGCTTATGAAGGCATCTTCGCTCAGAATCACGACAATACCGATGCGCTCTATATGCTGTTGCGCCTTTATCAGCAGCAGAAAGAATATCCACAGATGCTGAAAACCCTCAACCGCTTGGAGACAGAAGAGGGCGAGAACGAGAAGTTCACGCTTGAGAAGATGCACATCTACGAGTTGATGAACGATTCCAAGTCAGCCTACAAGGAACTCAAGTCGCTGACCGAGGCGCATCCGCTTGATATGATTTATAAAACCATGTTGGGCAACTGGCTTATGGAACACCAGCGCCGGAAAGAGGCCTATAAGTTGTTTACCCATGTGCTCGAAGAAGAGCCTGACAACTCGTATGCCCAGATGTCGCTCTACGACTATTATAATGCCACCGACCAGAAAGAACAGGCTCACGCCATGCTCGACCGCATTCTGTTGGGCAAGAAGACCGACCTGGATACCAAGTTGATGATGATTCGCTCGTTCATACAGGATAACGAGGGCCATGGTGCCGATTCAACCCAAGTCATCGCTCTTTTCGACAGAATGCTGTCTCAGCCCAAGCCCTCGGCAGACATCGCTGAGTTCCGTGCTGCCTATATGAATATTAAGAAAATGCCGATGGATACGGTCAATGCCGCTTACCGCAAGGTGCTCGAGATAGCTCCCGACCGTAGTGAGTCGCGCATCCAACTCATTCAGAATCTATGGGAAAAGAAAGACTACGACGAGGTTATCCGCCTGTCTAATGCTGCCCATGACTACAATCCGGAAGAGATGGTATTCTATTACTTTGGCGGTATGGCGCACTATATGAAGCATGAGGAAGATGCCACGCTCGAAGAGTTCCGCCGCGGAGTGGGACAGATCAACAGCAAGAGCTCTCCCGATTTGGTGTCCGACCTTTATATGATCATGGGCGACATCCTTCATGGCAAGAACCGTCAGGCAGAAGCTTTTGCCGCTTACGATTCCTGTCTGCATTGGAAACCCGACAATGTTCCAGGACTCAACAATTATGCTTACTACATCAGTCAGACGGGCAAGAACCTGCAGAAGGCAGAGTTGATGAGCTACAAGACCATCAAGGCAGAGCCCAAGAACTCCACCTATCTTGATACTTATGCGTGGATTCTCTTTATGGAGGAACGTTATGCTGAGGCCAAAACCTATATCGACCAAACCTTGGCGTATAGTGATTCAACGGCCGACAACAGTACCATTATTGAGCATGCAGGCGACATTTATGCCATGAACGGACTTACCGACCAGGCTGTGGCCTACTGGAAGCAGGCACAGAAAGGCAGCCAGGACCCTGATGCTCTGAAGGTGAAAATCGAGTGTAGGAAATATATGACAGAAAGTGAAATCATTAAATATAAGCGAAAATGGAAAAAAACAAAATAATGAAACTGGCAGCATTCTGTCTGCCCTTGATGTTGCTGGCATCGTGTGGCACCAAGAAACAAATTATCTCTGATGGCGTGAGCAACAAGAACTTGCCACATCAGGAGGTGAAAAGTGTAGAGACCGAACGCATGCAGAAACTGGCTTTTGTGCAGAAGGTGTCCGACAATCAGGTGTACGCCAAGAACATTACGGGCAGCATAAACTTCACCATCCGCATGGGAGAGAAGAAAATTTCGGTAGATGGTGCGCTTCGAATGCGTAAGGACGATGTGATACGTCTACAGTTGTATGCTCCCATCCTGGGCTTCGAGATTGGCCGTCTGGAGTTTACCCCCGATTATGTGCTCATCATCGACCGTTATCACAAACAGTATATCAAGGCCGACTATAATCATGTAGACTTCCTGCAGAAGCAGGGCATCAACTTCTATTCGTTGCAGGCGCTGTTCTGGAATCAGCTTCTCTTGCCTGGAGCCAAGCAGGTGAAGGAGTCTGATCTGAAGAAGTTTGATGCCGATTTGGCTGTAGAGGGAAACGAAGTGCCAGTCACCTTGAAGAATGGCAACATGACGTATGCCTGGACTTCCCAGCGTGCCACAGGTCGTATAGACAAAGCCGACGTGCAGTATGTCAGTTCGCAGCATGGCACATCGGGAGTGCATATTCGTTATGACAACTTCCGTGCCGTAGGTGTCAAGATGTTCCCAGCCTTGTTGGATATGACTCTTGTCACTAATGCAACCCGTCAGAAGAAGGAGATCAATCTCGTTATCAAGATGAACGAGGTGAAGACCGACAGCAACTGGGAGTCGCGTTCCGAAGTTTCGAGCAAGTACAAGCAAGTATCGGCAGAAGACGTGCTGAATAAAATAATGAGTCTGTAAATGAAACGTATATTATTGATTATTCTGGCCTTGTCGTTTGTCTTGACTCCTTATGCGCAGAAGACTGCACAAAGAAAGAAGACTGCCACAACGGCAAGAACGGTAAGAACCCAAAAGAAAACCCCAAATAAGAAACCTGTGAAAAGGCGCCAATCCAAGGCTCCCACACGGGCAGAGAAGAAAGCCGCCTATAGCAATGCTTCCATTCGAGGATTGCGGGGACAGCGTGCCAACATACAAAAGAAAATCAAGGAGCAGGAGAGAGCTCTCCGCCGCAATCAGGCCGACGTGAAGAAACGTCTGCAAGACCTCATGGTGCTTAATGGCGAAATCGACCAGCGACAGAAGAACATCGATGGTATACAGCAGGATATCCACCACATCGATGGCAATATCGGCTTGCTCAATGCTCAGCTCAAAACCCTTGAACAGCAGTTGCAGGACCGAAAGAACAAGTACATCCGTTCTATGCGCTATATGACCCGTCATCACTCTGTGCAAGACAAGCTCATGTTTATCTTCAGCGCCAAGAACCTTACGCAGATGTATCGCCGCCTGTCGTTCATACGTCAGTATTCTGCCTATCAGAAGGCACAGGGCGAGGCGGTAAAGGCCAAGCAGAAGCAGGTGACCGAGAAGCACAAGCAACTGCAGGTGGTGAAGGGACATAAGAACAACCTTTTATATAAAGGTCAGCAAGAGAAAACTGCGCTCGAAGGCAAGCAGACCGAGCAACAGCAAGTGGTGCAGGGATTGCAGAAGCAACAGAAAACCATTCAGGCTGTTATTGCTGATCAGCGCAAGAAGGATGCTGCTATCAATGCGCAGATTGACCGTCTGATAGCCATTGAGGTAGAGAAAGCGCGTGCCCGTGCGGCAGCTGAGGCTAAGCGTAAGGCTGAAGCTCAGGCGGCAGCACAGCGTAGGCGTGAGGAACTGGCTCGTCGAAAGGCACAGGCTGAGGCAGAGGCGCGTGAGAATGCCCGCCGTATAGAGGAGGCACGGCGCAAGGAACGTGAGGCCGAGTTGGCTCGTCAGCGTGCTGCAGAAGAGAATCGTAAGGCTCAGGAGTTGGCTCGTAAGGCCCAGGAGGAAGCTCGTCTGCAAGCCGAAAACAGTGCTAAGACCAGAGCTCAGGATAAGGCACGTGCCCGTGCAGAGAAGGCTGCCCGTGAGGCTGCAGAACAAGCCAACCGACAGGCCAGAGCTGAACAGGCTGCTCGTGAGGCAGAGGCCGACAGACGAGCTGCAGAGTTGAAGGCAAAAACTGATGAGGCACGCAACCGCAAAGAGTTGGCAAGCGCCCGCCGGGAAGCCAATGATGCTGCTACTCTCAGTACGGTAGACCGTATGCTGAGTGGAGGTTTTGAGGCCAACCGTGGTCGCCTTCCTATGCCTATCACAGGAACTTACAAGATAGTGAGTCATTTCGGACAATACAATGTACAGGGTCTTTCCGGCGTTACCCTCGACAATAAGGGTATCAACCTTTTGGGCAAACCCGGTTGCGTGGCTCGTAGCATCTACGATGGTGAGGTAAGTGCCGTCTTTGGTTATGGAGGCATGTGGAATGTCCTTGTCCGCCATGGTGCCTATATCTCTGTATATTGTAACCTCAAGTCGGTGAGTGTTCACAAGGGCCAGAAGGTAAGTACCCGTCAGGCTTTAGGTGCCGTGGGTGCCGACAATATCCTGCAGTTCCAGTTGCGCAAGGAAACAGCCAAACTCAATCCCGAGGCATGGCTTGCCCGTTAATGTAAACTTCTCTAACTTCCGTACATGCGAAAGTTAGATTAAAATATTCTTTGAAGGAGAGGTAGTACTTACTTGCCCAAGTGAGCACTACCTCTTTTTTGTATTGCATCAATAATATGGTGGATTTCCTTGAAACCGTGCAAACGATTGCTCATGGAATAAGCATTTTTTTCCTGATAAACTAAGTGGTCTATCAAAACTTATTTCTATTTTTGCCAACGTTTGAACTAATAACTTATCAACTTAACATATTATTTTATGCAAAAATTTTCTACGATGCTTTGTACTTTGGCAATGCTTTTCGGCATGATGATGGCTCCGGGAAATGCTCTCGCTGCTGTTACTGCCGATGACTATACGCCAACAGTTACAGAAAATGAGATCTCCGTGTTCCTGGAGACAAGTTATGACAATGCCAAGGTTTGGGCCTGGAATGACAAGGTGGCACAGTTTACCACTGCAGGTTGGCCTGGAGATGCCATGACTTTGGTGGGAACTAAAGGTGGCAAGAATGTCTTTAAATGGACTTACACAGAAGGAACAGAAATCCCTACTGGTGTGATTTTCACTCATGATGGTGAGCAGAAGCTGAATGGCGGTAATCAGAAATACGTTAACCACGGCTATTATGTAGAAGGCAAGTATGAAAAGACGATTACATCTGGTCCTGCTGGAAAGGTAATGGTCTTCTTCGACAATTCTACAGCCAACCTCGCAGATGTATATTGCTATATCTACGATGGTACAAAGGCAGCTCAGGAATGGCCAGGGCTGAAGATGAGTCTTGACAACGAGACTGAGTACAATGGCAAGAAGGGCTATTATACAGTAGAAGTCCCTGCTGCTTTTGTCACAGGCTATTTCGTAATCAACAACGGACAGAATGGCTCTGTTCTCACAGGCGAGACGGTTTACGTAAATGGACAGGCTTCGTCTATCGAAAACACCGTTCTTCAGAAGGTGCAGAAGACAGAGGACAATGCTTGGTACACCTTGACAGGTATGCGTATCGGCAAGCCTGCTCAGCCAGGTCTCTATATTCACAATGGTAAGAAAGTAATCATCAGAAAATAATAGCAGATTATGAAAAAGACAATCAATTATGGTCTTCTGATGTTGGTGATGCTGTTCACCATGGCATCCAACATCTTCGCAGACAACAAATATGGTCTTAAAGACAATATTCAGGATGGTGTCATCCTTCATTGTTTCGACTGGACGTTGGCAGATATCCAGGAAGAAATTCCTAATATCGCCAAGGCAGGCTTTACTGCAGTTCAGACTTCTCCTGTTCACGAAAGAGCAGGTAAAGGATCCGTCTGGTATGATGTTTATCGTCCATACGACTTTAAGATAGGTAACGGTCTTGGTACTGAAGCTGACCTGAAGGCTCTCTGTGCTAAGGCTCATGAGTATGGTGTCAAGGTAATTGTGGATGTGGTAGCCAATCATACCGACTATGGTAACGTGGCAGACCGTTTGAAGGATCAAGGACTTTACCATCAGCCTTTCGATGTGGGTAATTGGCACGACCGTCATCAGGTGACATTTGGCAAGATAGGTATGTGGGATCTTGATACCAACAATCCTACTGTGCAAGCCATCATCAAACAATACATCCAGGATTTGAAGGCCTGTGGCGTGGATGGTGTACGTTGGGATGCTATCAAGCACATCGGTTTGCCTTCTGAAGGCGATTCTTTTATGAAGAATGTGGTGGATCAGGAGATGTACAACTATGGTGAGATCCTTGACAATACTGGTGGTAATGATAATATCCTTTTCCCAGAGTATCAAACCTACATGAGCATTACCGATAATGGTTATGGTAACGGCTTTGCCAATTCTTTCGCTGGTGGTTCTATCAACGAGTCTGTTGGTAATTTCAATCAGAGAAATGCAAAGACAGAAAAGTTGGTTTATTGGGGTGAAAGCCATGATACTTATGCCAACGATGGTGGTGAGTCAAAGAATAAAAGCCAGAATGTTATCGACCGTGCGTATGCAGTTGTAGCAGGAAACAATGGAGCTACCGCTCTCTATTTCTCTCGTCCTTTCCAGAAGGATAAGGGAGCTATCAAATTTGGTGATAAGGGAAGCGTTCACTTCAAAGATGCTGAAGTAGCTCAGGTAAACTACATGCACAACGTTTGTGCCGGCGAGCCAAACTATTATGTAAAAGGTAATGGCGTTTGTGCTCAGGTTCGTAAGAGTGGCGCTATTATCGTATTGGGAAGTGGTTCTGACCGTGACGTGACTGTAGCCAATGGTGCTGGCGACGGCAAGTGGCTCAAGTCAGGTACGTATAAGGATATGGTAGGCGGTGGTGCTTTCACCGTCAATGCTTCTACAATCTCTGGTCATGTTGGCGAGTCAGGTATTGCTGTCATCTATAATGCTGGTCCTATCGTGCTGACTCCTGAGGTTGTTTTCAATCCAGCTGATGGTACAGCCTTCTCTGATGAGTCTCTCACTGTGACTGCTACTCCTTTGAATGCTGTTTCTGCCTGGATTCAGGTGAATGGCGGTGAGAAGCAGACTTTTACTGCTGCCAAGCAGTTTACTGTAGGTGCTGATGTTGCCTATGGTAAGAATGTCACTATCACTTGGGGTGCAACTGACAAGGAAGGCAAGACAGAAACAGGTTCGGTAACTTACAAGAAGGTGAAGGCTTATGTTCCTGAATTGGGCAAGGCTGATGAAATCTCCTGTTTCTTGGAGACATCTAATGCGGCAGCAGCCGTATATGTATGGAATGACAAGGTTAGTCCTGTAATTGAGCATGCTGGTGCATGGAATGATGCTATCAATAAAAAGTTGCCTCTTGTAGGTAAGAGTGTTTCTGGAAAGAATGTCTTCAAGTGGACTTATGATGGCACCGAGACAAGTGCTCCTACTCAAATCATTTTCTTGGATGGTAATGGAAATAAGATAACTGCTGACGTGGAGTTTGTCAACCACGGCTACTATGTTGACGGAACATACAGCAATACTGTGACCAAGGTACATGAAGATGAGATCGTTGATCCTAAGTATGTTTATTATGACAACGCTTCCAACTGGGAGAATGTTTATTGCTACTTCTATAATGGTAAAACATCTTCTTCTGTATGGCCAGGTGTAAAGATGACTTACGATGCTTCTGCTTCTCATAATGGTAAGACAGGATGGTATAAGGCAACGATTCCTACAGCTTACCTCAATGCTAAGTTCTTCATCAACGATGGTACTGCCGGTACTCCTATCAATGGTGCAAATGCTTCTGCTGAAAAGGTAGTAAACGAAGGTGTTGTAGTGGCACCAACTCCAAACCCAGAGCCAGAGCCAACTCCAACTCCAGAACCAGAACCTGAGCCAAATCCGGAACCAGACCCCGATCCTACTCCAACACCGACTCCAAATCCTGGTTCAAATCCACAGAATCTGGATGCCCAGTATCAAACCAATCCAAATGGTGCAGGTGTTAAGAAAGCCATTACTGTAGATGGTGATATCAGCGATTGGGATGAGAGTATGATTATAGCACAGGGTGCTGCCAATGACGACCCACGTGTATATATGGATGCTGCCATGCACGAGAATCCTGTCGATCTCTATGCACTTTATGGTTGCTATGACGATAATAACCTCTATCTGATGTGGGAGATGACCAACGTTCAAGATGTGGTAGCTCCAGAAGCAGATTTTCCACTCAGTAATGGTGTGCTGTTCAAAAATTACAATATGCCATTCTTTATCGGCATCAACACCAATAATGCCTCTACAAGAATAGGCAATCATTGTAAGACTACAGCAGGTGGAACTCTATGGGATAGTGGCATTACTTGCGAAAGCCCAGTCAACAAGGTAGTGGTATTCTCAACCAATAACACCAATGGTCCATTCATTTATGGTGGAAGCAGCGCAGGATTAAATGCTTTAGAAGAGGTTGCCTATAAAGAGACAGGTGTTGTTGTGAAGTATGGTATGGGTATTCTCAGCAAAACGATAAAGGGTATTAAAGAATGTTATGGAGAGTCACAGAACCGTCTTGTAGGTGATATGACAAAGGGTACATCTACTTATGTAGATTTCAATACCTTAGGACACAAGTCTTCCCAATACGATTTCCATTACGAAATCTCGATTCCTTTAGCTAAGCTTGGTGTTACAGCTGCCGATGTGGCAAGCAAGGGATTGGGTGTGATGTTAGTAGCTACCTTTGGTACAAGTGGTATGGACTGTCTGCCTTACGACACAAGTATGAGCGACAATGCCGATCAGTCTTATTCAAGAGATCCTTCTACAACAAACGAGAAGGAAGATGCCGACAATATCACCGTTCCTTTCGCTTATATTGGCAAGTCCTTGTAATG
>ERZ1034901.270-NODE-270-length-43048-cov-16.942363_pt1 | contig 43048 bp, 36 predicted proteins | sample MGYA00520628_ERZ1034901 | MGnify/ENA primary metagenome ERZ1034901 (study PRJEB33766, sample SAMN09781783) | gut metagenome | biome: gut microbiome | host: Homo sapiens | place: Madagascar | study: EMG produced TPA metagenomics assembly of the PRJNA485056 data...
GAAAATTGCAAAGAGAAGCACTCATTAACTTTTCGGATTCTGCGATCGCCCTGTTGTTGCACTCAGTCTTCATTTATGAATATAAGGGTTAGTTTTAATTTTTAATTGTGATGAGAGGAAAGGCGCGACAGTTTTATTTTTATTCCGGCGGATAAAGTTTTTCGAATACGCTTTTTAAGGTGCTGTCTATTTTCTTCGTGAGTTCGCTGACGCCAATATCAGGCGAATTTTTGCGAATATCCGCAAGCGGTATTTTTTCCTGAGCGATTGCGTCGCTTACCGCTTTTTTCCAGAATTCGGGAGATTCACTTTCCTCCCAGTCGCCGCGTCCGCGGCCGAAATGCGCTACGGCGAGATAAAGCAGGATGGTTTCGAGGAGAAAGCCGTTAACGGCCTGACTGCTCCAAGTGAGATCCGCACCAGCCTTCTGGCGCGTCAGATTGTAGGCATGCGCTGCGCCGATGCCGCTCACTGCACCGATGAGACCGCCCACAAGCGTTCCGAGTCCGAGGGTCAGCCCTGCTGATGACAGGTCCACCGCCAGACCGGCGGCAGCGGCGGATGCCGCTCCGATGCCCGTGCCGATGGCGGCTGCGCTCTGAGGATCCATGGAATAAACCGCGAGGTCCCAGTCGGTCTTCATGCGCCTGAAGATTTCCTTTGAGACGCCGGAGCCGTGAAGCCCGTTGATTTCAATGAGCCTCGCCGTGAGGGAGCAGAAGCTGTCAGCCGCCTGCGAGGCGAGCGCCGCCTGAGCATCGGCTACGGCATTGTGTTCATCCTTAAAGAAGCCGAAGCGCTGTCCCATCGTAATGGCGCGTTCCTTGAGGCTCGGCGCTTCAAGCGGCATGTGCGCTGCAAGGGCATGCCAGATATGACGCGCCATGGCGTCGACTGAGCTCGCATACGCGGCCTGACGGCTTCGTCTCCAGACGGACTGAAGCGTTCTGTAGGCAGAGCGCTGATCCTGAGGGAGCGCGTCGCCGATTGCATTGAAGAGCATCTCTTCCTGAATCCAGCAGCGTGCAAAAGCGTCCATAGGCAGAACGGTTTTGACGAAGGGATAGTCTGAGAGTGCTTTTTTCCAGATGGTGAGTTCAGCTTTCTCGGCTTCAGGCTCCCGGGGCTTTCCCATCTGGTTGAGGAGCACGATGACGGGCTTCCCGATCCAGGAGAGAATCTTCATTTCGGCCGCGATGTAGGGAGCGCGGTCGGGAAGCTCGGCGATATTGACGAGATAGAGAACGACGCTTGAGATATCCCGGATATGGCGAACTGCTTTCTGATCCAGCCAGAAGGATTTGTTGGCAAAGCGGTCCCAGACTTCGGAAAGAAGCCATCCGATAGGGTTGCTGCGTCCCTCAAGCCGGCGTGCGAGCGCTACGGAGTTCCCGAACCCCGGCGTATCCCAGAGAACCAGTTCGCTCCCGTCCGGGCCGCGTGCAAGGACGTAGTCGGACGTGGATTCCGTCACGTGCGCCCGATCTGCCACTTCGCCAACGTCGCGCATCAGCAGCGTGCGAGCGAGCGTTGTCTTGCCGATGTTGGTATGGCTCACAAGGCTCAGATGAATGCGCAGAGGATCCGGAGAAAAAGACATGTCGTGTCAAAAGAAGGAACGCTGTTCTCAATCTTTCATTATCCCGCGGCTTTACGCTGCCGGGGCAAGCCCGGTAATGCGAAGCGGCACACCCATTTCGGAAGCGAAATGCTCCCAGAGCGCCCGGCGGGACTGCAATCTTTCAGGAGTGTCTGAAAAGCGTGCGGAGAGCTGAGAGAAGTCGAGGCTGAGCTCTACGTCGGGCGTTCGGAGCGTGAGCGCGTGGATTAATGCCCCATGAACCTCGCTTTCGGGGGTTGCAGCCGGGTCAAGTACGAGCAGGACCCGGTCGCCGGCGGCGATGTCTGCATCCGCAAGGGCAGCAAAGTCCGGAGCTTCCCAGGGATTGACGACCAGTTTGCGGAAAGGACCGTCTATTTCTGGACGCTCCCTGTCGGCAGCGTCGGCAACGATAAAGGTTCTGACCGCCCGCGCCTTCCCTTCCTCCTGCAGGCGGTTGAGTTCGCCGGCGTCAAACGGAACCCGAAGATGTTTCTCTTCCTTTCCCGCCCGCCAGAGACAGGCTGCGGCAAAAACCGTACGGGGAAGAATAATGAGAATGAAGAGGCTCCAGATCATGCGGGCGAGCCAGTCCGCGCCCGGAGCACCGCCTCCGGCAGTCAGATTCATGGCGCTCAGAGCCTCTTCTCCGGGAAGCGCAGAGATTCCGGGGAGGAACGAGGGAAGCCATCCATAAAGGACATTCAGAATCGTCGCGATGATATCCGGGCGGTCTGCGAACCAAGTGCTTTCCCAGCCTGCACTGTAGGCGGTGCCGATGCCGCGCACGAGGAGGCTGACTGCAAGTCCCACGCCGAAGGCGAGCGCCGCAAGGTGGAGCACGGCCCGGAAGCGCCAGGCGAGCTCCGGAACCCTGAGCGGCATCCAGCATTTCAAAAATTCGCCCGCATAAGGCTTCGTCCGGATTCGGAATCGGGGAAGAGCGGAGAGGCTCCTCGCCGCTGCGAAGGAAAGTCCCGAATCCATGCTCCCGGCCCGGAAGAATGAGACGAGCGCAATCAGCATGACGACAGCGTTCCAGAGAAGAATGCCGAGGTACGGGGGCGAGAGCAGATTGAGGGTCGCCCCCGAGCTTGTGAGCTGGTCGGCGACAGCGCCGGTGAAGAAGCCGAGAAAGATGACGACGCTTGCCGCGCCTTTGAGCGCAAGCGCGGGAGCCGAAGGGAGACGCGGCACTTTAATCCCGGGGTCTTCATTCCTCGCTCGGGAAATGAGAAGCCTCGCGCGCGTAAGAAGAAAAGCCTCCGCAGGCGCTTCGTCGCCCGCAACAGAGCGTGCGTCGCGCGAAAGCGCTCTCAGCTTCTCCTCAGACCATTTGTCCCTGGAAGTCGATTCGAGCGCCCGGGCAAAAAGAATGGTTTCGGCATCCTCAGGTGTAAGGCGGAGAATCCTGACGGATGAAGCGGACGACTCGGACATTGCAGTGGACCTGGGATAAATAGGACTGTCGTTCGATTGTATAGGCGAGTCGCTACTTTTCCGAGGGCGGCAGTTCCGGGTCATGAGCAGAGATTGCTGGGCGACGCCAGCGGTAATCCCTCGAAGCAAAGTTTTCTGCTGGACTTTCCCGCAGCCAGTGAATGCCGGCGAGCGAAAGGAGGAGCGGACTCAGACCATCCGCGCGGAACGGACGATTTGCTGCCATATGCGGTGCATCATCCGACGACCAGAAAAGAAGCGGAATGCGAAAGCCGGAGGGCGTCTGGGTTGAATGACCGGCTCGGTTGATGAAGTCCCCGGTTTCCTGTCCATGGTCGGAAAGAAAGAGCCAGTCGGTCGGGGTGCCGGTGAGAAGAGCGTTCTCCCGGGTGGTTGTCAGAAGCTGGTAAAGCACCTCGTCCTGGTAGCGCATGGCGGCATCGTATTGATTTCGGGAAATGATGACCCAGGGATAGCGTCCGAGCGTTTTAAGGTGCTTTGAAATCTGGTCGTCGCCCCAGTCGGGAGCAAAGGCTGCAGGGTAGCGCAAGGCATAGTGCGGATGAGCGCCGATCAAGTGGACGACGATGAGTTTTTTCGGGGCGGGATCCTGGAGCGCGGCGGCAAAGGGCGCGAGGACGCTTCCGTCGAGCGAAACGCTCGTGCGCCCGCTCATGCGGTTTAAAAAGACAGGCTTATCCGCCCATCCTGCATACCGGGTGTTGATTGCGATGTCATCCTGATTGCTGATCCAGTGAATTCTCCAGCCGGCAGCATGGAAGAAGGCAAAAAGATTGCCGGAGTCCATCCCGTCTCTGAGTACGCCGGATTCTCTTAACGCAATGCCGCTTTCTTCGAGCGGGAAGGTGAACATGGAGTGGAAAGCGCCGACCGTCGCGGCATCAACGGACCAGGCACCTGAAAAGACTTGAAGACGACGATCGGAATGCGCAAAGGCTTTGAGCTTCGGCGTGGTGCTGCGTGCGTAGCCGTAAAGGCTCCAGTTGGTGCGCGTCGTGCTTTCGCCGATGACGAGCACCAGCGTGCGCGGAGCGGTCTCAGCGCGCGTAATGAGTCCCTCTGCAAGCGAAAGCTCCTTCGTTCTTTCTCGTTTTGCGTTCATCCATTCGCTCTGAAGCGTGCTGACTGCCTCCTGCCAATGGGGCCAGAACCAGAGGGGATAGTGGGATCGCCAGGAAGACTTGGCAAAACTCAGAATGGCGGCAGTCGTCAGAAGGAGAAGCAGAATTCGCCAGCCGATCCTAAGCGAGCGCCGCGCCATCGGTTCTCCGGTACGGCAGCGAAGAAGCAGAAAAACGCTGAGCGCGCAGACGCAGGCGGCAAGGCCGCCCCAGAGAAGGATTTCGCTCCAGAGCGTTTTGGCGAATTCGAGGGCTTCCTGAGAACTGGTGTTGGCGACGGCTTCGAGAACGAAGGTCGACATCGGCTCGGCCGTATAGACGCGTCTTAGAAAAAGGCGGACGCCGGCATCTGCTGAGGCAAGAATGATGCCTGATGAGGCAAGGAGGAGCGCCGGCTTCTCCAGGCGGCTCCCCAGCGCGGCAAGTCTGATGCCGATAAAGGGAAAGATGAAGACGGTGAGCTGAAGGCCGCGCTTAAAGTCCCCGGTTGCAAGATAAAGGAGCGCGACGAGAAGAATCAGGGCGAGGACGGCGAGAGCGGTTCGCCCTGAAGGAGAGAAAAGCGCTTTCAATGCCGGATTCCGCTGCGGAAAGCCTGAAGGAGATTCCGGGAGGCAAGCTCGACATCGGGCTGGCCGCAGATGGCGGAAATGACGGCAATGCCGTCAGCACCCGCCGCGCCGACTTCCGGGGCATTTTCCTTCGTGATGCCCCCGATCGCAACGCAGGGATGCTGAGCATGAGCGACAACCTCATGAAGCCCGGCGATGCCAATGGCGGCTCCTGCGTCTGCTTTTGACCGGGTGGCAAAGACCGGTCCAACGCCGTAGTAGTCAACGAGTTCGGGGGCCGTGCCGCGAAGCTCCTTGAGATTCCCGGCAGAAAGCCCGAGGATTTTTTCGGGACCGATGAGGCGTCTTGCATCTTCGGCCGAGAGATCATCCTGTCCTACATGAAGGCCTTCGGCTCCGGAAGCCAGCATGACGTCCGCATGGTCGTCAATGATGAGCGGGATGCCCCTGGGCGCAAGAAGCGTCCTCAGCGCGCGTGCGGCTTCCGTCATGCGGCGCTTTTTCCACTGGGGCGCACGAAGCTGCACGATCGTGACGCCGCCCGAAATCGCAGCGCGGGCGGTTTCCATCAGGCCGCCCGAACGTTCGCTTTGGTCAGGGTCGAGAACAAGGTAGAGGCTCAGATCAAAGCGCGGCATCAGAGCGATTCTCCGAGAAAGTCCTGAGGCTGAATGCTGTATAGAGCATCGAGGTATTCGTCGTGGAAGCTCCCCGGTCCCTTTGCATTCTTCCCGGCAATGAAGGCGGCGCGCTTTGCAAGCGCACAGGCGGAAATTGCTGCCGTGACGGGATCCTTTTCGGCGGCGCAGAAGGCGGCCGTGAGCGCAGAAAGCGAACAGCCGGTGCCGACGACGAGCGTGGTCATGACGTTTCCGCCTGAGACGGAAAGGACGCGTTCGCCGTCTGTTGCGTAGTCGGTTTCACCCGTCACGCAGACGACGGACCCTGTGCTTCGGGCGAGCTCCACCGCGGCATTGACGGCGCTCGCGCTGGAGTCCGTACTGTCGACGCCTTTGCCTCCTTTGCCGGCTCCCGCAAGGGCAAGAATTTCGCTCGCATTTCCGCGGATCACCGTTGGGTGAAGGGCCATCAGCTTTCTGATTTCACCGTCGCGCCAGGGAATAACGCCTGCAGCCACCGGATCGAGCACCCAGGGCACGTGTTTTTCCCGGGCGGCTTTGGCAGAAAGCTGCATGCTTTTCAATCGCTCGGGCACGGGGGTGCCGACATTGACGAGGAGCGCTCCGGCGATGCCGGCGAAATAGGGCGCTTCCTCTTCGGCCACGACCATCGCCGGCGAGGCGCCGGCGGCAAGAAGAACGTTCGCCGTAATTTCCTGCACGACGTCGTTTGTGAGGCAGTGAACGAGCGGGCGAAGCCGACGAAGTTTGTCAAGCGCCTCAGAAGCGGCGCGCGGGGAAAGCGGAGTGATCTGCATCTTCGTAAACAAGTAAAAGCCCGGGGCTTAACGGAGTGAACAGTATCACACGAGAGAAGCCGGAGAGACGCTTGCAGAACGAGGCGGTCAGGTCTTTAGAATGACGCTCTCCGTCTCAACTGCTCTCCAGTGAGTTTTTCAGATGCTGATTCATCCGCAGTTCGACCCCATCGCGATTTCCGTCGGCCCGCTTGCCGTGCATTGGTACGGGCTGATGTATCTCCTCGGGTTCCTTGCCTTCTGGCTTCTGGGCCGCCGCCGGGCGGATGATCCCTGGCGCGGCATTACGCGCGACGACGTTGAGAACCTCCTCTTCTGGGGCGTTTTCGGCGTGGTTCTCGGCGGCCGGCTGGGCTACTGTCTTTTTTATCAGCCGGACTACTATCTCTCGCACCCTCTTGACGTCGTCAAAATGTGGCAGGGCGGCATGAGCGCGCACGGCGGCCTGATCGGGGTCCTCATCGTGATGGGGATTTACGGGCGCGTGCGAGGCATGGGCTTCTGGCGCGTGGCGGACTTTGTCGCTCCGCTCGTGCCGATCGGGCTCTTTTTCGGGCGCATCGGAAACTTCATCAACGGCGAGCTCTGGGGGCGGCCGGCTGCTCCAGATCTCCCCTGGGCCATGATCTTCCCGCAGGCTGAGGACGGCGGCATTCCGCGCCATCCGTCGCAGCTCTATGAAGCCGGCCTCGAAGGTCTTGCGCTTTTCCTTTTGCTCTGGATTTATTCCAGAAAGCCCCGGCCGCTTGCCCGGACCGGCGCACTCTTTGCGATCGGCTACAGCGTTGCGCGATTCGCGTGCGAATTTTTCCGCGAGCCCGATGCTTTCCTGGGCCTTCAGGCGCTCGGCCTTTCACGGGGCCAGTGGCTCACGCTCCCTCTTCTCATCTGCGGCATTGCGGTGTGGGTATGGGCGGGCCGCAGAAGCAAAACAGCGTCCTGACAGAGGTCCGCGATCAATAAAAAAGGGTGCATCCGAAACCGGAGCACCCTTTTTTCGACCTGTGGAGGAGCTCAATCAGAGCGAGCTGATGGCCTTCCAGAGCATGTAGGAGGCGAGCACGAAGAGCATGCAGGCAAAAATGCGCTTCAGAGGCTTCGTGTCGGTCGCATGCGCGACCTTGGCGCCGAGGGGCGCGAAGAAAATGCTCGTTGCGGCGACGCAGATGAGCGCGGGGAGATGAATGTAGCCGAGCGTGTAGGGCCAGCCCGGAAGCCCCGTCAGGCCCCAGCCGCTGATGATGTAGCCGATGGTGCCGGCGAATGCGATCGGGAAGCCGAAGGCGGCGGAAGTGCCCACGGCGTTATGCATCTTGACGTTGCACCACGTCATGAAGGGGACGGAAATAAAGCCGCCGCCCGCACCCACGAGCGCAGAGATCACGCCGATCACGGTGCCGGCGCCGAACATGCCGGCAGTCCCCGGAAGATGACGCGAGGGCGTGGGCTTGGTGTTGAGGAACATCTTCGCGGCGGAGAAGTAGACGAAGACCGCAAAAATCATCGCGACCCAGAAGGTCGGGAGCGCGCCGGAAATCTGGGCGCCCAGGAGCCCGCCCACCAGGATGCCGGGGGCCATTGCAAAGACGACGTTCCAGAGAACGGCGCCGCGCTTCGCGTGCGCGCGCACGGAGGAAAGCGACGTGAAGAGAATCGTGCCCATTGAGGTGGCAATGGCCACGTGAACAATGTGTTCAATGGGGATGCCTGCATAGGCAAGGAGCAGCGTGAGGAACGGCGTCAGAACCATGCCTCCGCCGATTCCGAGAAGGCCGGCGAGAAAGCCCGTGCAGCAGCCGAGGGCGGCTAAGGCAAGAATGATCTGTATGGACATGGGAGGATCCTTCGAGGGTAAAGGTCTTGAAGCGTCAGTACGTTGTAGTTTTTAAAGGGACGCAAGGTTTTCGGCGATGAAGCAGAACTCTCGTTTCGTCACCGGGGTGATTGAGAGCCGGTTGCCGCGCCTCAATATCACCATTTCGGAGAGTTCCGGGTGCGTGCGCAGTTCAGCAATCGGGATAACAGGAATCTTAACGAGTCCTTCCACATCCACGGCTACCCACCTGGGGGAAGCAGACGTACTTTTGGGATCAAAGTACTCGCTTGATTCGTCGAATTGACAGGCGTCAGGGTAGGGGCCCGAGGCGATCCGGGCAATGCCGGCGATCCCGGGATTGGGGCAGCTCGAGTGGTAAAAGAGCACGGCATCTCCGGGCTTCATGGCGTCGCGCATGAAGTTTCTTGCCTGATAGTTTCTGACGCCGAACCATGAAACCTTATGGTCCGGTGCGGACAGCGCATCGTCGATGGAGCATTCGCCGGGTTCGCTTTTCATGAGCCAGAAGTTTCCGGCCTGCCTGATGAGCGCTTCAACGTTCTCTTTTGCGGACATTTTCTGCTCTTGGGAAAGCAGAAAGGGCAGCCTCAGAAAAGACTGCCCTTTCTCGAAAAAGGATGCCTGCTGCGGGGCGGGGCTACGTATCCTGAACCGAGAGTTCAGGGCGGTCGGCTCCGGAGCGGAACGGGCTGGACACGGCGTGACCGGCACTCTATCGGCTCTCGAGTAGGCCAACCTATTGCGCATGGCATTGGTTCTAGGTACCTTGGAGCCCTGATGCTTTGCCGCTGCAGGCTTGAAATCATTGTACCTGCTTCGCATCGTCTGTAAAGGGGCGGAAACGTAAAGAACCGTCCTGATGCGAAAGGGCAAAAATGATTCGGAATTTCCTCGTCAGAAAAGCGAGCCGATGGTGCCTATCTTGACGTCGCGGTAGAGCGCATCCTCGCAGAGCCGGCAAAGCGCGCGAATTTCCTTAAGCGCCTCAGCGTCTTCCGACGCCTGAGCGGGCTGCGCTGCCGGAGCCGGCTGAGCGGCGTCGGGTGCGGGAGCAGGCGAGGCTCCCGCACTCCCGTCCTTAGCCTCTTCTTCCCGCTTCTTAGATTCATAGGCGAATTCGAGCGCCGTAAGCACGGCAATCTGATCGTTCGCAATGACGCGGCCCGCCGCGCGGACGGTCTGCATCTGCTCGTCTACCTGACGGGCGCAGTCCTTGAGGAGCTCCTCCTCGCCGCTCGAGACGGCAAGGCGGTAGTCGCGATCAAAAATAGTGACGGTGACTTCAGACATGTCGAGTGACTCCCACAAGCTTCAGGCATTGCCGCCGTCGCGAAGCTGCGACAGAAAAGCGTCAAGCTTGCGCTTCATTTCATGAATCTGCTCGCGGCTGTGCTTCAGTTCCGCATCGCGCGCTTCGAGCTGATTGGCAAGCTGAATGCGCGCGTCGCGCTCACTCTGCAGCCGGTTGATGAGCTGCGTTATCAGGGCTCTGAGCCTCTCGAGTTCCTGTTTCATTGGCATCTGCTGTCGAAGGAGAAGAATTGGGTTGCGCGGGCGGAATGATGGTCTTCGGAGGACGCGGCTCGAAGGAGCGGATGGTTCCGAGAATCAGCTGGTCCGCCTGCTGTTCGTCGGGCATCGGATCGGACGTCCAGTGGTCGACGCGGCGGTCCGCGTTGAAGTAGACGCTCAGACGCCGGATCTGCTCGTCGCCGTCGCCGCGGCGCAGGTAGTAGACATAGTCCCAGCGGCCCTGGTGGAACTGGTCCTGCACCAGCGGAACGCCGAGCAGGAACTGCACCTGCGCGTCCGTCATGCCTTTTTCGAGCTGAAGCGCCATTTCACTCGTGACCAGATTGCCCTGGTGGACATCAGCACGGTAAGGTTTCAGGAAGTAAGGCACGAAGTCAGTCGCGCTTTCCCAGGCACTCGAGACCGTGTCGGTGACCGTGCTGCAGCCCGTAAGGCCGACGGCGCCCGCAAGCGTGGTGCATAAAATGAGGAGATGTCGCTTGAACATAAACCGAATAAAATAAGAATTTCAGGCCGGGTTCTCAAATGAGCCCTGACCCCGTATGATAAAGAACTCAAAGAACTCAGACAGGGTAGCTTTGCCGTGAAGGAAGCAACACAGATGCAGCAGTCCGCCGACTTGAAGACCATGGGTCTCAAGGTTACGGTGCCTCGCCTCAAAATTCTAGATTTATTTCAGAAGCTTTCTGAGTCGCAGGAAGCCGGCAAGCGCCATCTTTCTGCCGAAGAAGTCTACAAGCTTCTCCTGAACGAAAACAGCGATATCGGGCTGGCGACGGTTTACCGCGTGCTTACGCAGTTTGAAAACGCCGGCATTCTCGTTCGCCACGATTTCGACGAGGGCAGAGCCATTTATGAGCTCCAGGAAGGCCGTCACCACGATCATATCGTCTGCGTGCGCTGCGGCAAGGTCGAGGAGTTCGTGGACCCTGAAATCGAAAAGGCGCAGCGGCAGGTCTCGTCCCGCCTTGGGTACGAAATGACCGATCACTCGCTCGTTCTCTACGGCGTCTGCCACGACTGCCGCGAGAAGGAACGCAAGCGCAAGGAAGAAGTCTGAGTTCCTGCGTTTCGTCTGAAACTCAGAAATCCCATGGAAGGAGCGCGCGAGCGCTCCTTCGTCATGTCTGCATCCGGAAAAACAAAAGGCCCGTTCCCATGCGGAAACAGGCCTTCTGAAGAATTCTGGTACGCGGTACTGGGATTGAACCAGTGACCCCTGCCGTGTGAAGGCAGTGCTCTACCCCTGAGCTAACCGCGCATTTGCGAGAAGCGAAATATTACCTGAAGAACGATAGTTTGCAAGGAAAAGTTCTTGAGCATACCGCATTTGCGGTACTTCTCCGGGCGTCAGGAACGCTTGGCCGGTCTTCTGCCGAGCGCGGCTTCAACGCCTAAATTCGCCAGCTGATCGGCTTTTTCATTGCCCGGGTTTCCGGCGTGGCCCTTGACCCATCGCCATTCGATCTGGTGCTGCGAGGCAAGGCGATCGAGCTCCTGCCAGAGCTCGATGTTCTTGATTTCGCCTTTGCTCCCTTTCTTCCATCCACGCCGCTTCCAGTTGTGAATCCACGTTGTGATGCCGTCCTTCACGTAGCTGCTGTCGGTGTGGATGATGATCGGGCAGGGGCGCTTCACGGCAGAGAGCGCGGAGATGACGGCTGTGAGCTCCATCTGATTGTTCGTGGTGAGCTTTGCGCCGTCGTAAAGTTCGAGGCGATGCTCTCCCCAGACGAGGAATGCGCCCCAGCCGCCGACCCCGGGATTGCCCTTGCAGGCGCCGTCGGTCCAGATTTCGAGCACTTTAGGCGAGGAATCAGCCATCAGAGTTTTTTCCCAAGAAGCGTGGAGTGGGTTGTCGAAGATGCCGCAGGCACTCCGGGGGCAGGAATTTTAGCCGGGAGCTTCTGCATTGATTCGCAGCTGACGATGCGGGGGCCGGGAAGGCGCTTCACGGCAGAAAGGAGAAACAGGTTGGAAAACTGCGGCATCCAGCGGTCTCCTGCCTTGTTGAGCCATGACCAGGCATGGAGTCTCTTCAGGCTTCGAAAGCCTGGCGCATAGATGCCGAAGATTCCGCGGTCGACCTCAAGACCCAGGAGCGTAAGCCAGTCCTTGAGGCGATAGAGCGATATCGGCACGAGCTCCGTCGGAAGATAGGGCCTGCAGCCGAGCTTCACGGTCTGCTGCCGCAGCCACCAGAGGCCGAGCGAATTGAAGGCCGTCAGGATGAGCCTGCCTTCGGGTTCCAGGACGCGCACCGCCTCGCGAAGAACCTGCTGCGGATTTTTGGCAAGATCGAGCGTATGGGGAAGCGTTACCAGATCCATGGATTCGCTCTGAATCGGCAGCTGCACAGGATCCGCAACGATCCGGTTGAGCGTGAATTTCGGGTCGCAGAGATCTCCCCGGGGGTCAATCAGCCAGTGCGCCTGCATGCGGTTGGCGGCGAGCGTATCGAGCTGAGGCATGCCGACCTGAAGCGCGCAGGAGCCGAAGACATCTGCCGTCAGCTCGCTGTAGGCGGTTTTCTCCCATTCAAGGAGGAGCTTGCCGGGGGCGGAAAGCAGAAAATCCTGAAAAGTGAGTGCGGGCATCAGAGTAGGCGGGAATAACAATTCGTTGCGTAATTTGGGGTGGTTCCCAGGAATCCTGAGCGGCTTCAGTCGAAGTCCGCATCCATGCAGGCATTAAGATTAATCGCTTATTGACCCGATTTGTTTTTCCTCTCTTTCTTTTCAGCGCCATGCCTTCTGGTTTCTATGCACTTCGCTCATTGACCCTTCTGGGCGCGCTCGTTTCATTGAGTTTTTCGACAGCGGCTGCGACGACGGATGAAACCATTCCTCCCGAGGAAGGTGCGGTGCAGGTAGAGGAGACAGCGAGCGAAGCGGCGCTTTCGCGCGAGTCCGACATCCCGGCGAATGTTTGGGCGCGCATTCGATCGGGTTTCGCCATTCCTAATCTCAATTCCGCTGCGGTGGACCGCTGGACGGACTTTTACGCGAAGGACCCGGATTATGTCCGGCGCATGGCCCTGCGCGCGAGCCGGTACCTCTACAACATTGTCGAGGAAGTGGAGGCAAGGCGCCTTCCGACCGAACTCGCGCTTCTTCCTTTTGTTGAGAGCGCCTTCCAGCCGGAAGCCCTGTCGCGCGCCAAGGCCTCCGGCCTCTGGCAGTTCATGCCGGCAACGGGCAAAAACTACGCGCTTGAACAGAATCTCTGGCGCGACGACCGCCGGGATGTGCTTGAAAGCACCCGTGCGGCGCTTGACTACTTTGAATATCTGCACGGGCTCTTCAACGACTGGCAGCTTGCGCTTGCTGCCTACAACTGGGGCGAAGGGAGCGTGCAGCGCGCTATCTCGCGCGCGAAGCGCCAGAAGAGAGCGACGGATTATGCGCATCTGAGAATGCCCCGGGAAACGGCAAACTATGTGCCGAAGCTCGAAGCCATCAAGCGCATCGTGAGCGACCCGGGCAAATACGGCATTGAACTCCCTGATGTCGGCAACGAACCCTTCTTCGTTCGCGTTACCAAACCCCGCGACATTGATCTCAAGACTGCGGCCGAGCTCGCTGGAATGTCCGAAGAGGATTTCCGGGCGCTGAATCCAAGCTTTAAGCTTCCGGTGATCGTGGCTTCACACAACAACGTGATGCTGCTTCCGGCCGATCGGCTCGACTTTTTCGTGGACAACCTCGCGAGCTGGATGGATTCCGGGCAGCCCCTTTCGCACTGGACGACCTATCGCCTTCGGAGCGGCGAATCGCTTGCCGAAGTGGCCGAACGCTCCGGCATGACGGAGTCTTTCCTGCGCGAAGTGAACGGCATTCCGGAAGGCCGGAAGGTGCTCGAAAATTCGACGCTCCTTGTCCTTGCCGAAGGCGATGAGCAGGCGGATATTTCCGCAGAGGAAGCCGATGCGCGTCTGCGGCTTTCGCCGCTTACGACCTGGCGCCGGGTGACCTACCGCGTGAGAAGCGGCGATACGCTCTCCACCATTGCGCGACGCTGGCACATCACGGTGAAGTCGATTGTGCAGGCCAATCGCCTCCGCTCCGACAGCCTCCGCATCGGCCAGCGCCTTGTCCTCACGGTTCCCAATGTGGCGCGCTCGCCGATTGTTGCCTCCTCGAAAACGTCTTCGAAGAGTCAGGCTTCGGGCGGTCATATTATTTATGCCGTGAGAAGTGGTGATTCACTCTTCAACATCGCCCGCCGCTACGGCGTTTCCGTAGATGACCTCAGAATGACGAACAGGCTTTCCGGGAATACCATTCGTGCCGGTCAGCGCCTGCGCATTCCGAGAACGGGTGAAGCGAACGTGGAGCCTTCGAGCGTGATTTATACGGTTCGCTCAGGAGATACGCTTTCGAACATCGCCGGCCGCTACGGCGTCTCCGCGACGAAGCTTCGCCGCGTGAATCGCCTTTCCTCGTCAAGGCTTCAGGTTGGTCAGCGTCTGGAGATTCCTGAAGGGGATGAGCCGAGAGAACCGCCGAAGCCGGTTACGGCTTCGAGCCCCAGAACAACTGAACACGTCGTGCGCTCCGGCGACACGCTCTCGGGCATTGCCGGCCGCTACGGCACGACCGTTGCCAAGCTTCGGTCCGCAAACGGTCTGCGCTCCAATCGACTTTCCGTCGGCCAGCGCCTCGTGATTCCGGCTACAGCCAGCCGATTGGATGCTCAGAATGACGCATCCGCGGATCGCGTCTACATCGTCCGTTCAGGGGATACGCTTTCGGCGATTGCTGCGGCAAACAACACGTCTGTAGCGGAATTGAGGCGTGTGAACAACCTTCGGAGCAATCGCCTGTCGGTCGGCCAGGAGCTGAAGCTCCCCTGATCGATTGCCGCTCAGTATGGCGAATGTTGTCCTCGTCCGCCTAAAATTGATTGTTTCAAGACTGATCATTCTCCGGCAGAGCATCTTTCTGCCGGAATAAAGTTTCCTAAACAATATTTATCCAAGAGATCCAGCATGGGCTTCCTCACCGGCAAGAAGATTCTGATTACGGGCGTGATTTCCAACCGTTCCATCGCCTACGGCATCGCTCAGGCCTGCCATCGTGAAGGCGCGGAACTTGCCTTCTCCTATTCGGACGAACGCTTCCGTGAGCGTCTCCAGGACTTTGCCGCTGAATTCGGCAGCGACATCGTCCTCCAAATCGATGTGTCGAAGGATGAGCAGATTGACGCCGCTGTAAAGGCGCTTGAAGAAAAGTGGGGCTACCTCGACGGCTTCGTTCACTCGATCGGCTTTGCGCCGCGCGAAGCGATCGCTGGCGACTTCCTTGAAGGCATCTCGCGCGAAGCCTTCCGCGTCGCGATGGACATCTCCGCTTATTCCTATCCCGCCCTTGCGAAGGCGTTCCTTCCCCTCATGAAGGGCCGTCAGGCGTCCATCCTCTCGCTCACCTATCTTGGCGGCGAACGCGTTGTTCCCAACTACAACACGATGGGCCTTGCCAAGGCGGCGCTTGAATCCTCGACCCGCTACCTGGCTGCGAGCCTCGGCCGTGAAGGCATCCGCGCGAACGCCATTTCCGCCGGTCCCATCAAGACGCTTGCCGCCTCCGGCATCAAGGGCTTCTCGAAGCTCCTCCATGTGATGGAAAAGACGGCGCCTCTCGGCCGTACGGTGACGATTCAGGAAGTCGGCAACACGGCTGCCTTCCTGCTTTCGGATCTCTCGAGCGGCATTACGGGCGACATCGTCTACGTTGACGCAGGCTTCCACGCTGTGGCCGTGGGCGTCGTTGACGAAGAGTAATTGAGCGGCTGAAAGCGCTTCATTCGCTGACAGAGGAAGGCTCCGGAGCAATTCTCTGGGGCCTTTCTTTTAATAACGCATGCTTCATGGAAGGAGTGCGCTGTGGAAAACGGGATATCGGTTGTGCTTCTCACTCGCAATGAGGAAATCAACATTGATGCGTGTCTTTCATCCTGTACTTTTGCTGATGAAATCATCGTTGTGGATGACGGCAGTACCGATCGCACGATAGAAATTGCAGAAAAGCACAACGCCCGGATTTTTCATCGCGCGCTCAACGGAGACTGGGCGCAGCAGAAAAACTTCGCAATCGCGCAGGCTTCCTGCCGCTGGGTATTTTTGATTGATGCCGATGAACGCGTGACGCCGGATCTCGCTGCCAAAATTCTTGAAAGATCTAAGGGCGGCGATCGTGCTTATGAAGTGCAGAGGCACAACCGCTTCAAGCATATCCGCGCTGAACATGGAAACATGCGCCCTGACTGGGTTTGCCGCTTTGTGCCTAAAGCGCTCGTTACGGTTTATGGTCAGGTTCATGAAGAAGTGAGAGTTTCCTGTACCAAGGAAAAAATCGAGGGCGACGGGATGATTCACTACCCTTATAGAACTTGGGGGCAGTATCTCAACAAGCTCAATACTTACAGCGAACTTTCTGCGGACCGGTATTTGTCAGAGGGGAAGAGCATTTCGGTGTTTAAAGACATTGTTTGCCGTCCGCTCTGGTCGTTCATCAAGATTTATTTCCTTAATAAGGGATTCCTTGACGGCAAGGTTGGCTTTATGTTCTCAGTCAACAATGCCGTCTATACGATGAACAAGTACGTCAAATACTATTTCCTTAAAAATTATTCCGGTGAACTCTGATGCACGACATGAAGAAGATCGGCGTATTCGTCAAGCCTACGGAAAGTCTTTGCGTTCCTCTCGAGCATATTGTCAGGGTGCTCTCTTCTCAGGGGTATGAAGTTCTGCTTGAAGAGCGTGCGGCTCAAACCCTTGAAGGCCGCATGGCTTTCAAAGGCTATGAGCGCAGAGAGCTTGGAGAACTTTGCGACGCGGCAGTCGTGCTTGGCGGCGACGGGACGATTCTCGGGGTCGCGCGAGAAATCGCCGGCTGCGAATGCCCGCTTATCGGCGTCAATGCCGGGCGTCTGGGCTTTATTACCGACGTGGTGCTGGAGGACGTGGATACCGTTCTTCCGGCAATGCTCCGCGGGGAATGTTCGTCTGATCGCAGACATCTCCTCGAGGGTGTTGTTCTTCGCAACGGAAAAGAGATTTGCGGCAATTCTGCAGTCAACGACATTGGCTTCAGCCACGGTCGTGCCGGCGGCATGGTGGACTTCATCATTTATGTAGACGGGCGTCAGATGAGCAGTCAGTCTGCTGACGGCATTATTTGCTCAACCTCAACGGGTTCCACGGCTTATGCGCTTGCAGCAGGCGGCCCGATTCTGCATCCGTCTCTTGAAGCCGTGCAGCTGGTGCCGGTTGCTCCGCATACGCTTTCTAACCGCCCGATTGTTCTCCCTGCCAACCTCAAAATCGAAATTGAGCTTGTGAGCGCCAGAGATGCCGTTGCCTACTTCGATATGCAGGAATTCTGCGACGTCATCCCGGGCGACGTACTGAGAATCGAACAGTCGTCGAGAACGATTGAAATCCTTCATCCGCTCAATTACGACTATTTCGAGCTGCTTCGTCGCAAGCTCAAATGGAATTTCTCCCCGGCGAGCGTGCATAGAAAGGACTCTGCGGAGCCTGCTCAGTAATCTCTTTTTCGGCCTGAGGGGCCCTTCATGCTCACAACGCTCAATCTCAAGGATTTCGTCATTGTTGATCAGCTTTCGCTTGATCTCTCTTCAGGCTTTACGGTGCTTACGGGCGAGACCGGTGCCGGCAAATCAATTCTGATTGATGCCATTCAGCTCATTAGAGGCGGCAGAGGCGATGCGGATCTGGTGCGGCAGGGATGCGAGCGAGCGAACATCATTGCGGAATTTTCCCTGGGCGACGCCTCCCGTCATTGGCTTGAGGAAAATGATCTTCTTGAGTCCGGTGCCGGGAGCGTGCTGGTGCGTCGCGCCATTGACCGTAGCGGACGCTCCCGGGCATGGATTAACGGCATTTCCGTGACGCTCTCGCAGCTCCGGGAGCTTGGCGACACGCTTGCCGACATTCAGGGGCAGCATGCGCACCAGCTCCTTCTCAAATCTCAATGCCAGCTGAAGCTTCTCGATGCATATGCCGACGATGCGGCGATTCTCAGCGAAGTTAAAAACGCGCATGCAGAGTGGAGCGCAGCTGCGCGCAGGTTAGAAGAGGCCACTTCAGGGGCGGATATTCGTACCGCAAGGATTGAGCAGCTCAACTGGCTCCTTGAGGATCTGGATGCGCTTTCCCCCAAAAAAGGCGAATGGGAAGAACTCAATCAGGAGCATTCTCGCCTCGCACATGCTGTTTCCATTACCGAAGGACTTAATGAGTCGATTGAATGGCTGACGCAGGGGGAAAATGCTGCGGGAGACCTGGTGACAAAGGCTCAGATGCGGGTTGAGTCGCTGTCCGAATATGACGTGCGGCTCAAAAATATCAGTGAAACGCTGACGACTGCTGCGGAACTTATTGATGATGCGGCAGGAGACCTAGAGAACATTCTGGATCGCACGGATACTGACGGCGCAAGGTTTGAAAAAGTCGACAGGCGCGTCTCGCGCTACTTCAACCTCGCACGGAAATACCGGACGGAGCCCGAAATGCTCTATGAGCTCGAAGCCGAGAGCAGAAAGCGTCTGGAGGAGCTTAAGGGGGAAGAAAATCTGGAAGCGCTTCGCAAGGCTGAAGCGCTTGCGCGCAAGGCATACGACGCCAAGGCGAAGCTTCTTACTCAAGTTCGCCGCAGTGCGGCTGAGAAGTTTGCTCGAGCCGTCACAGAGGAAATGCAGCAGCTCTCAATGAAGGGCGGCCGCTTTGAAGTGGCGCTCGAGGCGTGTGCACCTTCGGAACATGGTTCGGAAAAATGCGAGTTTCTTATGGCCGGGCATCCGGGTGTGGATGTGAGTCCGCTCGCTAAAGTAGCGTCCGGCGGCGAGCTCTCACGCATCGGACTCGCTATTTTTACGCTTTCCTCGCGTAATACCACGGTTCCAACGCTCATATTTGACGAGGTGGACAGCGGTGTTGGAGGCGCAACCGGCGAAGTGGTCGGCCGAATGATGAAGAAGCTCGGGGAATCGCGTCAGGTGCTCTGCGTGACGCATCTCCCTCAGGTTGCCGCCTGCGGCGACCATCATCTCAAGGTTGAAAAAATATCTGATGGATTTGAGACGGTAAGCTACCTTAAGGAGCTTTTCGGTCAGGCGCGTGTGGATGAGATAGCCCGCATGCTGGGCGGGCTTCTCATCACGCAGAAAACGAAAGTCCTTGCAGAGGAAATGGTGAAGGCGGGCGAAGTCTCATGAAGCAAGCTTCTTGACGGCTGCCAGCACTTCGTCCAACGTCGGCCAGGCGCCTTCCTTGCCGAGCACAATTGCTCTGGGGTTCCAGGGACGGGTGCGGGAAGGATCCGTGACGCCGATCAGCGTAATCTGGGGAGCACCGACAGCCGCTGCCACATGACTGAGACCTGAGTCGTTCGCAATAACCATGCGGGAGCGCTTGGCAAGCGCGGCAAGCGTGCCGAGCGTAGTAGGCGGGCAGATCATGGCATCCGGACATGCGGCACGGGCTAAATCAGCTTCGCGTACTGACGGGAAGACGACGGGTTCAATGCCAAGATCTCTCAAAGGCGCGCAGAGTGCATTGAAGTGCTCCCAATGCTTCTTTTTGCCGTGATGGAGGCCGCGGGCAATAGGCGCAAGAAGCGCAAAGTTTTCGGGGATTTTGAGTTCCTGCATCAGATTGCGTGCGCCCGCTTCATGGCGCTTCAGCGGCGTGAGGCCAAGAGACGGCGGAACCTTATCCCATGCGGGTTTGATGCCCCACGCTTCGAGTGCACCGTGAGCCAGAGTAAAGAACCGTTCTACCTCGTGCATTTTCCCGGGTTCGGGGACGGACTTATCGAGGAACAGGCGGCGCCAGTCGGTCGGATAGCCGGCGCTTTTAATGCCGCCTAGAGCGTAGAGAAGTGCAGAACTCAAAGAGTTAGGGAAAAGCAATCCCCTGGGCGACGGACCAAAGTGCCGCGCAATATTCCGGATGCGCGAAAAGTCTTCGGTGACATGACCTTCAATCGGTTCGAAGCGCCATCCTGTACCCGCAAGAAGATCTTCTGCCCAGCGCTTGCCGGTCAGAACCGGGGTGAGGCCGCTCGCCTCCAGAAGCCTGAGACCAGGCAGTGCCATGCAGCAGTCGCCGACATGGTTGGGAAGTCTGCACAAAATATCCGACATGGGTAACTAAGCTTAATGAGGGTTTGAAATGAGTTGAGTCAGGAGAATGTCCACCGCTTCTGTTATTTTAGCGGGTTTAATTCTTTTGATGGGAACTTGCTTTACCCAATAAACAGGAGGTTTTAGCAAAATGTGCTGTTTAGAAAGGGGCGCCCAGATTTGAGAGGTAGAATATTCTCTGAAATATTCAAGATCATTGCCGCAATATAAAGCAATTACGGGGATGTTATAGGCTGAAGAAACATGAACAATCGACGTATCTGGAGTAATCGTTAAGAGAGAATTTTCTACCAGAATGCAGGCGTCTAAGAAATTTTGAGTGTGAGCTAGGGATAAGTTTGAACTATTTTTTATTATTTCAATTGATTCTTGGTTATTCGAATAAACGACAGCGTGCAGATTAGGATAATGTTGCGATAAGTATTCTGCTAAATAAGATAGCTGATCTGGAGAGATATTTCGATCCTTAGTGCGCCCTTCGGTATTTATGTAAATATAGTTATGGCTATCTTTTGTGGCTTTAATGTGAGGTATGTAAGGAGGAAGGACGTTATCTGGCTCTGTTGCATTGATGGCAATGTTCTTCTGCGTCGGCTGAATTTTATGCGTGCATAACTTTTGAATGACGGAAGTAATCTGCTGAGTTCTTTCGCCAAAATGATTGGTTTTAGAAAAATCGAAATATGCGCTGTATATTTTTGCAGCGGACACCAACTTGGAGCAAGTTATGATGAACGAGGTGGAAGATTTTAGTTTGTCTAAACGAAAATCGATTAACGCATTGTCCGAATAACAGAGATCTATGATGATGTCTGCTGGCGGCAGCTGCGCGGATAGATCTATGATTTTGCAAATCGATGTAGCGTAGATTGCGTTTAGTTTATGACTAGTGGCAACAGTGATGTCAATTTCAGGGTGCGTTAGGTTGAGTTGATGAATGATGCTGTTAATGAAAAGAGCATCGCCAAAACAATCCAAGGTGTCCAGAAATAAAATGGAAGATACATTTTGTGGAATAGATTTCAATCTATTGTCCACAATACTGCTGTCGGAATTTATTTTTTGAATAATGGAATCACATTTTTGTTTTTTACGCCGCGCTATTCTGTGATTCCCTAATTTTTTTATTTGAAGAAGAGCTTTCGAGATGTAATCTTGCATGACTTTGAAGCTCTGTTCATCATTTCGATGCTGACACTAATTGTATAATTTCCTGCAGATGAAGCTCAGGTGTTTTATCGACAGGATAATTCAGGTATCTTTGGTAGGGTTGATTTAGTTTGGGAATAGGATGCTGCTGCAGGTCTTCCATGCATTGGCAGAGACTCTCGTAGTTATAAGGGTCAAAACCTCTGATAACAGATGGATCAATAACTTCGTGGCATCCAATTCCATTAGCCATAACCGCAGGAGTTCCATTCCAGATGCTTTCAATGCCAACAGTGCCTAGCGGGTCATAAAAGCTCGCCAGAATGGTGTAATCAGATAGCTGATAAATTTCCTGCATATTGGTGCAAAAGCCTAAATGCAGAATATTCCGGCAGCCTGCAGGTACAGGCTTCCCGGCTACAACAAGAAGTTCGTTGTGTTTTGTGGATGTGAAGTATTGCTTAAGAAGATCAAACCCTTTTCTTTTATGGCTCAAAGATGGGAAAAGAAAAATTGTTCTGTCTTCCGGCAGCCCATATTTTTTACGGAGTGCAGCAATATCTGGACTTTGCTTGATTTCCGGAAAATGTTGGGGCGGATAAATTACGGAAATTTTAGAAGCATCAATGCCGTAAAGTTCTGTGAGTTCACGTTCCATCGTTTGGGCATGGGCCACCACAAATTTGGCGTTGCCATACGATGCACGTTCAATGCTGATCAGCATGCGGTCCCACGGCATAAGAGGCTTCCTCATTGCCTTCAGGTAGCCGATTCGAGTTCCGCCGCATGCAATGACTTCGGGGAACCCTCCCAAACAGCAGCCTATGGAAAACTCGACGGGCACTTGCTTCGTTATTCTGCTCAGCCAGCGATGGAATAGCCACAGGTAGAGTTTGTTGGGGAGGAGCTGAAGCGAATATTCATGAATTTCGCACTGATCCGCAAAGGGAAGTGAACGGTCGGCTTTTTTGCAGAAGACTACGGGTGTGTGGCCCAGCTGCAGACAGGCCTTGACCATATTCAGAGCATAAGTCTCCATGCCGCCCGAGCGGCCGAAAGTATTACAAAAGATGCCAATTCTCATCAGTCGCCCCAGGTGCGGATGCAATGTTGCTGTTTAAGCAAATTATTTGAAATACAAGAAAAATTTATAATGGCCTCACATTGTACCCCGAGGCCTAGTATCATGGCGCATTCTCAAGATGCAGAGCGGCCATGAACCTTAAGCAACTTCCCATCTTCGGCAATCCTCAGCTTATGAGGCTTTTCCGGTACTTGCCTCCTTATAAGGCGTACATCATCGGCGCTGCGGTCAGCATGATTCTGGGGGGCGGAGCTTCTTCTCTGATTGCCTTAGTGCTGGGCAAATTAACGGATATGGGGTTCTACAAGCAGGACACGATTGTTCTCTATCTGGCGCCTTTGGCACTCATCGGCATTTCGATTCTGCACGGCGGTACGCAGTATCTGAGCCAGTATCTTTTGGTTCGCGTATCTCAGGGCGTTTTAATCGAGATCCGCACCCTGATGTTCGATCGCATCCTCCGCTGGGGCGATGAGCTTTTCTTCAAATACCGATGCGGCGAAGTCCAGTCAAAGTTCATCAATGAGGCCGCTACGGCGCTTTCGAATGCCGCTTCGGTGATGACGACCATCATTCGCGACTGCATTCAGATTGCTTGTCTGCTTGGCGTTCTCATCTGGCACAACTGGATGCTGACGATCGTTACCTTTGTGACGTGTCCGTTGCTCTACATCATTCTTCGCTGGATCACGAAACACATCAAGCAGCTAACAACAAAGCAGCAGCAGAGTTTCGGCAAGCTTATCGGCACTATTCAGGAGACGTATAACGGTGAGCGCGTCGTCAAAATTTATAACGGCTATGAATACGAGCGTCAGCGCTTCCGCAAGGTCAACGAACTTCTCAAGGATCTGACGCTGAAGACTCAGCAGATCAAGGCGGCGGGCACTCCGCTCACTCAGTTGGTCTCTATGTGCGGCGTTTCCATCGTCGTGGTGTTTGCGCTTCTTCAGGCGCAGGCCGGCATTCTCACAATCGGCGAGTTCACGACGTTCCTCTCTGCGATGCTGCTTCTGCTTCCGCCGATCAAGCACCTTTCCAATGTGATGGGGTCGACCGCAGCCATGACTGCGGCAGCGGAAAGCCTCTTCAAAATGATTGACGAGCTTCCGGAGAAGGATGAGGGTACTCGGGACGTCAAGCGCATTAAAGGCGAGGTCATTTTCGACCATGTCGGCTTTACGTATCCTGGGGCAGAAAAGGCGACTCTAAAAAACTTCACGCTTGATGTGAAGCCCGGCGAAATGATCGCTCTGGTGGGTTCTTCAGGCGCGGGCAAATCGACGCTCATCAACCTGATCCCAAGATTCTGGAATCCGACTGAAGGTGAAATCTACTTTGACGGTATTCCGCAGAGGGAGCTGACGCTTGAAAGTCTGAGGCGGCAGATCGCGTTGGTGAGTCAGGACGTAGTGATCTTTGACGACACCATCGCAAACAACATTGCCTATGGCTGCAAAGACACTGTGACGCGTGAGCAGATTGAGGCAGCGGCGGATGCTGCAGCGCTTACGGATTTCATCAAGACTTTGCCCGACGGTCTGGATACGCAGGTCGGCGCGAACGGCAGCATGCTTTCGGGCGGCCAGCGCCAGCGCATTTCCATTGCAAGAGCTTTCCTTAAAAATGCTCCTGTGTTGCTTCTTGACGAAGCGACCAGTGCGCTTGATACGGAAAGCGAGAAGCATATTCAGAAGTCGCTCGATACGCTTCTCAAAGGACGTACGTCTTTTGTGGTTGCTCATCGACTATCGACGATCATCAATGCAGACCGTATTGTGGTCATGCGTGACGGCGGCATTGCCGAGATCGGCAGTCACGAAGAGCTCCTCGCACGTCAGGGGTTCTACCATCATCTCTACACGATTCAGTTCAGCAAAAGCAGCTGACGCAAAGAACGGGTAATGTTCGAAGGGCGCGCTCTGAGAGGCGCGCCTTTTTCTGTAAGGGATCCTTAGACACAATCATGATGCTGACCGGTTTCATATACGGTGTGGTCGCCTGCGCGCTCTGGGGGCTGGTCTACATGATCCCGCTCTGGCTTGCCGCCTATGATCCCCTGCTGATTGCACTTGCGCGCTATACCATTTTCGGGGCGCTGTCGACAGTTTTGCTTTTCTTCAACCTGCGGTATGTGCGTCAGATGACTGCAGGGGACTGGTGGAGCGCAATCGCTCTGGGCGTCATCGGCAACCTCTTTTTCTACTGGCTTTTGGCTTCAGCTGTACAGCTCGCCGGCGCTCCGATCGCTGGAGCTTTTACGGCAGTTATTCCCATCAGCGTGGCAATTGTTGCGAATCTCTCCGCAGCCCGCGTCGGACACGGGGTTGCGTGGGGGAAGCTCGTCCTTCCGCTTTCAGTGGTGGGTGCCGGGATGGTATGCCTCAACTGGACGGAGTTTGCATACTTTCTTCAGACATCGTCTGAACCTCCTTCAGGATTCTGGCTGGGCGTTTTCTATGCGTTTCTCAGCCTGTTGGTCTGGACCTGGTATCCCTTAAGCAATGCGGAATGGCTTATTCGTCATCGAGGCAAGATGTCGCCGATGTTCTGGACGGCCGCTCAGGGCGCAGCAGCGTTGCCGGCATCACTGATTGGCCTGGTCTGGTATGTCTGGAATGACGGCGGGATCATGCATGCGCTCGGAGAAACCCCCGAAAAGTTTGCGGCTGGCGTTCTTTTTCTGGGGGTGGTTTGTTCATGGCTTGCGATTTGTTTCTGGAATGCCATGAGTCAGCGTCTGCCGAGAGCGCTTGGAGGACAAATGATTATTTTTGAAACGATCTTTGCCGTCATCTACGCGCACATCATGAGGGAGCAAATGCCGACGACACTCATGAGCGTCGGCATGATTTTGCTTCTCGTTGGGGTCTTTATGTCCGTTCGCGTGTTCCAGCAGCATTCAAAGGACATTTGAAAGTGCTCGCCAGACTTTTTCGGCAGAAATGCTCTGCATGCACCGGGACAGTTCTGGCGGATCAAAATGTGCGCAGCGGTGATTGCTGCAACCGTCGCAGGGCTGTGGTTGATCCTGTCGGATAATGGTTACGTTGAGAACAGTCTGGATATCCTGCAGGCCGGAAAAATGAGCGGGTCGCCCATCTTTGGGTGAGGGTCCCCATACCCGAGCAGATGTGGGACCAAAAAGGAAAAACGACGGTGTTCCAGTGGCTGCAGCAACGTGAGCCGTTGCAGTATCAACACCCACAAAGGCGCATGCATTCCTGATGAGTCTTCCGGTTTGCCCGAAAGAGGCTTTCCCGGCAATGGAAACCACCTTGTCAGAGGGAAACCCGGCAGAAATTTCACTGATGTAGTCGCGCTCAAAAGCAGAGGGACCGCCCGTCAGGCAGATTCCTTTTCCGCTTTCCAGAATTTTGCCAAAGAGCTTTTGCCATTCATTCTTAGACCAGTTTTTATCCTGGTAGCGTGAACAGGGATGGCAGACGACATAGTCTCCTAACGGAGCTAAAAGTTGTGATAGATCATCAGAGAGCGGGGCATCCGGCGCAACAGGCTTGAGGGGAGGGATCGACCCGACAACAGGTTCTGCCAATGCTGTAAAGGTGTCCAGCATATGTCCAGGCGCCCATGGAACAAATTTGCTGATGAGAAGATGAATCCACAGATCTTTCGTTTTATTAAAGGTCTGAGGCATCACCTGATGCTTGGCGCTCGACCAGCTGTAAAACGTGCAGCGAGTGCTGTTCATGGTGGAGAGCGCCCAGTCATAGCTGTTCCATGACCGGATGTGATCAAGCGCCTGCCGGAATTTATTGGGATGGTGCTCAACGCCGATGACGTTGTCGATGGCTGAAATGCCTTCAAGAATTCCGCGATTGTCCTTGAAGGTCAGAAGGTCAACCTGAGCATCCGGGAGCTTCTCCTTAATTGCCGGAGCAAGTGCTGCCGCGAGAAGGCAGTCGCCGAGATAACGCAGGGAGACGATCAGGATTTTCATTTTTATTGTTCCTTGCCTTGCAGGGAGAAATGAGCGAGGTACCAGCGGAGTGTTGCATCCAGGCCGGCTGAAAAGTCTACCTGCGGCTTCCAGCCGAGCATCCGGCGAAGCTTCGCGGCATTGAGCCCGTATCGAACGTCATGCCCCGGACGATCGGAAACATGTCTGATGAGTTCAGCATAAGACCCCTGCGGGCTGGGCTTCAGCGCGTCGAGACGAGTGCAGATGCGCTCGATGTAGTCGAGATTCGTGAGCTCGTTGTTTGCGCCCACGTTGTAAATCTCTCCCGGGAGACCTTTTTCGAGAATCAGCGTGATTGCACGGCAGAAGTCCGAAACATGGATCCAGTCGCGGATCTGAAGGCCGCTTCCGTAAACGGGTATCGGTTCGCCGGAGAGCGCTTTTTGAATCACGCTCGGCGTGAGCTTCTCGGGGTACTGACGCGGCCCATAGTTATTCGTGCAGCGTACGGTGATGACGGGCATGCCGTACGTCCGGGCATAGGCGCGGCCTAGCTGATCCTGCGCAGCTTTGCTTGCCGAATAGGGACTGCTCGGGTCGAAGGGCGTATCTTCAACAGCGGGCGGGGCTTCCTTCGTTAGGAACCCGTAGACCTCATCCGTTGAAATGTTGATGAAGCGGAAGGCTGAACGCTCCTCCTCGCTCAATGAATCCCGGTAGCGGCGCGCCGCTTCAAGGAGCGTGGCCGTGCCGAGCACATTGGTTTCGATGAAGATTTTGGGGCCCGAAATAGAGCGGTCTACATGGCTTTCCGCCGCGAAATGGATGACGGCTCTCGGATGAAAGCGGTCGAACGCTTCGGCAACCGCATCAGCGTCGGCCACATTCCCAAAGATGAAGCGGTAGCGCGGATCGTTTCTGACGGAATTCAGGTTCTCAAGGTTGCCGGCGTAGGTGAGCGCATCAAGGTTCACCACGGGTTCCTGGTGGTGCTGAAGCCATTCAAGAATGAAGTTTGAGCCGATGAAGCCGGCTCCGCCGGTAATGAGGATCATGCAGGATGTCGGGCGCCTATAGAATGAGCGCAGCAGTGAAAATCAAGGGGCGCTTCTAGTAAAGCGCTGAAAAATTCGTGGAACAAATCCTTATCAACAGCTCCCGCGAGGAAGCGCGAGTTGCCATTTTAGAGGACGGCATCCTGAAGGACATCCTCGTTGAGCGCATGTGCGCCCGGGGTCTGGTGGGAAACGTCTATTACGGTCAGGTGGTCCGCGTGCTTCCGGGCATGCAGAGCGCATTTCTGAATGTCGGCCTCGAGCGCACGGCCTTCCTTCATATTGCTGAAATAGAAGGAGCGCGCACCGAAACCGGTGCGCTTCGCCCGATCGAAACCCTTCTTCACGAAGGGCAGCGCCTGATGGTTCAGGTCGCAAAGGACCCGATCGGAACGAAGGGAGCGAGGCTCACGACAACGATTTCGCTTGCCGGCCGGAAACTCGTCTACCTTCCCAACGACACGCACATCGGCGTCTCTCAGCGCATTGATGACGAAGCGCTTCGAGAACGACTACGGGAAGAAGTGACGGCGCTTCGGCCTCCGGAAGAAAAAGGCGGCTACATCGTCCGAACGAGCGCTGAGGAAGGCGCGACGGAAGAGGAATTCCGCACGGACATGACCTACCTTGCGCACCTCTGGAAGGAAATTCAGCAGAAGGCGCGTGAAGCGAAGGGGCCGAAACTCCTCTACCAGGATCTCACGCTTTCACAAAGAGTGCTTCGCGATCTTGTGCACGAAGAAACCGCTTCAATTGAAGTGGATGAACGAGGCGAATTCAAGGCTCTTCAGACGTTTGCCCGGCAGTTTGTGCCGACGGCGGCTGAGAAGCTTCATTTCTATGAAGGCGAGACGCCCCTCTTTGAGCTTTACGGCATTGACGCTGAGCTCGAGAAAGCGCTCGGGCGCCGGGTGGATCTGAAGAGCGGCGGCTATCTCGTTTTCGACCAGACGGAAGCGATGACGACGATCGACGTCAATACCGGAGCCTACGTCGGAAAGCGCGATTTCAGCGACACCGTCTTCAAAACCAATCTTGAGGCGGCGCAGGTCATCGCGCGGCAGCTGAGGCTCAGGAACCTGGGCGGCATCATCATCGTCGACTTCATCGACATGGCGAAGGACGAGCACCGTGAGGCGGTGTTGAGCGAGCTGCGGCGTGCGGTCGCGCACGACCGCACCAAGATGACCGTGAGCGGCTTCAATGAGCTCGGACTTGTCGCCATGACGAGAAAGCGCACGCGGGAGTCTCTTGCGCATGTGCTCTGTGAAACCTGCCCGATCTGCGGGGGACGCGGCGAAATCAAGACGGCAAGGACGGTTTGCTATGAGATCCTCCGTGAGATCGTGAGGCTTTCGAAGCAATATAAGGACATGAAGGAGTACCGGATTCTGGCCAGTCAGACGGTGATCGACCTTCTCCTCGAAGAGGAATCCCAGGCGCTCGAACTCCTTCAGCAGTCGGTTGAAAGACCCATTCTTCTCGAAGTGGAAGCCGCCTATTCGCAGGAAGAGTGGGACGTGATCCTCGCCTAAGTCGACAGAGCAAAAGACAGGAAACTTGAAGCAGATGACGCAAATGAAGCCCCGGAACCCCACTTTCTACTGGTACGACTACGAAACCTTCGGTGTGGATCCGAAGAGAAATCGCCCCGCACAGTTCGCAGGCCGCCGCACGGGCCTCAATTTTGAACCCGTGTCGGAGGGCGAGGTTTTCTATTGCCGCCCGGCCATGGATCAGCTCCCGAGCCCGGAGAGCTCTCTGCTCACCGGAATCACGCCTCAGCTCTGCGAAGAAAAGGGATTGAGGGAAACCGAGTTCGCGCAGGACGTCTGGGAGCGGCTTAATGCCCCTGGTACGGTGAGCATCGGCTACAACACGCTCGGATTCGACGATGAAGTCAATCGCTTTCTCTTCTGGCGGAATTTCCTCGACGCCTATCAGCACAGCTGGGCGAACGGCTGCTCCCGGTGGGATCTCTTTCCTGTCGTTTGCGCTGCCTGGGCGCTGCGGGGCGACGCCATCAACTGGCCGAAGTGGGAAGAAATTGATCCGGCGGTGTACCCGAAGGCTGCCGGCAGAAGCGGCGTCTGCTTCAAGCTCGAATTTCTGACCAAGGCCAACGGCATTGAACATGGCCATGCCCATGATGCGCTTTCAGACGTTGAGGCGACGATCGGCCTCGCGAGACTTCTCGCGGAAAAAGAACCGCGCCTTTGGCAGTGGGCCTTTGAAAATCGAACGAAGGAGAAGGTCCTTGCCGCCATCAGCGGCGCAAAGCCCGTCGTATGGGTGACGCCCCGCTTCGGCATTGCGCGGGGATGCACCGGCATTGCCGCCTGCTTCTATCAGGACAAGAACGATTGCTGGATGTGGGATCTGATGGAAGATCCCACGATTCTGCGCACGCTGTCGCTCGAAGAGTTCCGCAAGCGTGCCTTCCCGACGGCTGAGGATCGTGCGGCAGGCACAGTGCGCCTGCCAATCAAGCAATTGAAGGCAAATGCGTCGCCTTTTGTCTGCTCCAATCTTCGCGTGCTCTCGCAGGACCGGGCGAAGCAGTACGGCATCGATTTCGAGGTGGTTCAGCAGAACCTTGCCAAGCTCCGGGAAATCATTCCGCTTATTCAGACGGTTTTTGCGGAAGTCCTGGGGATGCGCTTTGCCGATGAAAAGCTTGATGTCCATCCGGATCCTGATACGTCGCTTTATTCGTCAGGATTTGCGAGTGCAAACGACAAGGTGCAGTTCGCAAAAATTCGCGAATCGAGCCCAGAAGAACTCAAAAACCTCGCTGAAAGCGGAGCGCTTCACTTTGATGATCCGCAGTTCAGTGAAATGCTTCTTCGCTACCGCGCCCGCAACTGGCCGGAAACCTTGTCTCCAGAGGACGCAGCGCACTGGAAGGCGTTTTGCCGTCGACGCCTGATGGAAGGAGAAGACCGGGCGCTTACCGTGAGCCAATACTTTGAAGAAATTGATCGGGCTCAGGAAAGCGGTCAGTTTGACGACGAAATGCACCAGGAAATCCTGGGCGCCCTCTATGAGTGGGGCGAACGCCTTGGCGAATTCGCGAGCGAGGACTAAAGTGAGATCGAAGCCCGTATGAGGCCGAAAGTAGTTTGTTGAGGAGAGACAACATGGGATTCAAAAAAATTGGCGTCGCGTGCGGAATCAATCCGCTCCCGGGGCTGAAGATCAAGGCCTGGCTTATTGCAACGGGTTCCGACCTCGATATGGAAGTCGAGGTCGTCGAATCCGCTGAGGAAATGCCGCTTGAGGCTCCGACGCCGAGGATCGCTCTGGGCGACCGCAAGATTGCGGCTTTCCTCGCGGCTTCGGAACTCCAGAAAGCCGGCTGCGAAGCCGTCATCATTCCGGACGTCAGAACGGAGCCCTTCCTTCCTGAACTCCAGAAGGAGCTTCAGGTGCCGGTGATTTCGCTCCTTGCAGGACTTCCGGAAAGCCTTAAGGCAGAAGGCATCCGCAGGATTGGTCTCCTCGGGCGCGCCGTCCCGCAGGACTTTTACGAGAAGCTTTTCGGTGCCGACTTTGAGTTCGTGAAGCCTGTGGAAGACTTGACGCCGATCTACGACATCCTCCAGAGCCCGGGCAACGCGCTCAAAAAGCACGGCTTCTCGTCAGAAAACGAAGAGATGATGATGAAGGCGGGCGAAAAGCTCCTTGAAGCCGGCGCTGAAGTGCTCATCCCCAACTGCACGCAGATGGCGCGCTTTGCCGAAGAGCTGCGTCTGCGCGGACTCCCCGTCATCGACCTCCTGAGAAATGCCGCAGTGGAAGCGGTCAAGGCTACGCCCAAGCGCCTTCCTAAACCCTTCAAGGTGGGTCTCATCGGCGGTCTCGGGCCGGCGGCAACGGTGGACCTTTACGACAAGATCGTGAAGGCGACGCCCGCGAAGACGGACCAGGAACACATCAAGGTCGTGGTTGAGCAGAATCCGCAGATCCCCGACCGTACGGCATCGCTTCTTCACGGCGGCGTGGATCCGACGCTCGCGATGTTCAACTGCGCGAAGCGCCTCGAGGATGACGAATGCGACGCGATCATCGTTCCCTGCAATACGGCGCATGCGTTCCTTCCCTATCTCCAGCGCTTCATCCGCACGCCCTTCATTAACATGCAGCAGGCTGCGCTCGATGAAATCAAGGCGAAGCTTGGCGACAAGGCCCGGATCGGACTTCTTGCCACGACCGGCACCGTTCAGACGGGCATTTATTCCGACAAGGCGAAGGCCATGGGACTTGCCATGTTTGCGCCCGATGCAGAACATCAGGAGCGCGTCATGGCGGCCATTTACGGGCCTAAGGGGGCGAAGGCGGGCTTCACCGACGGCGTCTGCCGCGATGATCTGCTTTCAGCGGCAGAAGTGCTCGTGCGCGACCACGGCTGCAACTGCCTGATCCTCGGCTGCACGGAACTCCCGCTGATTCTCGATGAATCGGACGACTTTGAAGTCGCGGGCGCGCATGTTGTGGTTATTGACCCGACTGCTGCGCTTGCGCGCAAGGTCGTGAAGACCGCCGAAGAAGCTTTCGAGCACACCGGCATTCGCTGATCGACTCGAAAATTACCGCCGCCGCACGCGGGGTCAGTGGCCTAGCGTACGGCGGAAACTCCCTTTTGCCGGTTTCCCGGACGGATTCCTATGCAGACCAAAAACTATCCTCAGACCGAACCCATGACGGTTGCCTTCATCGGACTCGGCGTCATGGGGTATCCCATGGCCGGTCATCTTGCGCGCGCAGGCCACAAAGTCGCTGTCTACAACCGCACGACGGCTAAGGCCGAACGCTGGGCGGCTGAGTTCGAAGGTCGGATCGCAGAAACGCCGCGTGAGGCTGCAGAAGGCGCTCAGATCGTTTTTGCCTGCGTCGGCAACGACGATGATCTGAGAAGCGTCGTCCTTGGTGAAAATGGGGCGCTCGCCGGCATGGCGGAAGGTGCGGTGTTTGTGGACCACACGACGGCAAGCGCCATGGTCGAGCGCGAGCTCGCAGCGGAAGCGCAGAAGAGGTGCGTCGAGTGGGTGGATGCTCCGGTATCGGGCGGTCAGGCAGGCGCCGAAAACGGATGCCTCACGGTTCTTCTCGGAGGCGAAGCGTCAGTTTGCACCCGGATTGATCCGGTGCTCCGGGCTTACAGCAGTCAGATCACGCATTTCGGCGCCGTCGGCTCCGGGCAGCTCGCCAAGATGGTGAATCAGATCTGCATCGCAGGGTGCGTGCAGGGGCTTGCCGAAGGCCTTGCCTTCGGCATGAATGCCGGACTTGACATGGATAAGCTCATTTCCGCGTTGTCGGGGGGCGCTGCGTCGTCGTGGCAGATGGTCAACCGCAGCAAAACCATGGTCGAAGGGAAGTTCGACTTCGGCTTTGCGATCGACTGGATGAGGAAGGACCTTGGCATTGCGCTCGATGAAGCGGAGAGGAACGGCTCGAAGCTCGACGTTGCGCGCCAGGTTCTCGGCTTCTATGACGAGCTGAGCGCCAAGGGCGACGGAAGGCTCGACACCTCGAGCCTCATTCTGCGTCTTCCCCGCAAAGCGTAAGAAAACAAACGCCGCGCTAAAATTCATACTTTCATCTTCAACCGGCGCCCATAGGTCGGCGTCGGTTTTTTCTCTCTTTCCCAGGATTCAAGAAACGCGATGAGCGACAACACGGAAGCCCAGACCGGGCGTGCAACCAACTTCATTCGCAACATCATCGAAGAGGATCTGGCTGAAGGCGCCAATCAGCCGCGCTATTGGTGCGGCTATCCGGCTCCCTATTCCGAGGAGCTCGAGAAGGGCCAGCCTGATACGGCGAAAATCCGCACGCGTTTCCCGCCGGAGCCGAACGGCTACCTTCACATCGGCCATGCGAAGAGCATCTGCCTCAATTTCGGCCTTGCCCGCGATTACGGCGGCCGCTGCCACATGCGCTTCGACGATACCAATCCCGTGAAGGAGGATCAGGAATACGTCGACGGCATTCTCGACAGCGTCCGCTGGCTCGGCTTCTCCTGGGAGCACGGGAACGAAAAGAACCTCTATTTTGCAAGCTCGTACTTTGAGTACATGTACGCCTTTGCCGAGCACCTCATCAAGACGGGCTATGCCTATGTTGACGAGCAGACGGCAGACGAAATGCGCGACAACCGCGGAACGCTCAAGGAACCGGGAAAGAACTCTCCCTACCGCGATCGTTCGGTTGAGGAGAATCTGCGCATCTTCCGCGAAATGAGGGACGGCAAGCACGCCGAAGGCTCGATGGTTCTGCGCGCCCGCATCGACATGGCGAGCCCCAACATCAACCTGCGCGATCCGGCGATCTACCGCATCCGCTTTGCCGAACACCATTCGACGGGCAACAAGTGGTGCATCTATCCGATGTACACCTTTGCGCACCCGATCGAGGATTCGCTCGAAAACATCACTCATTCGATCTGCACGCTCGAATTCGAAGACCAGCGTGCGTTCTACGACTGGGCGCTCGAGCGCGTGGTTCCGGTGCTCCGTACTCCCCAGTACGAGGAAGCGCAGAAGCTCGTTGCCGCGATGGCGAAGGGCGAGGACGCGAGAGCCATGGCTTTCGCAGCGGCCGCCTATGCAGCGCGCGAGAAGCTCGGGCAGAGCGCTCCGGAAGCGGAACTCGCGAAGCTTTTTGAAGGCTGGAAGGAAGGCGTCCCCGCCGACCTCTCGGATGCGTCCGTGAAGCGCTTCTTTGAAGTACTCTCCGCGCACCCGGAAAACTTCACGCCGCTTCTTCAGGCTGCGCTCTCGGCGACGGTGAGAAAGAACTTCTTCCTCCTCTCGCACCAGTACGAATTCAATCGCCTGAACCTCACCTACGTGGTGGTGAGCAAGCGCAAGCTCATTCAGCTCGTGACCGAACACTACGTCGACGGCTGGGACGATCCCCGCATGCCCACGATCGTGGGTCTGCGCCGCCGCGGCTTCACGCCGGAAAGCCTGCAGACTTTTGCGGAGCGCTGCGGCGTCTCCCGCGTCGCAGGCGGCTGGATCGACTATTCCGTCCTCGAGCAGTGCCTGCGCGAGGACCTCGAAGCCCGTGCGGAGCGCCGCATGACGGTGCTTCATCCCCTGAAGCTCATCATCGACAACTATCCGGAAGGCCAGTCCGAAACGCTGATCGCGGAAAATCATCCGCAGAAGCCCGAAATGGGAACGCGTGAAATCACGTTCTCGCGCGAGCTCTGGATTGAGGAGAGCGATTTTGCGGAAGTGCCGCTCAAGGGCTTCCGCCGTCTCACGATTCCGGCCGACGGTTCTCCCGCCAAGCCCGTGCGTCTGCGCTACGGCTACGTCATCGTCCCGACCTCGTTTGAGAAGGATGCTTCGGGGAAGGTGATCGCCGTGCATGCAAACTACCTTCCTGAAACGCGTTCGGGCACCGAAGGGTCGATGAGCGTGAAGACGAAGGCCACCATTCACTGGCTTGACGCCAGGACGGCGAAGGCCGCGGAAGTGCGCGTCTACGACCGGCTTTTCTGCGAACCCAATCCGGAAGCGGGTGAAGGAAGCTTCCTCGATCGCCTCACGCCCAATTCGAAGACGATTCTTCAGTCGTTTGTGGAGCCCTGCACGGCTCTTGCGAACCCTGACGAAAAGTTCCAGTTCGAGCGCAGCGGCTACTTTGTGGCCGATCGCAAGGATCATTCGCCGGAACACCCTGTTTTCAACCTTTCCGTCGGACTTCGCGATTCCTGGGGGAAATAAGGCGTTTTGCCTAAGCCGAGAGAAGTCTCTCTAATGGGAGAGGCTTCTCTGAAATTCCGAAAATTCCCTGTGATATGATGAGCCGTCGCCGGGAGATAGGATAAAACCCTCCCAGGTTCATTTCTGCCGATCGGGCGCAGGCGAAGGGATAAATGATTTTCCTCTTCTCACGGCGCCCTATGGCCCAAAGCGCATTTCATTTGAAAGGTACTGCATATCATGAAGAAGATTATTGTTGCCGCTGCTGCTGCTCTTCTCGCCGTCGGCGCCCAGGCTGCCACCTACAAGGATGGCTCCTACACGGGTGAAGGCAAGGGCCGTGAGTCCGTCATCACCGTTCAGGTTGATGTCAAGGGCGGCAAGATTGCCGACGTCAAGGTTGTGAAGCACGGCGAAACCGAAATGATCATCGCTGCTCCGATCGAACAGATGATCCCGGAAATCGTCAAGAAGAACGGCGTTGAAGGTGTTGACTCCGTCGGCGGCGCCACGCTCTCCTCCGAGGGCATCAAGGCTGCCGTTAAGGATGCTCTCTCGAAGGCCCAGTAATCTCGGGATTGAGCTGAGACGCTTTTAAAGCGCCTCATCAGTCATAAGGGGGACCGCTACAAAAGCGCCATCCCCCTTTTTTATTGCTCTCTGGAAGAACTGCCGCACTTTGCGGGAAACCATGCTTCGTCATTCTCTTTTCTTTATCCACGGAACTAAGCTTCGAAAGCTAGCCGTTTCCCTGGCCGCTGCTGCGGCAATCGGCTTTTCCTTCCCTTCGGAAAGCATTCTCGCGGCGCCTGCTGCCGCATCTCAGGAAGCTCAGGCACCGGAATACGAGCTCGACACGACGACCCTTCATATGGGAACGGTGGTGAGCGCGAAGCTTCTCGGGAAAACGCCTGAAGCCGTGAAGCACTATGCCGAAATCGTGGAGTCGGAAGTAAAGCGCTATGACGACATGATGAGCGTGCATAAGGAAACGCCCTTGAACGAAGTCAACTGCCGTGCAGGCGAAGCCGTGCCGGTGACGCCTGAAATCGCAGAAATGTCGAGGATGGCGCTGAAGATTGCGGATGAAACCGGGAGCGCCTTTGAGCCCATGATCGGTCCGCTCGTCAACCTCTGGAAGATCGGCTTCGGCGGAAATGAGGTGCCCTCTGACGAAGCGATCAAAAAGGCCATTGAACTCGTCGACCACCGCAAGGTCCGTGTCTGGGAAGAAAACGGGCAATGGTTCATGCAGATCGGTAAGGGCCAGAACGTCGATATGGGCGCCATTGCCAAGGGCTACATCGGCCAGAAGCTTGCTGAAAAACTCGTGGAAGCGGGCGCTACGCATGGACTCCTCGATCTCGGCGGGAATGTCGTCGCCATCGGTGAAAAATTCCCCGGGCAGCCCTGGCGCATCGGGCTCCAGAGCCCGGACAAGGAGCGCGGCAGCTATTTCGCCGTCATTTCTGCTGCGAACGAGAGCGTTATTACCTCGGGCGCCTATGAACGCAATTTCGAAAAGAACGGCCGCCGGTACGGCCATATTCTGAGCCCCGTAACGGGGCGCCCGGTGACGACGGACATCGCTTCCGTCACGATTGTCGACAGCCATGGGGCTCGCGCTGATGCCCTCTGCACGGCGCTCTTCGCTATGGGTTGGGATAAGGCGGAAGCCTTCCTCAGGGCCCATCCGGAAGTGCATGCGGTGCTCCTCAAAGAGAATCTTGAGGATGCGCTCGTTTCTGAGGCTCTGCGCAATAAAATTCAGCCATACGATTCGAACCTCAGAATGCACTTTGTCGAGCAGCAAGGAAGCTGATTCCTTTCCTGCACGCGAGGCGCCGATACCGGCGCACATGACGGCGCTTTGGGTTCTGAACCCTGGCGCCGTTTTTTGCATCCGTAATTTCAAGCATCCTCATGACCGATCCTCGCTTCATCCACCTCAGGTTCCATTCCGAATATTCAATTACAGACGGCATCGTTCGCGTGGACCCCATGATCCATGCAGTGGAAAAGAGCGGAGGCGTGGCAATCGGCATCTGCGATCTGATGAATATTTTCGGGGGGCTGCGCTTTTATACGCATGCGCTCGCCGCCGGCATCAAGCCGATTCTCGGATGCGACCTGAGGGTCATGAATCCGAAGGACCTGAAGAAGCCTTACCGGCTCGGCGTCTACTGCATGAATCATGAGGGCTACCATTCACTCTGCGTGCTTCTCACGAAAGCGTTCCTCACGAAGAACGACGCTGCCCGCGGACTGATTGACCCCGCCTGGTTTGATAACGGCGGAGGAAAGGGGCTGATTTGCCTCTCCGGCGCTTCGCAGGGCGAACTCGGTCAGCTCCTTCTCTCGAAGCGCTGGGCGCTCGCAGAAGAGGCGCTCGAGCGCTATAAGGCATGGTTCCCGGACTGCTTCTATGTCGAACTCCAGCGCGCCGGAAGGCCTTCCGACGAGCTCGCAACCGCGCGTCTCGCGAACTTTGCCGCCGAACACCGCATTCCCGTCGTCGCGACCCATCCGATTCAGTTCCTCAACAAGGAAGACTTTGAAGCGCACGAAGTGCGCTGTTCCATTGCAGAGGGCTATACGCTCCAGGACCCGCGAAGGAGCAGAAACTTTACGGAAGAGCAGTACTTTAAGAGCGAAGACGAAATGTGCGAGCTCTTCAGGGACATACCAGCTGCGCTCGTCAACTCCGTTGAAATCGCGAAGCGCTGCAATCTGGACGGCGTCCTCTCCAAGCCGCAGCTTCCGCTTTTTCCCACTCCCGACGGCATGTCGCTTGACGATTACATCGACAAGCTTTCAAAGGAAGGCCTTCAGAAGCGCCTCGAGTTCCTCTATCCGGATCCCAAGGTTCTGGAAGAGAAGCGACCGGCTTACGACAAGCGTCTCGAATACGAACTCGGCATCATCAAGGGCATGAAGTTCCCGGGGTACTTCCTTATCGTTCAGGACTTCATCAACTGGTCGAAGCGAAACGGCGTTCCGGTGGGGCCGGGGCGCGGCTCAGGCGCAGGGTCGCTTGTCGCTTATTCCCTTGGCATTACGGATCTGGATCCGCTCCATTTCGACCTCCTTTTTGAACGCTTCCTCAATCCGGAACGCGTGTCCATGCCTGACTTTGACGTGGACTTCTGTCAGTACAACCGCGACCGCACGATTGAGTATGTGAAGCGCGCGTACGGCGCGGATGCGGTGAGCCAGATTGCAACGTTCGGTACTCTGGGCGCCAAGGCGGTGGTGCGGGACGTCGGCCGCGCACTGGACGTCCCCTACATGAAAACGGACGCGCTCTCGAAGTTGATTCCGATGCAGCCCGGCAGGAACATCACGCTTGATGAAGCGATTGCCGAAGTGCCGGAATTCAAGGATGCGATCGAAAACGACGACGAATATAAGGAAATCATTCGAATCGCGAAGCCTCTTGAAGGCCTCACGCGAAACCTTGGCATGCATGCCGGCGGCGTGCTGATTGCGCCGGGGAAACTGACTGACTTTTGTCCGCTCTACAACTCAGACGGACGCCCAGAAAATACGATCAGCCAGTTCGATAAAAAGGACGTGGAAAATGTCGGCCTCGTGAAGTTCGACTTTCTTGGCCTCACCACGCTTTCCATCCTGGCAAAAGCAGTTGAGTTCATCGACAAGCTCTATCCGGAACAGCATTTCGAACTGGAACGCATTCCGGTGGATGACGTCGAAACGTATGAGCTCTTCCAGCAGGGCAATACCGCTGCCGTATTCCAGTTTGAATCGGAAGGCATGCGCACGCTTCTTAAGCAGGCTAAGCCCGATCGTCTCGAAGACCTGGTGGCCTTAAACGCGCTCTATCGACCGGGCCCGATGGATCTGATTCCGTCCTTTATCGATCGAAAGTTCGGTCGAGAGAAAGTGGAATACCTTGACCAGCGCATGGAGCCTGTGCTCAAGGAAACCTACGGCATCATGGTTTATCAGGAACAGGTGATGCGAGTCGCTCAGGTGGTGGGCGGCTACTCGCTTGGCGGCGCAGACCTTCTGCGTCGTGCCATGGGTAAAAAGAACGTCGAGGAAATGAAGCGCCAGCGCGCCGTCTTTGTGAAGGGCGCTGCTGAACGCAACGTCAAGGAATCGGTTGCAACTGAAATCTTCGACTTGATGGAAAAATTCGCGGGATACGGCTTCAACAAATCTCACGCAGCCGCTTATTCCTACGTCGCCTATCAGACTGCTTATCTGAAGGTGCATCACACCTCATCCTTCTATGCGGCCAACCTCTGCATGGTGATGGACGACGGCGACAAGATGAACGCGCTTGTCACCGACGCTAAAAACAACGGCATTAATTTCCTGATCGCCGATATCAATAAGAGTGACTGGTTCTTCTCGGTTCCAAATGAAGCGCAGATTCGGTTTGGTCTCGGCGCCATCAAAGGCATCAATCGATCTGTGGTCGAAAGCATCATTCGCAGCCGCAAGGAGGAAGGTCCCTATACGGACATTTTCAACTTTGCCAAGCGCGTGCCGGAGATTAATCAGAAGATTTTCGAGAGCCTGATCAAGGCCGGCGCCTTTGATTCCATCGATCGTAGAAGAAATGTTCTGCTCGCCAACGTAAGTGATGCTATTCAGTACTCGAGAGGGCTTCAGGACCATTTAGGTCAGGATGCGCTTTTTGGTGAGGAAGTGGCTACTCCTGTGCTTCAAGATGCTGAAACGACAGAGTCAAAAGACCTGGAATGGGAGAAAAATGTTTATGGCTTTTGGGTGAGTGGACACCCATATGACTCAGTCAGGACAACAATTCGTCAATTAGAGAATGAAAAGCTTAGTGAATTAGTACCTACAAAGGCGAATATTTCTTGCGCGGGGCTGCTTGTAGATGTCAGGCAAGTTATGGGGAAAAAAGGAGCATTTGGTATTCTGAAAATAGATGATGGAACTTCTGCTGTTGAAATCATAGCCTATAGTCAATTGTGGGAACAAGTTAAATATAAATTAAATAACGGCCAATTTATCTTTGTCGCCGGGCGAGTCAAATTTGATGACTATACTAAACAAATATCTGTAATTGCAGATTCGATAGCTGGCTTAAGCGACTATATTAGCAACGCTGGACTTAGGTTGTGCATATTTATTGATAGAAAAACAAATCTTAAGTTACTAAAAAGTCTTTTATTTCAAACAGAAAAATCGCCTAAGATTCAGAATCTAATTAATTGTTTCTTTAGTGTAAAAGCAGGAAGTGTCGGCGAAGTAGGGTTCAATGTTCCAAATGGATTGGGTTTGGAGCAAATTTCATTGCTGACGAATCGTGGCTTTAATATTGAAATTGTGTGAATTAATATGATACCAGTATTTTTTGCTATAAATAATAGTTATTTTCCTCAAGTTGAAACTACGATTGTTTCTATTCTGGAGAATTCAGGCGAAGAATTCGATTTTATAATTTTAATTGACTCTCCGAATGCTAAGTTGGTTGAAGATTTGAGAGATTTTGTTTGTAAAAAATATGGAAAACGTGCATTGATCACTATTTTAGATATGCATAGTTGTGTTCCAAAAATTAAAAAACTGGTAAAGGAAGATGGAAGAGGACCGCTCCCGATAGAGACCTATTTCAGATTATTCATTCCTCAACTTTCTCCGTACTGCAGCAAGGTGATTTATCTCGATGCTGATTTGGTCGTGGAAGATGATTTAGGAAAATTATTTGCTTGTGACCTAAAAAAGAATAGTCTTGGGGCTGTGGTGGATCCAGGAATCAAGAAGCTAATTAATGAAGGTGCCATTACACCGAATGGGTATAATGAAAGTACGTTACAAAAGTATATTTCTGACTATCTAAAAGTTGATCCCAATCGTTATTTTAATGCTGGGGTCTTGCTTATGGATATTGACAAAATAAAAAAATATAAGCTGGATGAGAAGATTTTTAATATTGCAAATGAATATTCACCTTTCATATATCATGATCAAGATATTTTGAATAGGGTCTTTGCGAATGATGTATTACCGCTAGATCCTACTTGGAATAGTTTCCCGTTTTATAAAGAGGGGACGTTTGACGATTCGGAAATAGATATTTTATACCGGAAATGTAATATCTCCCCGAAGATTATTCATTATGCTGGAAAGTCTAAACCCTGGCGTCCTCAAGAAATGGGACAAAGATTTTCTACTTGGTGGAGTTATTATATAATGACCTCTTTTGCTAGTCATAACGACGCAGATAAGCTAGAAGAATTAAAAAGAATTGAGAGTAATTATGCAAAATACAAGAATTTCTTTACTGTAAATTTATTTAATATTAGATTTAGTTTGTTTAGAGAAAATTTTTGCTACAAGTTTATGCTGAAAAAGCGGTGCTTACTAAAGAGCGCGATTAGGGCAGGGAAGTTATTTGAATAATGATTCTTCAACTGGCGGCTTCGTTTTTTGTTGTTTTGAGATGTACTTTAAATATAGGCGTACCGCTGTATCGCCCAGTCTATAAATAAATTTTAGTTTTTGATAATGCTTATCTGATATAATTTGTGAATAGACCGATTTTAGTTGTTGCTGTTTTTCTAGCTTATTGTTTAAGACGCTATATTTTACGAGGCCCCACCAATACACAATAAGTTTTTCGTAGACTTTTTGCATGATTTGATTGGGTATAATATTTTTTTGTGCAAAATAAATTCTGCTATATAGATTAAAATTCGTGTCGGCTTGTTTTCCGAGTGTGTGCGTTAGAGATGAACTCCTCATCCTATACTTGTAAATTGATCGCGGAGAAAGAGCCCCATATTTTTTGATGTTATTAAGTGCGTGAATCATAAAAATTTGATCTTCACCGCAGTGAACATTTTCTGGAAAACGTAGTCCCTCAATTAATTTTACTTTAAAAAATCTATTCCCAATGAATAAATGAATAGTAGGATCAATTTCTTGCTTAGCAGCATCTGAGAAGTAGTGTTCAAAGCATTGATCCTTATTTAATATTGTTTCTTCGGGAAAATGATATGTTAGAGGAAAGTCTCCTTGATTGTTGAAGTATATGGCAGATGTGCAGATATATTCTATTTCAATGTTTTTGACTGCTATTTTATAAAAATTTAAAAAATAATCTGGACTAATAACGTCGTCGGAATCTATGTATGTAACCCAGTTGCAGATGCGATCGCTTTCAATGTGATCTAAAGCTATGTTTCGAGCTGATGAGACTCCACCATTCTCTTTCCGGATTACTTTAATTCTACTATCTCGTTTAGCATAAGACTCTAAAATGCTTAAAGAGTTATCTGTGGAGCCATCGTCAACAGCATATATTATAAAATTGCGGAAGCTTTGCGCTAATATGGAATCTAGGCATTGTTTCAAATAAGCTTCAGTATTAAATACCGGTATTACAACCGCTAAAGCAAGATCTGTAACTTTGTTCATAAAGCGTATGTCGTTAGAGGCTGAGTTAATCAAAAAGGCTTGTTTTTATAATATAAATATATCATTTTTTGTCGTAAATATCTAAATAATGGTAATTGATTTTTTCTATAAAGCTTTTTTGCTGCAACCCTTTTCTGATAAGTTATAAGTCTCGTTAATGAGTGTCGATCTATATAGGGTATATGTTTGATAAGTAGTTGATAGTATTCGGCATACCACAAATCTATATAATCCCATGTGGAATCTTGTATGAATTCAGGGCGTATATTTTGCATGCCTATTTTCTGGTCAAATGCCTTTTGAATGTTGATGGTGTTTATTTTTTGTTGATCATGGTAATTTGGTCTCTTAATGCCTTTTCTATATTTTATGAGAATATTGGGTAGATTTATTATTACCTTTTTATCGTATAAAAGATTTAACCATAAGCCATAGTCTTCCGCATTTTTGATGTCAGGATATGAATTGCCTGCAATAATTTGCTTTCTATTTAATATTGTAGATGGATGGCAAATGCAACAATAAAATGGTAGAGTGGCGGCAACTTGATCATAAAACAATGGTAAGTTTGGGTGAAGTAATTTATTATCTTCAAGATAAGTCGCTTGGGTCCCCAAAACAGTGGTCTCAGGATGAGATTCAAGATATTCCATTTGTATTTTAAATCTATCGGGATGAGCCCAGTCATCTGAATCCATTCTGGCGACCCATGTCGTATTGGATAAATTTAATCCTTCATTAAGAGTATGTGTTAATCCTTGATTTTTATGGTGGTGTCGAATTTTTATTCGAGCATCTTGAGTGTAGTGTTCAAGATAATTAGATATTTCATCATTGGATCCGTCATTTATGATGAGAAAATGAAATTTTCTATATGTTTGAGTTAGTATTGATTTTATTGAAATGTCGATCCATTCTTTTTCTCCATTATAAATTGGCATTATAACTGTTAATTTTGTACTC
>ERZ1034901.272-NODE-272-length-42888-cov-25.158476_pt1 | contig 42888 bp, 39 predicted proteins | sample MGYA00520628_ERZ1034901 | MGnify/ENA primary metagenome ERZ1034901 (study PRJEB33766, sample SAMN09781783) | gut metagenome | biome: gut microbiome | host: Homo sapiens | place: Madagascar | study: EMG produced TPA metagenomics assembly of the PRJNA485056 data...
TCAATCAGTTCACCATGTCACTTTTATTTTGTGTTATACTGTTTTATATAATTTTCTTGCCCTTGTTTTTGCCCTTATCAGAGTTCGTAAACACTGGTGGGACGATATAACGCAAGGGAAACAATAAGGGAAAGCTCACCTGCGATAAACTTTGTGTTTTCAAGGGATTGAGAGATATTTGATAATAAAATATAACAGTTATTAAATCCCTTGGAATATATGAAATCTCAATTCAAGTTTGTCAACTTGCCCTTTGAGAGAGGAGAAATCCTTTTCTCAAAGGACTTTTTCTATTTATACAGATATTCGCAAACTACAAGATAAAGCTAAAACTTCATATACTCTAAGCACAAGGAGGTTGAGGTTTGGCTATGAATAACAGTTTAGCCATAAAAAGGCGATACGGTAATATCTGGGTGGATCTTGCTCTAATCTACGAACCCTCTTACATATACAAAAGATGGAGGGGGAAAATACAGGGTGTGAGAGAAAAGAATTTTAGAAAAATCAAAATAACTCAAAAACTTGACTTTTAACATTGCCAAAGTTAAAATGAAAGAAAATGAGTTAAAAGGAGAACGAGAAATATGTTTACAAGCGTATTCGGGATTTCTATAAAATATGAAGCATGGAATCATCAGGATTCTTTGCCTGTTTATATTGCAGGGAGTTATGATTTTCATACAGCATATATTGGAAACAGACGCTGCATAATGCTTGCTCCAACAGAAGAACTTGCCACACTTCCGGCATTGAAAAAACAAATTGTAAAAATACAGCAGATTGATAATGTGCCAGTTGTATTTGAACTTACAACGGTATCAAATTATCGAAGAAAAAGCCTTATAGAAAATAATATACCGTTTATTACTGATAAGCAGGTCTTTCTTCCTTTTATTGGGACAATGCTTTCTGATGAAAAAGAACCCCAAAAGCTGACAGGTAAGTTTGTTTACTCCACGCAGCAGTTGTTTTTATTTTATCTGTACAGTAAGAAAAAACGATTGTATATTTCAGAAGCCGGAAAAGTGCTTCCATTTACAGCAATGACCTTGACCAGAGCAGTAAAGCAGTTGGAAGCGACGGATTTATTTCTTGTAGCAAAAGACGGTGTCAATAAGTTTATTGAGTCAAAATATAAGCGAGATGAATTATTTGAAAAAGCAAAAGTATATTTGATGACTCCTGTTCGAAAAACAGGATATATAGATAAGACGAAAGTTACAGAAAATATGGTCTTTGCAGGGGAAACGGCACTTTCTGAAAAAACAATGCTAAATCCAAGCCGAGTTGTTACCTATGCAATTAGTGAGAAAGATTATGATAAAACCTTGCTGACTGATGAATTGATAGACCCGGATAAACAGGTAAGACTTGAATTATGGGCATACAACCCGAAACAATTTTCAGAGGATAACAGTGCTGATGATATTTCCATTGTTTTGTCTTTTACAGATACAAACGATGAGAGAATTGAAGAAGCAGTAGATGAATTACAGGAAAGAAGGTTGAAGGAGTAATGGTCAGCGGATTTACAAAATTTAAGGAAAGATTTCAGGGCTTTGAAAATCAATATGTCATCATCGGTGGGACAGCGTGTGATTTGATTATGGAAAACGAAGAATTACCGTTTCGTGCTACAAAAGATGTAGATATTGTACTGATTGTTGAATCCATAACAGCGGAGTTCGGCAGGCAGTTCTTACACCGCTTCCGATAGACGATGAAATCTCCAGCTTGTCGGCAATCCTTCTAAACGAAGCGTATTATGAATTGCTAAAAACCGGACAAATGATGGTTGATGGCATTCCGGTATTAAGTTCGACTTGCCTGATACCATTTAAGGCGAAAGCGTGGCTGGATTTAAAAGAACGCAAGTTGAATGGAGAGCAGGTTGACAGCAAAAATATAAAGAAACATAAAAACGATGTGTTTCGATTAGCACAGTTAATCACAGCCAATACAAGGCAAGTTCTCAGTTCGGAAATAGCAGAGGATATGAAAAAGTTCTTATCTGAAATAGCTGATGAAACAGTGGATTTAAAATCATTAGGCATTAGAGGGACGGATAAACAAAAAATTATAGATATGTTGTACCTGTGCTACAATTTGAACGATAATACATAATTTTTCTCTAAAGCCAAAAAAATTGCATATCAGAGGCTGTATTTTCCCCCTCCTTCTTTTGTATATATGAAAGATATTTTTTATGTACGAAGGAAGGAGGTTTTTTCATGCCTAAAGTCAGAAAAGAAATTCCAGAATTGGAAAAGCTGGTGCAGGTCGGAAGAAAGAAATTTGTCCGTTATGAGGAAGGTGCACAATTATATTCTATGGGTTTGCATACATTTCAGGAATTAGCGAAAGATGCAAAAGCAGTCTATCATGTGAAGAGAGTTGTTCTGGTCAATACAGAGATTGTGGATGAATATCTTGAAAATTTCAGAGATGAATTATAAAAAATAAAATGTAATACATGAGGAGCAAAACACGTTGACTTATTGTCGGACACAAAGGTAAATGCATTGGGTGTGGAGAAGTGGATTCCGAAAGAACATATCTTGATATCGGGAGAGATTGGCATTGCGAAACCGGATGCGGAAATCTTTGAGGCGGAATTGGGAAGAGTGGGTCTGCAGAAAGAAGACGTCTGTTATGTGGGAGACTCTTTTGAGAATGATATTGCGGGGGCAAAAGGGGCCGGCTGGAAAGCAGTCTGGTATAATCATCGAGGACATGAAGCAACGGGAGATGTGATGCCGGATTATATTGTAAGAACTGAAAAAGAATTGATTGTCTTACTTGAAAATGGAAACTTATAAGATTGAAAAATAGAAAAGATGTATACCTTAAAATCAGAGAAAATAGGAACAGCTGTTTTACATGGGGAAAGGGTATACATCTTCTTTGTTGCCATAGCATCTTGAGAAAACTGCCGGGGCAGGTTCTGCAGCGCCCCTTTTTACACATAAAAAGGGTTGGTAGACCTTTCGTAATTTCTATGTTAAACTGGCGATAAAGTGATAAAAATACAGTCTGATAAAGGTGGTGCAACTTTTGTAAAAAAAACTTACTTTTCTTTTATCTTATGCAATTGGAGCTTCTGGATTATGATACAGATGTAGCAAGGAAGTAACCAATTAAGGATGTTAGATGGATGGCCGGCTGAAATCTAAATGATAAGAAAAAAGGAGTCTATATCATGAAGAAAAATGTAAGTATTAGAAAAGCAGTACAGTTTGTCGTTAATGCAGAGAAAGAAAGGTATACCATGCTGGGTATCGGTCCAATGTCCGAGAATTTCCTCAGAGCATCTCTTGAAATCTCGAAGGAAAAAGATTTCCCACTGATGTATATCGCAAGTCGTAACCAGGTGGATTCTTACAAACTTGGCGGTGGATATGTATTCAACAGTGACCAGAAATTGTTCCGTGAAAAGATAGAATCCATTTGCAAAGAAATTGATTATGATAACGTATATTATCTCTGCAGAGACCATGGCGGCCCATGGCAGAGAGATAAAGAAAGAAATGATCATCTTCCGGAAGATGAAGCAATGGAGCTTGCAAAAGAATCTTATAAAGAAGATATCCTGAACGGATTCGATCTGCTTCATATTGATCCTACAAAAGACCCGGATGAGATGTGTAAAGTTGTTGACATTGATATCGTATTCCGCAGAACAGTAGAGTTGATCGAGTACTGTGAGCAGGTTCGTAAAGAGTACGGAATCGAGAAAGAGATTGCTTACGAAGTTGGTACAGAGGAAACAAGCGGTGGACTTACTTCTCTGGATACATATGAAGGATTCATCAAGAGAATCAAAGAATATACAACAGAGCACAACCTTCCAATGCCAATCTTTATCGTAGGACAGACAGGAACTTTAACAAGACTTACAAAAAATGTTGGACATTTCAATTATGAGAACTCAAAAGAGCTCAGCAGAATTGCAAAGAAATATGGCGTTGGCTTGAAAGAGCATAATGGAGATTATTTGAGCGAAGCAAAACTGCTTGCACACCTTCCATTGGAAATCACAGCAATGAACGTAGCACCTGCTTTTGGAACAATTGAGACAATGGCATTGTTAGAGCTGTTAGATGTAGAAGATAAGTTCAAAGAATTAGGAGTGATCAAAGATGCTTCTAACTTAAGAGAAGTTTTGACACATGAATCTGTTTACTCAATGAAATGGAAAAAATGGTTGACAGATGAAGTGGATATGTCAGACCTCACAGCATTGGATGAGAAAACAAAACTTCAGATCACAGAACTTTGCGGTCACTACACATTCTCAAAACCAGAAGTAGAAAAAGAAATCAATAAACTGTATGACAATCTGGCTACGATCAAGATTGACGGAAGAAGATATGTTATTGAAAAGCTGAAAGAAGAGATGGAAAAACATGTAAGATGCTTCAACATGGAAGGACTTACAAGTAAAATCGAAGCATCTTTATAAGAAGCAAAGCAGAGGAGCTTTTAGCCGAAATACATGAAAATATTTTGGAGGAAGCGTATCAATGGTAAAAGGAAGAATGCTGGAAATTGTCCGTTATCTGGAGAAAGAACGGATGGCGAGTTATAAAGAGATTGCGGGTGTTCTGGAGATGAAAGAAAGGACAGTTCGTTATGATGTAGACTGCATCAACAACGAACTGTCGTTGAAAAAGGCACCTTTGATCGAGAAATATCCGAAGGGAATGTTATTTGTCCCGGATGAACTGGATTTTTCGGTTATTGTTGAAGACGAAGAATTTGTATTTACTCCTCAGGAGAGAGGTCATATCGTACGGATGTGGGTTCTGTTTCGGACAGAGCAATTGAATATACGGGCATTAAGTGAAAAGATGCAGGTGTCCAGACGTTCTGTGCAAAATGATGTAGATGTGGTTCAGGAAGAACTGGAAAAGTACGGAATGGTGCTGGAATATGACAAGGGATTTCATCTGACCGGAGAGTCAGAAAAAACATATAACATAAGAAGTATGGAGCTGGCAGAACAGGTTCGTTTTCTGGACCGCAGAAAACGACATACTGCCTATGAAAAATATATGGGACAGATGTTGGAAGAGATGTTTCTTCCAATTCATTTGGAAGATGTTCTTCAATGGGTCGAAACACTCTCAGAACTTATGAACTGGGTATTCAGCGATGAATCTTATAAATGGTATGTAGCAAATGTCGTAACATTTACCTGGTACATCAAGAACGAACGTGCACTTCCGCAAAAAGATTGGAAGGAAAGTAGTGACAACAGCAAGGGACTTCGAAGATATGAAGAAATCATCGGAAGAAAACTTAGTGTCAAAGAATGGGGCATCCTGACAGGATTGGCAAAATATACAAAACGCTACGTCAACTTGGATGTGAATCTGGATCTTGTGACAACGGAAGATATTACAATTCGATTGGTAAAGAAGATGGAGCAAAGGCTGCAGATTCATTTTTCGAAAGACGGTATCTTAATGAAAGGATTGCTCAATCACATCGGACCGATGCTTGAGCGAATCAAAGCAGGGGTATTATTTCACGAAGATGCAATCTCGCTTGTACCGGCGGAATATGATTATATGTATCGTGCGATCAAAGAAATTGTCGATGAAGATGAAATCTTACGGACATTGACAGAGAACGAGACCGTATACCTGGTTATTTATTTCCTTGGAAGTATTCGGAGAATGCAACAGGAGCATTATAAAAATGTGTTGCTTGTCTGTGGATTTGGATATGGGACAACAGCAGTCGTAAAAGACGCGCTGCTTAACGGATATCAGGTCTATATCCGAGATTGCATTCCGGCATACAGAGTAGAATCTTATCAGAAATGGGATGAGATTGATGTGGTGTTATCTACAGTGCCATTGGAACTTCCGGTTAAGAAACCATCGGCTCAACTGCATGTGATTTTTGAGAAAGAGGATTATGTAAAGTTAGATTTGCTTGGCATACAGCGGAAAAATGTATTAACCAATTATTTTGCCATAGAACGACGGCTGGATTTTCTGGAAGAGAGAGACCGGGTGAAAGTGATGGACGTGATCAAAGAAGAATTGGGTTACAAGGAAGTCCGAATGCCGGCGAAGTATTATAAATTGACAGATCTGCTTGCAAAAGAAGATGTCTGTTGTATTAAACGGGCAGAAAGTTGGCAGGAAGCAGTACAACAATGTACAGGAATATTAATTGAAAATGGAAAGATTCAAGAGTCTTATTATCATAATATCATCCGTGGAATCGAAGTGCAGGGATTTTACTCTGTGACAGACAATGCATTCGCACTTCTCCATGGAAATGAAACCGCCGGGGTCAACGTAAGCTGCATGAGTCTGGTGATTTCAGAAGAACCTGTCTGGTTTGGAGAGAAGAAAGTGAACATTCTCTTCTGTCTTGCCAGCCGGGACAAAAAAGAACATGTGCCGGCAATTATACGCCTGATGCGAATGGTTGCGGCAACAGGATTTATCGAAAAACTGAAAAAATGCACGACAACTGGTCAGGCATGTGATGTGATTGAAGAGTGCGAGAAAGAGGTGGAATCATGTTACCAATTATAAATAAAAATACGATGTTATTTGACATCGAAGCAGAGGATAAGCTGAGCTTGATTCAGCAGATGGTAGATAAATTTGACAGTGAAGGGTATTTGTGTGACAAAGAACAATTTCATAAAGATGTGTTAGATAGAGAAGAAGTTTTTTCTACTTACATTGATTATGATATTGGAATTCCTCATGGAAAGAGTGATGGAGTAGAAGAGCCGGGAGTATGTATTGCACGACTGAAAACTCCGATTCAGTGGACAGATGAAGAAGATGAAAAAGTGGATTTAGTAATTATGATCGCGGTACGCAACCAAAGTGATAATAACCTGCATATGCAGATTTTATCAAAACTCTCCAGAAATCTGATGCATGAAGAATTCAGAACATTGATGAAACAAGGTGAAAAGGATGACATTTATCAGGCTTTAGTAGAAGAGGTAGGTGAATAATACGATGAAAAAGGCAGCGAAAGAGTTGCAGAAACACCTGATGACTGCAACTTCATATATGATACCATTTGTTGTAGCAGGAGGTATTCTTTATTCACTGTCCATTCTCTTAGGCGGTGAGGGAGCGGTACCGACAAGCGGATGGCTTGCCGAACTTAACCAGATTGGAGCAGCGGGACTTGCATTGTTTATTCCGGTACTTGGTGGTTATATTGCTTTTAGTATTGCTGATAAACCGGGACTTGCACCAGGATTCATCGCAGCATATCTGGCAAGAGAAGTCGGAGCAGGATTCATCGGAGGAATCTTAGCCGGATTTATTGCAGGATATGCAGTGAAGATGTTAAAGAAGATTAAAATTCCGGCATCGTATCGAACACTTGGAACGATTTTCCTTTATCCGTTGGGTGGAACGATTATCGCAGGTGGAGCGATGGTATTTCTTCTTGGAGAACCGATTGCGGTATTTATGAACTTTATGACAAACGGATTGAACGGAATGTCGGGAGCAGCCAAAGCACCGCTTGGCATCTTACTTGGAGCCATGGTTGGTGTGGATATGGGCGGCCCAATCAATAAAGTAGCTTATACATTTGCACAGACACAGGTAGATACACTTCCATATCTGATGGGTGGAGTCGGAGCAGCAGGAGCAGTTGCACCAATCGGAATCGGAATTGCAACGATTCTGTTCCGTAAGAAATTTTCATCCGAAGAAAGAAACTCAGGTAAGGCAGCGATTCTGATGGGATGCATGGGAATCACTGAAGGTGCGATTCCATTTGCGGCAACAGATCCGTTGAGAGTAATTCCGGCGTATGTAGTAGGAAGTGCAGTAGCATGTATGACAGGATTCTTACTGGGATGTGAAAATCCGGTACCTTGGGGCGGGCTTGTAGGACTTCCGGTTATTCATAATCGAATCGGATTCTGTATCGCCATCTTACTTGGCTCAGTGATTACTGCATTGATTATCGGATTTACGAAGAAACCGGTAGAGCAGGAAATCGAGAATGCAGAAGAGGATGATGGAGAATTAGATATCACATTTGAAGATTTATAAGAAATGTAGACTGCTCGGATATGAGCGGAAAATCAGTCGAAAGTAATAAGAAAAAAGAAATATTTTTAAGGAGGAACGAGCATGAAGGTAGTAGGAGTAACAGCTTGTCCATCAGGAGTAGCACATACATATATGGCAGCAGAAGCATTGGTTTTAGCAGGGGAAAAAGCAGGTATGGAAGTTAAGGTAGAGACACAGGGTTCTGCGGGAATTGAGAATGAACTGACAGCAGAGGATATTAAAGATGCGGCTTGTGTTATCTTATCAAACGATGTTGCAATTCGTAATGAAGAACGTTTCAAAGGGAAAAAAGTTGTACGCATGGGTACATCGGATATCATGAAAAAAGCAGATGGATTATTGAAGAAGATCCAGGACACATTCCAGTAATTAGAATCAAGGCATATTCCGGTGATTGGAGTATGAAGTGAAAATATGTAGTTTTGACGCGTGGTTGTTGAAAACAGTCAGCGACAATCACGCAGAATAGAAAATAGTTCGCTTATGTAAAAACTAAAAATAAGAAAAAAGAAGGAGACGAAAATTATGAAATTTTTTATCGACACAGCAAATGTAGAGGATATTAAGAAAGCAAATGATATGGGCGTAATCTGTGGAGTAACTACAAACCCATCTCTGATCGCAAAAGAAGGTCGCGTATTTGAAGAAGTTATCGCAGAGATTGCTTCTATTGTAGACGGAGCAATCAGCGGAGAAGTAAAAGCGACTACAACAGATGCAGAAGGTATGATCGCAGAAGGTCGTGAGATTGCTAAGATCCATCCAAACATGGTTGTTAAGATTCCAATGACAGTAGAAGGATTAAAGGCGGTCAAAGTTCTCGCGGCAGAAGGGATCAAGACAAATGTAACATTGATCTTTTCTGCAAACCAGGCACTTCTTGCAGCAAGAGCAGGTGCGACATATGTATCACCATTCCTTGGAAGACTGGATGACATTTCTACAAGAGGAACAGACTTGATCAGAGAAATCGCAGAGATGTTCGAAGTAGCAGGAATCGAGACAGAGATCATTGCAGCAAGTGTGAGAAATCCAATCCACGTTACAGACTGCGCTCTTGCAGGAGCTGATATTGCAACGGTACCATATGCAGTGATCGAGCAGATGACACATCATCCATTGACAGATGCCGGAATTGAGAAATTCAAAAAAGACTATATTGCTGTATTTGGAGAGTAGGTCGAACAGGTTATTGATTACAGGAAAACTGTAAATAATAGCATGAACACACAAAATCAGGAGGAGTCTCATGGACAAATTAGAATTAATGAAAACAGCCAACGAAGTCCGTAAGGGAATCGTGACTGCTGTACACAGTGCAAAAGCCGGACATCCGGGCGGATCTTTATCCGCAGCAGATATCTTTACATATCTGTATTTTGAAGAAATGAACATTGACCCAAAAGAACCGAAGAAAGCAGACCGCGACCGTTTCGTTCTTTCCAAAGGACATACAGCACCGGGACTGTATTCTACACTGGCACACAGAGGATATTTCCCGGTTGAGGATTTGAAGACACTTCGTCACACAGGTTCTTATCTGCAGGGACATCCGGATATGAAACATATCCCGGGTGTTGATATGTCATCCGGTTCACTTGGACAGGGAATTTCCGCAGCAGTTGGTATGGCACTTGCTGCAAAATTGTCCAATGAAGATTATCGTGTATACACATTGCTTGGTGACGGAGAAATCCAGGAAGGCCAGGTATGGGAGGCTTCTATGCTGGCAGGTTTCCGTAAACTGGACAACCTTGTTGTAATCGTAGATAACAACAACTTACAGATTGACGGAGCAATTGATGAAGTCAATTCTCCATATCCAATCGACAAGAAATTCGAGGCATTCAACTTCCATGTGATTACAATCAATGGTAATGATATGGATGAGATCGCAGCAGCACTCAAAGAGGCGTGTGAGACAAAGGGAATGCCGACAGCGATCATCGCAAAGACAACAAAAGGAAAAGGTGTTTCTTTCATGGAGAATGCAGTGGGCTGGCATGGAAAAGCTCCAAACGACGAAGAATATAAGATCGCAATGGAAGATTTAGAGAAAGCAGGTGAAGCATTATGTCAGAAGTAAAGAAGATTGCAACAAGAGATAGTTATGGTAATGCTTTAGTTGAGCTTGGAAAAGAACATGAAGATCTGATTGTTCTGGATGCCGATCTGGCAGCAGCAACAAAGACTGGTATATTTAAAAAAGAATTCCCGGAGAGACATATTGACTGCGGTATCGCAGAGGGCAACATGATCGGAGTGGCAGCAGGTCTGGCAGCAGCGGGAAAAGTTCCGTTTGCAAGTTCATTTGCAATGTTTGCAGCAGGACGTGCATTTGAGCAGATTCGTAACTCCGTTGCATATCCGCATCTGAATGTAAAGATCGGAGCAACGCATGCAGGTATCTCTGTAGGAGAAGACGGAGCGACTCACCAGTGTAACGAAGATATCGCACTGATGCGTTCAATCCCTGGAATGGTTGTTATCAATCCATCCGATGATGTAGAAGCAAGAGCCGCTGTAAAGGCAGCTTACGAATATGAAGGACCTGTTTATCTGAGATTTGGTCGTCTGGCAGTGCCGGTCATCAATGACAGAGAAGATTATAAGTTCGAGATGGGAAAGGGTGTTGTCCTTCGTGAAGGAAAAGACCTTACAATCGTAGCGAGCGGTCTTCCGGTTGCGAACTGTCTGGAAGTTGCAGAGAAGTTATCTGCAGAAGGAATCGAAGCAAAGGTTATCAACATCCATACAATCAAACCATTGGATGAAGATCTGATCGTTGCAGCAGCAAAAGAGACAGGCAAAGTCGTTACCGTTGAGGAACATTCTGTAATCGGTGGACTCGGAAGTGCAGTGTGTGATGCACTTTCAGCAAAGGCTCCTACACAGGTTCAGAAGATTGGTGTAAACGATGTATTCGGAGAGTCAGGTCCTGCATTGGAACTGCTTAAGAAATATGGTCTGGATACAGATGGAATCTATGAGAAAATGAAAGCTTTTCTTTAAGAGGTTTTAGAAAATAGTAGATGAAAACGGGAATCAGTAAAGGAAATTTACTGGTTCCTGTTTTTTGTTAGGGCAAAGCCCTGTTTTCCATTATTCCGTTTTTCGTTGATCCGAAAAACGGAACTTTGGGAAACAAATAAACCACCTGCTATGCGGGTGCGCGTCGATTTATGGCGAAGAAAGAGTATTCACTCGCACATACAAAATGGATGTGCAAATATCATATTGTCTTCACACCAAAGTATAGACGAAAAGTAATTTACAATCAATACAAAGAGGATATTAGAGATATTATAAAACAATTGTGCAGTTATAAAGGTGTTGAAATTATTGAAGGACATCTAATGCCAGATCATATCCATATGTTAGTAAGTATTCCACCAAAGATAAGCGTATCATCATTTATGGGATATTTAAAAGGAAAAAGTGCACTTATGATATTCGATAAACACGCAAACTTAAAATATAAATTTGGAAATCGTCATTTCTGGGCGGAAGGATATTATGTTAGCACAGTAGGATTAAATGAGGCAACAATAAAAAAATATATCCAGGAACAAGAAAAGCACGATATTGCAATGGATAAGTTAAGTGTAAAAGAATATGAGGACCCTTTTAAGGGTTAATGCCAAGTAGTAACAATGCCCCTTAAGGGGTAGCGACGAGTTAAGAGCAATATGGCTTGAACGGAGCTGTGGGAAGGCTGTGTAAACAGAATTTCCATAGCCTAAAGAGAAAGCCAGCGCCTTGAGACGCTGGCCTAGTAATAAGGGCTTATAGCCCTAGAGCAAACCACCCGTTGGACGGGTGGTCCTGATTTTGAAGTTTTTCACGAAGCTTTAGATATTGTGATTTTAGAATTTGGAAAAGGAGAAGAATAGCCTTGTCGCTTAAAGCGACTGAGGAGCTCGTGACTTTAGTCGTGTGAAATCCACAAGGCAGTCAGGCAGATTTATTCTGGCATCTTCCGGCTTCTGTATTTTTTTGGGGTGATTCCCTGGTATTCTTTGAACTTACGAATAAAATAGCTGATGTTGTCAAATCCACAGTTAATGGCAATATCAGAAACAGACAGTGAGCTGTCATCCAAAAGGATAGCAGCTTTTTTGATGCGGTATTCATTCAGGAAGGCGAACGGTGTTTTTCCCATCTCCTGATGGAAATATCTGCAGAAATAGGTCGGGCTCATGCAGGCAATGTCAGCAAGTTCTTTTAATGTAATTTCTTCGGCGTAATGTGACCGGATAAAATCAAGCACTTCCTTCAGCTGATTCATGGAGGAGAGCTGCTTTCCGGTAGTCTGGTTCTGTATAAGAATTTCTGTGCGGAAACAGAGTTCCAAAATCTGTAGAAGACAGATCTTAATTTTGAGAAGTGCACATTGTTCCGGGTAGTGGTAATTATAGATCATTGCAAGAAAAAGCTGTCGGAGACTTTCTCGTTCTTTCTGACTGAGGGCATTGGAGATGTTGTTTGGGAAGAGTAGTTTCTTCTGTGTGATTGGCTGGATGAAATTGTGCTGACAGGCATCATACAAATCAAAATTAAGTAATTGGGGATCGAAAACAATTGCATGATGCAGGGAATGGTTGTGTGCGCTTAGTTCATGCAGTTCACCAGAGTTGATGAAATAGAATTCACCGGCTTTCATTTCATAAGGGGTTCCGGAAATGATTCCGTGCATAGTTCCTTCCTCAATATAGAGAAATTCCAGTTCCTCATGCCAGTGGGCAGTAACGGAATAGAAACCGTTCTTATCTTTATGAGAATAAATCTGTAAGGGGAACATAGGGGTTCCGTGAAAATTTGTCTCTTTTAAGGAACGTGACATGAGTGATCTCCTTTCTTGTACAGACGCGTGGCTGAACTGTTGCATAATATTGTGTTATTTTTTAATAAAATAATGAAAGTATCTTTTTATTTTTTGTATTATACTTGGTTCGAATAAAAAAAGCAAGAAGGGGACATAAGATGGAGAAGAAATGGTGGCAGAGCAGTGTTGTTTATCAGATCTATCCTCGGAGTTTTGCGGACAGCAATGGGGATGGAATGGGGGATATTCCAGGAATTACAGGGAAAATTGAATATCTGAAAAAACTGGGAGTTAATGTACTCTGGATCTGTCCAATCTATCAGTCGCCGCAGGATGACAATGGATATGATATCTCTGATTATCGTACGGTTTACCCAGAATTTGGAATAATGGAAGATATGAAGATATTGATACAAAAATGTCAAGATAATGATATCAAAATCATTATGGATCTAGTAGTGAACCATACATCAGATGAACATCCATGGTTCATAGAAGCAAAGAAAAGCCTGGATAATCCATACCGGGACTATTACATCTGGAGGAAAGGTGAAGATGGACAGCCACCGAATGATCTGATGTCAAATTTCGGTGGAAGTGCATGGGAGTATTCGCCGGAGACAGATGAGTATTATCTGCATTTTTACAGTAAGAAACAACCAGATCTGAACTGGGAGAATCCGAAGCTGCGGCAGAAAATTTATGACATGATGAACTGGTGGCTGGATCAGGGGATTGCAGGTTTCCGTATGGATGTGATTGATCTGATTGGAAAGATACCGGATCAGAAAATCAAAGAGAATGGGCCGATGCTTCATAAATACCTGCAAGAGATGAACGAAGCGACCTTTGGTCACAGGGACAGCATGACGGTTGGTGAGTGCTGGGGGGCGACCCCGGAGATCGGAAGATTATATACTGATCCGGCAAGAAAAGAACTTAGTATGATCTTCCAGTTTGAACAGATTCAGCTGGATAAGAAACCGGGCGGACAAAGATGGGATTTGAAACCACTTTATCTGCCGGATCTGAAGTGTGTTTTCAGCAAATGGCAGACAGAGTTAGAAGGTCATGGATGGAACAGTTTATTTTGGAATAATCATGATCTCCCAAGAATCGTTTCCCGTTGGGGAAATGACGGAGACTATCGTGTTCTGTCTGCAAAAATGCTTGCGACACTGCTTCATGGAATGAAGGGGACACCGTATATCTATCAGGGGGAAGAGATTGGAATGACGAATGTTCCATTTCAGACGATTGATGAATTCCCTGATATTGAGACACAGAACATTTATCAAGAACGTCTGAAAGCGGGATTCACAGAGGAAGAGACCATGTATGCAATCCGGGCGAAGGCGAGGGATAATGCAAGGACACCGATGCAGTGGAATGCCGAAAAGAATGCAGGATTTACAGAAGGAATTCCATGGTACAGAGTCAATCCAAATTATAAGGAAATCAATGTAGAACAGGCATTAGCGGATCCAGAGTCCGTTTTCTATCATTATCAGAAATTGATTCAGCTTCGGAAAGAACATGAAGTTATGGTATACGGAACTTATCAACTGCTGTTCCCGGAGGATGAAGACCTTTATATCTATACAAGAACGCTGGAGGAGGAAAAATGGCTGATTGTCTGTAACTTTCATGAGAAGACAAGAAAGTTACAGTGTAAGAGAGCCGGGCAGGTCATGCTTAGTAATTATGCAGATACGCCTGCCGCGGAAAAAATTACAGAACTCAGACCATATGAGGCGGTTATTTATCAGATGGAATCCTGGGATGCGAATCATGGAGAACGCGGACAAGATCATAGTTCTGATTTTGAAGCCGATATTGAGTTGGTGTAGTTCCGAAAGCTTTTCGAAAGACCTTACAAAAATAATTATCATTTGAAAATCCGACCATGGAGGCGATTTCGGCAATTGTGTGCTGGCGGCTCTGTAAAAGAAGCGCACAGGATTTCTGAAGACGCAGATTCGCCAGATATTTTCCGGGCGAGATTCCATAGAGATGGTTGAATTCTCTGCAAAGATGATACTTGGACAGCCCGACGGCATCAGCGACTTCGTCAAGGTTCAGATCCGTGTTGTAATAATTGGAATCCAGATAATTCTTGGCCAGTGTAACACGAGGTGAAGAAAGTGCCGGGTGTTCCAATGCATAATCTGCCAGATCTAAAAGAAAAGCGTAGGCCGCTTTGGAATTATCAAATACCGATGCTAACTGATTGGAAATCGCATCAGCATAGAGCTGTTTCATCTGTTCAGGTAAAGTACTGGATGCTTCCAGGTGGAAAGCAGGTCCACAGGATTGATGAATGTGGTAGAGAAGAGGGAGACACTCGGAGGAAAATTCTAGATAAAGAACATCCCAACATTCCGAATCATCGGGTAATGAGTATTGGCTGTCTCCGGGTACTTGAACAAGGAAGAGATCACCCGCCTGTTGAGGATAGGTATGGTCTGGTGTCTGGAAACTTCCTTTTCCTGAAATCGTGTACTGAAGTAATACATAAGAGTTTTTGCGGACTCGGTTATCCCAATGATAGTCATGGGAAGTGATGTGATGCATGCCGATTCCACGAAGTGTCTGGAGGGGAAGCGCAGAGGTTATATGAAAACCGACGGAATCAAAAGGCGGTTGGGCAGATGATTTTGTGTTTGTCATAAAAAGTACTCCTTTCAAAATAAATGAAGATTGCGGGGCGCAACACGAAACAATCTGTAGAAATCTTAGTTTTGGGTTTTTATATCCAATATTATAATATAGCAATCAATAAAAAATAGCAAGAAATTACCATTCACTAATCTGCATTACCATTGAAAGTGAAAAGAGATGGAAGTTATAATGCATTTAGTCAAGCGATGAAATGAAGCAGAATGAGAGAGTGGAGGAATAGAATGCAGATCAGTTTTGAGGAAGAACAGCAGGTTTTTCATCTATATAACGATAAGATCAGTTATGTGATTCAAGTAGAAAAACAACGATATTTAAAGCATTGTTACTACGGAAAAAGAATAAAGAGATGGCACAGCGGCATCAAGGATTATTATTACGACCGTGGATTCTGCGCGAATCCGATAGCGGAAGACAGGACATTTTCTCTGGATACACAGTTGAGGGAATTTCCGGAGTCCGGACAGGGGGACTTCCGAAGTCCAGCTTACGAACTAGAAGATAGAAATGGAGATAAAAACGCAAGATTTTTCTATAACGACTATCGCATTCTGAGTGGAAAGATCGCTCCGGATGGCCTGCCACATGTCTATACTGATGCGGACACCGAGGCAATGACACTGGAGATTACGCTTCAGGATAAGGTGAGAAATCAGAGAATTCTGTTATATTACACCATCTATGAAGATGCAGTGGTCACACGATTCGCAAAATGGATCAATGACGGAACAGAACCGATAGAAATCTGTCGATTCTTAAGCATGAACATGGATCTTCCAACACAGGAATATGATGTACTGACATTATCCGGTGCACATACAGAAGAGAAAAACGTGTATCGACGTCCATTGTGTGCGGATTCAGTCACGATTGAAAGCAGTCGTGGAACGAGCAGCCCACAGGCAACCCCATTTATCGGATTGTTAAGTCCCGGGACTACGGAAGAGCAAGGGGAAGTGCTTGGAGTAAACCTGATTTACAGTGGAAACTTCTATGGATGTGTTCAGTGTGGACAGTATGGAACAATCAGGGTACAGCTTGGAATTAATCCGTATCAGTTTGGATGGCAGCTTGCACCGGGAACAAGCTTTTGCACACCGGAGGCTGTACTGGTCTATAGTGTAAATGGACTTGCCGGAATGTCGAATATATTTCATCGGTTATACAGAACGCGCGTCTGCCGGGGATGGTACAGAGACCGGGAACGGCCAGTTCTATTGAATAGCTGGGAAGGTATGTATTTTGAGATCAATGAAGAGAAAATGCTGACGCTAGCGGAAGAAGCAGCGGAGCTTGGAATCGAACTTCTGGTGATGGATGATGGCTGGTTCAAGGGAAGAAATACAGATACGACTTCCTTGGGGGACTGGACGGAAGATAAGAAGAAATTTCCGGATGGACTGCAGAGTCTTGCCGAAAAGGTGAAACAGAAGGGGATTGATTTCGGAATCTGGTTTGAACCGGAGATGATTTCAAGGGAAAGTGACCTTTACAGGGAGCATCCAGACTGGGTGATCCGAAGTCCGCTTTACGAACCAATACTCAGCCGACATCAGCTGGTACTGGATCTGTCGAATCCGGCAGTTTGCGAATATCTGATCGAAGCAGTCAGTAAGGTGTTGGTACCGGGAAATATCAGTTATGTGAAATGGGATATGAACCGGCATCTGACAGATCTTGGAAGTGCTTATCTTGACAGGAAAAATCAGAATGAACTTTCACACCGCTACGTGCTTGGACTTTATCAGGTAATGGAGACATTGACAGAACGTTTTCCACAGGTGTTGTTTGAAAGCTGTTCCAGTGGAGGTGGCAGATTCGATGCAGGAATGCTTTATTACATGCCACAGACATGGACCAGCGATAATACAGATGCGGTCTGCAGGCTGAAAATCCAGCATGGAACAAGCTTTCTGTTTCCTACAGTTACAATGGGAGCGCATGTGTCAGCATGTCCGAATCATCAGGTCGGACGGACCACACCGCTTGCTACAAGATTTGCCGTGGCGGCAGCAGGCAATCTTGGATATGAACTGGATTTGAAGAAGCTTTTAAAAGAAGAGAAGAAAGAAGTCAGAGAGCAGATTGCAGAATATAAAAGGAGACGAAGAACCGTACAGTTCGGAACTTATTACCGGCTGGCGGATTCATTTCAGGAGAATCAAAGTGCCTGGAATATTGTTTCAGAAGATGGAATGGAAGTCATCTTCACTCACGTGCAGATCCTTGCACGCTCAGCCTACAGGGTTCCGGTAATTCGCTTAAAAGGACTGGATCCGGATGCAGTTTACACAGATTGTGAGACCGGGCAGGAGTATGGCGGGGATGAACTGATGTATGCAGGAATCCGAATACCAAGAATCAGACAGGACTTTTCAAGTACAACGATGGTACTAAGAAAATCCTGATTGAGATAGAAAAGAAATGAAGTTACAGGAGGAGTTAGAATGAGTAAAGAGCAGAGTTACCAGAATGCAGCAAGTGAACTTCTGCGTCTGGTAGGCGGAAAAGAAAATGTAATCAGCGCGGCTCACTGCGCAACCAGATTACGTCTGGTATTAAAAGATGAGAGCAAAGCAGATGTAGATGGAATTCTCAAGACAGAGCTTGTCAAAGGACAATTTTCCACAGGCGGTCAGTTCCAGATCATCATCGGAAGTGGTACAGTAGATGAAGTATACAAATATTTTATTCAGTATGCAGACATCAAAGAAAGTACAAAAAATGAAGTGAAAAAGGCTGCTGATCAGAAGATGAATCCGTTACAGAAACTGGTAAAGATGCTGGCGGATGTATTCGTACCGATTATTCCGGCACTGGTTGCCAGCGGTCTTCTGATGGGTCTGAACAATGTTCTGACAGCAGAAGGACTTTTTGTCTCAGGAAAGTCACTTGTTGAAGTATATCCGAATATTGCAGATCTTGCATCTATGATCAACACATTTGCAAGTGCAGCATATGCATTCCTGCCAATCCTTGTAGGGTTCTCAGCAACAAAGATGTTCGGTGGCAATCCTTATCTTGGAGCAGTTATGGGAATGATCATGGTATCCGGTGATCTTCTGAATGCATATTCTTATGGTACAGCCATTACAGAGGGAACGGTTCCGGTATGGCATATCGGAGCGCTGACAATTGAGAAGGTTGGATATCAGGGAACTGTACTTCCGGTACTTGCAGCGGCAGCAATCCTTGCATTTATCGAGAAGAAACTTCACAAAGTAGTTCCGGAATATCTGGACAACCTCCTGACACCTGCACTTTCCGTACTCGTAACAGCATTCCTTACATTTACAGTGGTAGGTGGAGTGATGCGTACAGCCGGAGACTGGATTACAAATGGTATTCTGTGGCTCCATGATACATTAGGTGTTGTCGGTGGATTTATCTTCGGATTTATCTATGCACCATTAACAATGACGGGAATGCACCACAGTCTTCTCCCGGTTGATATCCAGTTGATTGCAGCAGGCGGATCTTTCCTCTTTGCAATCGCAGCATGCAACAATGTGGCTCAGGGTGGAGCAACACTGGCAGCAATGTTCTGTGCAAAGGATAAGAAGATGAAGAGTATCGCAGTTTCTTCCGGTATCTCAGCACTGCTTGGTATTACAGAACCAGCAATGTTCGGAGTCAACTTGAAGATGAAATATCCATTCTATGCAGCAATGTTCGGTTCTGCTGTAGGATGTGCTTATGTGACACTGACAAATGTTCAGAATATCTCCCCGGGAGCAGCAGGAATCATCGGATTCGTATGCATCAAGTCCGGCGGAATGCTGAATTATATGATCGGAATTCTGATCTCACTTGTTGTTGGATTTGCAGTGACAATGGCATTGTCCAAGCATTCGAAATTTAAAGAAGTGTAAGTCATTGGGGACGGGGAAAACGGATTTTTCCCCGTCCTTATTGGCTTTGAGAATAAGATATAATACAAGCAAATCCATCCAGACAATATATTCGGGATCTGGTGAAAGAAATGATTGTACATTGCAGAAGCCGGAAAAGTGCTTCCATTTACAGCAACGACATTGACAAGAGCAGTAAAGTAGTTGGAAGACCTATTGTGGAGTCATTATCCACGATAGGTCTTTCATAGTTGGCACTTTTTTAAGCTGGAATCAACACACATGCACAATACCCCGGAGCAGGTTGAAAACAGTAGATGGTCAGAGTCTTGTCGATTTCCGGACTATAATCATGCAGGATATGTTTATTGCCGTTTAACGCTACATCAGCATAAGTAACAAGCCATTTTTTATCCCCGTTTTCAAAGACTTCATAAAAAGAACGATTCAACATTTCTGAAACGGGAACGCCCTCAACAACAGTCATTTCATCATTACAGTAACGGAATACAAAGTCTACACCATGTCCCTCCGCATCAAATACGAGTTCAATAATACAAAAAGCAAGTGGCATATCATTGAGAAAGCTACAGTTATCAAATAATTGAAGAGAGCTGTCTTCTGAAGCCTCCGAAAGGTTCTGCGTATTTAAACCAAGTTCCTTACGGATCTGTTTGTGCTGACTCAGATTACGTTTTCTTCCTTGAAAGACAGCGCCATCAGTCATTGTATAAAGCCCTTCGTCAGATATATGAACAATTTGATTTTTTCGAAGAACAACGCCTTTTGAGATGTTTAGAAAATCTTCTTCCGGTAAGTAGAGCATAAGTTCTTTTATCGGGATTGTAGTCGCAATGTTCTCTCCCGAGGAAAGAGTAATGATTGTGTGAGGATTCTGTCTGGTAAGGTAAAAAATATCTGAAATTTTGATATTCTTTCGTTCGAAATATAGTGGAACATTATAACGCATATGAGACCTTCCTTTATTGTGATAATTCTATATTACTATAGTTGCTTTGAAAATACAATAGAAACAATTAAAATGCAATAATTAATATGAATAAAATGCGCTTTAATTTAGTTCTGCCACGATTTATCGAAGAAATATCAAATGAAGGTGCGGATTTGAGCAAAAAATATTGCTGATTAACTGCGTGTGTGATATTATAAAAGAGTATAAATTATGATACAAAACGAATCATTAAGCAGAGACAGAGATAAAGAAGGGAGTGGGAAGCGGATGAAAAGAAGAATTTCGAAAAGGATTATTGCAATTGGAGTGAGCCTTTGCGTAGCATTTTCGATTATGCCTTTACCAGTAAGTGCAGAAGCAGAGACTGCTGCACCGGCAGTTAAACAAAATAATCTATGGGTGAGTACCGGAAAAACATTTGTCAATCGTATTTACACAGTAGGGTTGACTACTTGTGGATCAGCACTTGTCAGAATTGCCGGAGCGACAGAGAGTGAAGGATTTCAGAAAGTAGCTTCATTTGTTAATAAATGGATTTGTGGAGGCAATAACACTGGACAGACACTGGCAGAAATTCAGGCTCTTTGTAATGAGATACTTAATGAAGTTAAGATCGTTGATCAACATCTTAAAGAGTATGATGCAGAAATAGAGAATACACTTCAGAAAATACAGTACACAGAAGCGAAAAATGAGCTGAATCAGCAATGGTCTAAAGATATAGATGTATATGAAACTGCCGGAAATGTAGGAAATACATTGAGCGCCTACGAAGATTATATGAAAGCCGCGCAACTGTATATGGATGGTAAGACGGATATAAATGCTGTCGAAAAGAGTAAGCAAAAGCTTTATGACAATTTTATTGAGGTTTATAAAGCGGCTGGAAATAGCTTTGAAAATCCAACCGATGAGAAAAAAAAGGACGCTATATTTTGTAATGACACGATAGATGGTGTATTCAAAAGATCGATTTGGAGTATGATCAATGCGTTGAATAAGCCAAGTGATGAGAAAAATTATGCGGATGCTGCGGCACAATTTGCATATAGGGCTTATGGATTTTCTGGTGATCAATATAATTACATAGTTTCAAGTATTGATAAACAATTTATGGAAATCATTAAGATGGAGATGATGTATCAGGAATTTATTGCACAGCGTGGGGATTATTTTGAAGAGAAATATCCAGATGATGAAAGTAAATGGGAGAGCTATGCTGCATGGACGGATGATTTAAATAAGTTGAATGAAGATGTTGCCAAAGCTATGGATACTATGCTTGACAGAGAAATATTAGTTTCGGATTCAACGGTTGGTTCGATTCGGATGAAATTGGATGAATTTGTAAAGCCAGAAGACATGGTATCTGTACGTATGAAAAATGAAAATTACCATGAGAAATTAACAGGCGAGTTCTATGAGAATGAGCAACCGATTATCGATGCGTTTAACGAAGGTTATCTTTACCTTATTGAGGAGTATGGTTGGAAATCCAATGCTGATGTAATTACGCCGTTTGTTAATTTTCACAGAATTGCTGTGCCGACACCTAAAACGGAGGAGAATCCATCGGGAATAGATATTTATTATATTTTCGATACATCACAGCCACACGATGCGGAAGAGGATTGGGCTCGGAATTCAGACGATTCTGTTCCTGAAAATTTGCGGTTTTATCAATTTGAAGAGAAAATAGATCTTACTTTGGCGAGAGATCAACATATTCCATCTTGTGATTTTATTAATTTAACAAAAGAAAATTATAGCGATGGGCAGAATCAATTTAGTTGCGCGAAAAATACGGCGGAATTTCAGAGCTTATTCGCTACAGGACTATTCAGTGCATTATCAAGTATACCTGGTGATTATCTGAGTGAATACCTGCTTACAAAAAGATACAAAAACATATATTGCTTTATCGGATTATGATTTTGATTATCATGATGCATGGGCGACAAGCTATACGATTTTCCATGTGGTTGATACAACAGGACAGTATCCGGGAAGCAGTCTTGAAAGTTCTACTTTAAGTGCAGAAAAAATTCAACCGGATAAATCAGCGGGGGCATATTCGGCATATACCGTTATATTAAAGAACCGCCCACAAGAAGATGGTTATTATAAGACGAAAGTTGATGTTGCTACGAATGGAGTCGGAGATACAGAGTTAGAAATGGTTCAGGAAGATGGGACAACATGTCAGGAAAATATTGTTCCTTCAGGAAAAGAGGTAACACTTCGGTTTAAGGCGGAAGGTACAACTGTTCTGGAATCCCTTACATTGCAGAGACATAACAATACAGAAAATCCATCAGAAGTAACTTCGGAAGAAACGTTGTTGACAAAAGACCAGATCGCGACATTGAGTCCGGATGAAGAAGGATATTATACATATACATACAGTGCACCATATTCAAATGCAACATTTGTTTTAAACGGAGCAGTAGGATATAAGGTATATGTGAAAGGTACGAATCAGTCATTTGAAGATGCAATTCAATTGGATTCCTATGTAGATTACTTTGAAGAAGGAGAAAATGTTGAATTTTATGTATCAGATAATGTAAAGAGTGTCGGATATTATGAGGGAAATACTTATAAAGAGATTGCATTAACAGAAAATTATGAGGGTGACAGAAAAGGAAGTTTCGTTATGCCGGCGAAGGATATTACATTATACTATAATGCAATCTGCAAGGAACATTCCTATGACAATGGATTCTGCACAAAATGTGGTGAATATCAGCAGGCAGACTATAATGAATCTACAGGCAGTTATGAGATCGGTAATGGTGGACAGATGTTTTGGTTTGCTGCTCTTGTAAATGGGGACGGTGAACATGCACTGATTCAAGAAGCAAAGCCAGACGCACATGGAGTGCTGGTGTCTGACATTTCACTTAAGAATCCGTCGGATGAAAACTATGAATGGAAACCAATCGGAGAATTCAAAGGAATTTTCGACGGACAGAATCATACGATTTCTGATTTCAGTATGACGAAAGTAAATGATGAGTCAATAGGCTTTTTCCAGAGCCTTATGAGTGACCCGAACGAGACAGACGAGGCAAAGAAAGCGACGCTTAAGAACTTTACACTGAATGGAAAAATCGTTACAACAGCAGAGGCAGCAAGTGCAGCAGGTGGTGTTGTAGGAACAACTTCCGGCGGTGTGATCAGGCGGGTGAATTCAAATGTAAATATTGGAGGTGGATTGATATACGATATCGGCGGAATTGTCGGAGAGATCAAAGCAGCAACTTCTATAGAGGAGAGTACATATTCAGGTAAGATCGTACTGGATTATAGTTTCTACGGAGTCGGTGGAATTGTAGGTTTTGTAACGGATGATGATACATATGCAGGCGGCACAAAAATCAAGGATTGTGCAAATTACGGATTGATCACATATTATAAAGTGGAAAATCACGGAGGACGTGGTTACAGCGGTGGAATCACCGGACAGGTTGCATTGGGTGAAGAGGATTTCATTCTTTCTGATTGTTACAATTATGGCAGTGTTCTTGCTGAAGAGTGGAAGGAGATCTATGGTGCAATTTCCGGATACTGTGCGGCGAAGAAAGAAGGAATCAAGAATAATTATTATCTCGATACACTTCCGGTAAAAGGTTTCCTAAGAGAAGCTGAGATTGCGAATGATGAAGAACTGGCAATGGCAAAGACAGCAGAACAGTTCAAGAGTGGTGAAGAGGCATATCTTTTAAATAACGAGGTGACAGACGGCTCTCAAGTATGGTATCAGAATATTGATAACGGAGAAACTCCGGATGCTTATCCGGTTCTGGATGATACACATGGCACAGTCTATCGTTGGGAAGATGGAACCTATTCGAATTATGAGAAAGAACCTGTAGAAGAAACTTACGAGATTCGTACATTTAAAGAATTTAAAGAAATTCCGGAAATTGTTAAGAAGAACAATCGTGCAAACTTCAAACTGATGAACACAATTTTCGGAAACGGTGAAACAATGACAGAATCCATCGGTTCAGCAGAGAATCCGTATAATGGTACATTTGACGGACAAGGATATTATGTCTACCGATTTGATATCAAATCAGCAGATGGAAATGCAGCACTGTTTGATACGATTGGTGCACAGGGAAGTGTTAAGAATTTCGGAGCTTTTTATCAGAACATTGAAGGAGAGAAAGCAGCAGGTCTTGCGATTGTCAATTATGGATTGATTGATGAGTGTATCAGTGGATCAAATCTCAGCGGTTCGTTTAGTGACAGACTTACAGATGAGCATAAAGATCTGAGTGAGACAACTACATTTGTTAAGGGCACATCAATGGCAGGAGGCGTTGTAGTTGAGAATAAAGGTATGATTCGAAATACTGCGAACTATGCAAACGCAACAGCAAGTGCATCAGATGGAATTGTTGGAGGAATTGCAGTAGTAAACAGCGGAACGATTGAGAACTGTATGAGTATAGGCGCTCTGTCAACAAAGGAAAATGGAACTGCCGGAGGAATCGTTGGAAAGCTGGACAAAAATGGCTCCATTCAAATCGCATATAGTGCACAAACTGCGATAGAAGGCGGGACAACCGGAGCAGTCTTTGGCACAAAAGAAGAATCAGCAGGAGTTGTAAAAAATACATATTATCTGGATAGCTTATCAGGAAATGAAGAATTGTGTAGTTGGACATGGAATTCAACAAAGAATCAGGGGTATCCAAGAATCTTATCTTCGCTTATTACGGAAGTTGAATTAGTGAACGCATCAAGAGGAGTTACCGTAAAAGGTATGATGCATAAAGATACGAAACTTCAGTTGAACGAGCTTAACAAGAAGAATGACATTTATCAGGCATTTAAGAAATATGCACAGAAGGCAGATAAGCAGGTTCTTTATTCGGCAGAACCGACGTTGGTATATGCGGATGGACAGCCAGCTCCATACGAAGGAAATCTGAATGTAAAACTGGATTTGTCAAAATATCGAGGAAAAGGATATAAGGTTCTTGTTTATCGAAATAATCAAATCGAAGAGCTTAAAATTGATAAACAGATGATCGCCTCAAAAGATGTAGAAGAGATGGTTCCGTTTGCTGTACTGGCAGAAAAGAGTGAGATCTCCAAAGCAGTTGATCATATTAAGGATACAGTAAAAACAGGAGATAACAGTAGTGTGCTTCTTTTGTTTGGTATTGTTGTTGTGGCAGGTATTGTAGCAGGTGGAGTTATTTACTGGAGAAAAAAGAAAGCAAAAAAATAAGATGAAAAAAAAGACAAAGATAATAATCGGAATTCTGATTGCGGCTGTGATAGCAGCCGCAGGAATTACCTGGTATGTTATGAACCAAAAGAATCAGAAAACTGGGAATTCGTCTGCAGAAGTAGTAGCCTGGGATGTGGATATCGAGGAGGAAGAACCTTCCGAGGAAAAAGGAATCCTGATTCCGGGATATACAAGTATGGTAATGAAGGCGAATACAAAGGAGCAGACAGTAAGCATTGGTAATCCGGCAGATAATGATTGCATTTTTGTAATTGTATTGAAACTGGAAGACGGAACGAAACTGTTCAAATCACAAGAGCTGAAACCGGGCGAAGGTCTGGAGAATATTACGCTTGACCGGGAGTTGGAAGCAGGAGAGTATCAGGCAGTTATAGAATATAAGTGTTATTCATTAGAAGATAAAAGTCCGTTAAACGGCGGAAGCGCAGAGTTTAAATTATATGTAAAAGAATAAAACGTGGAGGTAGAATGATGAAAAACAAATTAGTAGCAGGATTTATGGCAGCAACGATGATGGTATCTGTTATGTCAACAGGCGTTTTTGCAAAAGATCTTGACCCGTCCAGTGAGACTCAAAGAACGGGAGATACAACAGTGACTGCAACAGTGGAGGAAAATTCAAATAAAGCAGATTATATTATAAGTATTCCGGAGACCGTTGATTTTGGAAAAATACAGCAGCCTGAGACAGAAGGAAATGCATATTCTTACAAAGATATCACTGTATCTTGTATAAAAGCAGATAATCTCGGGGCAGGAAATGGAATCGCTGTTTTAGTAAAAGATGCGGCAGCAGCTGAAAGTTCTGATCCGTTTTGCCTGACACATAATACAAATACAGATTGTGTTCTGAATTATGAGATTATGAATAACAACGATGAGAGTATTCAAAATGGGACATGGTATTCAAATGGATTTTTATTTAATCTATTTACGGGAGCAGGTCAAGAAGCAACTGACCAATTAAGACTGAACCGTAATCAGTTATATAATAGAGATCTTTCTATCTGGGGTGGACAGTACACCGGTACACTTAATTTCTATACAAAGATTGTAGATGTACATGCACAATAAAAAAGAGTGGAATAATACAAGAAAAAGCTTGCTTAGAATCTTTTTTATGTCGCTCGTTCTTGGATGTATTTGTACTTTATCAGTTCCAAAGAAATCTCTGGCTCAGGAGACAACAGATTCTGCAACTTATGCGGGAAGTACCAGCGTAAAAGCATATGTGACAGGAAGTTCCGAAAATGAGCAGGAGAACCAACCCGAAGATGAGGGGGAACATTTACAAGATAAAAGCACAACAAATGCGAAAACAGGAGATGCGAGTAATGCAAGGATTTGGATTGCGATATTGATAGTCTCAATGCTTGTATTTGGCTGTGGAGTAAAATATAAAAAAATATAAAAAAGGCAACAAGTAAATAAAAATTTGTGTTATCATAGAAAAAACAAAAGAAATGCAGAAGCGAAAGGGGCGGCAAAAATGAAGGAGAATAAAACAATTAAAATTATCACAATGATCACGGGAATTCTGACAGTGTTGTTAGGTTTTTATGCGGTAGTTCGACCTATGAGAACTTTTTTGGCAATCGGATGGATTCTTGGAATGCTTCTCTTTGTAAACGGTATTGAACTTGTGGTACTTTCATTGTCCAAAGAAAAGAAGGATATTGGAGGATGTATTCTTGGAGTTCTGGAAGGACTTGGCGGTATCATTTTATTGTTCAGTGGCGTACAGAGATTCCTGACAGATATCATGGCAACTTATCTGGTTGGAGCCAGCATCCTGGTTTATGGTATCTTCCAGATTGTAACCGGAGTGAAGAAGTTTAAAGATTCTAAGGGAAAAGCAATTTTAGCAATTGTTTGTGGTGTGTTATCCATTATTGTAAGTATTATAGCCTTTACTCATCCGGTATTGACTATGTTCTCAGTTGGATATATGATTGCATTTGCTGTTTTAATGCAGGGAATCAATATGATCGTGCTTGCTGTGAATTTTGGAAAAGAGAGTGAGTAAATCAAAGAAAAATAGTAAATGACTAAAAGAAGAGAACTCCAGTAAAATGAGAGTTCTCTTCTTTTGTAATATTGAAGAAAAAGTGGACATTCAAGATTGAAAAGTGGATATTGAGAATGAAAAAGTGGATATTCAAGATGAAAAAGTGTATCTTTATGGCACAGATAAACAAAATCGGTAGTTGATGGAGAATATACCATGTTATGGAAACAGAAATACAAATCACAGGACAACAAGTAAAACTGAGTTCATCTGTATGAAAAATATGCTTGACGCAATATATTGTCTGAATTTATAATAAAAAAGTATAAATCATACGAAAATATGGTTGAGAGGAAGGAAGAAACGGCGATGAAAAAGGAATATTTGGACAAGATTGCAGAATATGGACAGTTGATTGTTGTTTCGGGACCGTCTGGTGTGGGGAATAAGACGGTTTTGAGAGAGTATTTGCAGGAGCATGGACAGGCGTGTGTCAGTATATCTGTGACAACGAGAAGACAGAGAAAGCATGAAATAGACGGAAAAGACTATTGGTTTGTGTCTGTACCGGAATTTGAGCGAATGGTTCGTATGGGTGAGATGTTGGAATATACATATGTGAATGGTAATGCTTATGGAACAACGAAGAAAAGTGTAGAGGAAGCGCGTGCAAAAGGGAAAAATGTAATTCTAGACGTGGACACAATCGGAGCAATGAAAATTCGTGCACTTTGTCCGGATGCTACACTGATTTATATTTTGCCGCCATCTTGGGATGAATTAAAGAGCCGGCTGTCCAGTACTGGAATTTATAACGAAGAAGAAGTGAATGCTTTAATGGAAATAGCAGAAGAAGAGATTTCATGTGCCAATAGTTATGATTATATTTTGGTCAATGATACAATTTCAAATACTTTGAGTCGTTTTGCACAGATTATTCATAGTAATCGCTATAGCCGTAACTGTATGAAAGAATTTCTTGATAGTTACATAGACGGAGAAGTGAAGCCTCATGTTCAGTCATATAAAGAGGCATTACTGTAAATTTAAAAAAGCAAGGTTGAACAAACATCTGAACAGAAAAGCTGGAGTATCATTACTCCAGCTCCTTTTTGTTTGAATATAATTTCCGATATTGTCGTGGCGACATTCCCACCTTCTTATTGAAAATCTGCGAAAAATAAGACTGTGAAGAAAAACCTGCACTGGAGGCAATCTGTGTAACAGAGAAATTGGAAGTCGTTAAAAGTTCTTTACACGCTTCAATTCTTCTGTCTGTCAGATAGTTGATCGGAGACTGCCCGATACATTCTGTAAAGGAATGTGCCAGATAAAATTTATTGATATGTGTGATCTCGGCTAAAGAGTCCAAAGTGATATTTTTGGAATAATTTATATCAATATACCGTTTGGCAAGTGCACATTCTTTAGAAAGCTGAAACGAAGAGTTTGTGATAACGGACAGATTTTGCTTTCTGGAAATATATACCAGAAGAACTTCCAGTAATCCATGACAGACTTTTTCAAAACCTGGTTTTTTATCCTGAAATTCATGCATCATCAGCTGTGCGAAATTAATAAACTGATTTTTGTCGGATCCGTAGCTGTAGTAGCTGTATCCTTTCGGATTCTCCTGATCTGGATGAATAAAAGAAAAGGCAAGTCCTTCGACGCCGAAAACAATATATTCCATTGGGTTATTCGGAAGTGTCTTCTCAGTGTGTTCCACATATGGATTGATGATCATTAAATCATCTGTTTTTACGGAAACTTTCTCATCTTCTATATAAAAGACACCTTCGCCACGCAGAACATAGAAAAGCTCTGAAAACTGATGTGTATGCGGAAGGGAGTGCCAGTCTCCTTCATATTTGGAGATGGAAATATAGCGAAGCTGAAAGTCTGCCCTGTCGTTATTGGCAGAGCCAAGATTGATAAATTCATTACTCATAAGTAAATAACCTCATAATAAATGTTAATGTCTTATTCAAATTTTATATAAAAAATACAAAAAAGCAATAATTTTAAAATTGATTCGTAAAAAAGACGGAAATATGAAAAAATAAAGAAATTGCTTGAATATATTATACATAAAAAATCAAGGAAAAACAGTATTTTAGTAATAAAAAGCAAAAAATATAACAAACCGAGCAACAAAGAAATTGATAGCGTTTGTCGAAATTGTTATACTTTAGCCATCAAATAGAAGACAATATAAAAGTTATTTGGGGGGAATCATATTGATGACAGGAAGATTGACGCTGCCGACAGATGCAGATGTTATTGACGAGACATTACGATTAAAGAATCTCTTGGGAGCAGATGCGTTGAGAGATTGTGACGGAACAGAGATGCCAGAAGAACTTCTGTCAGAGCCGGTTAAGAAATATGCAACTTATTATACAACAAGAAAAGATAATGAGTGGGCGAGCGCGAATCCGGAAGAGATTCAGCAGGAATATTTGATCAGTAATCGTGTGACAGCAAGAGGCGAAACACTTCGTATTCGCTTAATGGAAGGATTTCACACAGAGCAGCTGAAAGTAAATACGTTAGATGATCCAAAACGTTGGTGGGAAGTGATCGACCGTACAACAGGAGAGATTGTTCCTACAGATAAATGGGAGTTTGATGAAGCTTCAGGAGAGGTTGAGATTCAGACAAAACCGTATCATGAGTATACAGTAAGTTTCTTGGCATTCCTTATTTGGGATCCGGTACATATGTACAATTTCATTACGAATGATTGGAAGGATACACCACATCAGTTGACATATGATGTAAGACAGCCGAAGACACAGAAGTATGTAAAGGAAAAGCTGAAAAGATGGTGTGAAGAGAATCCGAATATAGATGTTGTTCGATTTACAACATTTTTCCATCAGTTTACATTAACTTTTGATGATCAGAAGAGAGAGAAGTACGTTGAGTGGTTCGGATACAGTGCAAGTGTAAGCCCATATATTTTAGAGAAGTTTGAGAAATGGGCAGGATATAAATTCCGTCCGGAATTTATCGTAGATCAGGGATATCACAACAGTATGTTCCGCGTACCGAGCAAAGAGTTCCGTGATTTTATTGAATTCCAGCAGATTGAAGTTTGTGCACTTGCGAAAGAGCTGGTTGATATTGTTCATTCTTATGGAAAAGAAGCTATGATGTTCCTTGGAGATCACTGGATCGGAACAGAGCCTTATGGTAAATATTTTGCAAGCATCGGGTTGGATGCAGTTGTAGGTTCTGTCGGAAGTGGTGTGACACTTCGTATGATTTCTGATATCAAGGGCGTTGATTATACAGAGGGTCGTCTCTTACCATACTTCTTCCCGGATGTATTCTGCGAAGGCGGAGATCCGATCGGGGAAGCGAGAGACAATTGGAGAAAGGCAAGACGTGCACTTCTTCGTTCACCATTAGACAGAATTGGATACGGCGGATACTTAAAACTCGCGAGCAACTGGCCGGGATTCATTGATGAGATCCAGAATGTTGTTACAGAGTTCCGTCAGATTCATGAGAATATGCAGGGAACGCCTTCCTATGTAGCACCATTTAAGGTTGCAATCCTTAACTGCTGGGGAGGTCAGAGAAAGTGGATGTCCAATCAGGTACATCACGCAATCTGGCACAGAGAGACTTATTCAGCAGAGGGTGTGCTTGAGTGTTTAAGCGGTATGCCGTTCGAAGTGGAATTCATTTCCTTTGATGATGTGAAGAAAGGTATTCCGGAAGACATTGGAGTAATCATCAATGTAGGTGATGCATATACAGCATTTAGTGGAGCTGAAAACTGGATCGATGAAGAAGTTGTAACAAATATTCGTCGCTTTGTTGACGAGGGAGGCGGATTCATCGGAGTTGGTGAACCGACAGCATACCAGCATCAGGGAAGATTCTTCCAGCTATCAGATGTACTTGGCGTAGATCGTGAGATGTGCTTCTCACTCAATACAGATAAGTATAATGAGATGGATGCAAATCACTTTATCTTAGAAGATATTGAGGGAGAAATAGATTTTGGTGAGGGAACAAGCCGCATCTATGCACAGGGTAAAAACTATCAGATCCTTGCAATGGATGGAGAATACAGCCAGCTGGTTGTGAATGAATATGGTAAAGGACACAGCGTATACTTTGCAGGTCTTCCATATTCTCCACAGAACTGCAGAATTCTTCTTCGTGCTATTTACTATGCAGCAGGCATGGAAAAAGAGATGAAGCGTTATTATGTAACAAATGTTGATACAGAAGTAACTGTATTCCCGAAGAGTAAGAAAATCGCAGTTATTAATAACTCATCAGAAGCGCGACACACAGATGTATATATCAATGGCAACTGTGTATATGAACTGGATTTAGAGCCAGGCGAGATGCGTTGGGTAGATGATGTTGAATAAAGATAACTTATGAAACGCAAGGAATGCATTTCATATTTTATAAAGCAGTACTTTTAAATGTATAAGGAGGACAAAAACTATGAAAAAGAAAGTATTGAGCGCGCTTTTAGTAGCAGCAATGTCAGTATCTGTACTTGCAGGATGCGGAAGCAAATCTGACAACAACACTGATGCAAAGAATGATGCATCACAGGAAAACACACTGAGCGTATGGTGCTGGGATCCTAACTTCAACGTTTATGCAATGAAGCAGGCAGAGGCACTTTACCAGAAAGATCATCCGGAATTCAAACTGGATATTCAGGAAAAGGTTTATTCCGATATCGAGACTGCACTGATCACAGCTGCTGAGGCTGATGATTACAGCACATTACCGGACATCTTCCTGATGCAGGATTATTCCTTCCATAAGAACGTAGCAAACTATCCTGGAATCTTTACAGAACTTACAGATTCAGGAATCACTTTCTCAGATTTCTCTGCAGGAAAGTTAGCTGACTCTACAGTAGACGGAAAGAACTATGGCGTTCCATTTGATAACGGTGCTACAATCATGGCAATCCGTAAAGACATGGTTGAGGCAGCCGGACTTACAGTAGATGATTTCAAAGACACAACATGGTCAGATTTCATGGAAAAAGCTAAAAAAGTAGTTGAGACAAACAACGTTCCAATGCTTACAAGCTCAGGCGGATCTGAGATTATCATTGAGATGCTTCAGTCAGCAGGTGCTTCTCCGATGGTAGACGGAAAAGTTGACTTAGTTAATAACAAAGCTCTCAAGAAAGCAATCGAGACATACAAACAGCTCATTGATGAAGGAATCATGGTTGATTATACTGACTGGGATCAGTACATTGCTTCTATGAACAAGGGAACAGCAGCTGGTGTTATCCAGGGATGCTGGATCATGTCTTCTATCCAGGCAGCTGATGATCAGGCTGGAAACTGGTCTATCGTAAACATGCCTAAACTTGATGATGTTGATGGTGCTACAAACTACGCAAACTGTGGTGGAGCAAGCTGGGCAGTATCTTCTAACTGCAAGAACACAGACCTTGCATATGACTTCCTTAAGACAACATTCGGCGGAAGCGTAGAGTTATATGATGACCTTCTTCCAAACGCTGGAGCAATCGCAAGTTACTTACCGGCGGCTGAGTCAGATGTTTACAATGAGACATCTGATTTCTACGCTGGACAGGCTGTATACAAAGACATCGTAGACTTCGCCGGAAAGGTTCCTGGAATCGATTATGGCGCATACTACTCAGATGTCAGAAGTGCATTAACAGATGCAATCACTAATGTTGTTCAGAATGGCGCTGACATTGACAGCGAGATCAAGAAAGCTCAGGATACAGTAGAATTTAATATTGGTGAGTAATCATCAAAGATTAAAAACAGGACGTACCGGGAGTGCAGTATTGCGTTCCCGGTTCTGTTTTAGGAGAATAATATGGAAAAAAAGAAAACAAAATTAACTTTAGAGAAAAAGCATAATCTTACCGGATGGGCTTTTCTTCTTCCGGCAGCGATTTTAATATTCGTATTTTGTTTTTATCCAATGGCACAGGCACTTCTGTTGTCTTTTAGAAAGACAGGAGGAACATTTACCGGTTTATCAAATTATGCCAGAGTTTTCCAGGATAAAACATTTCAGCAATGCTTATTTAATACGTTCTTTTACTTTTTGATCCAGGTTCCGATCATGCTTGTTTTAGCACTAATCCTGGCACAGCTTTTGAATAGCCCAAAGATCAGAGGTAAAGGTATTTTTCGTACTTTGATTTTCCTTCCGTGTGCAACATCTCTTGTATCTTATTCTATGATATTTAAATCCTTGTTTGCTCCGGACGGAGTTGTGAACAGAGTACTTACAGGAATTGGGTTATCTTCTGTTGACTGGTTTCAGAGTACATGGCCGGCACGCTGGGTAATCGTTATCGCCCTGATCTGGAGATGGACAGGATACAATATGGTATTCTATCTTGCAGGATTACAGAATATTGATTATTCCGTATATGAGGCAAGTTATATCGACGGGGCAACACCATTTAAACAGTTTACAAAAATTACGATTCCGCTTCTGAAGCCGACAATCCTTATGACAGCGATTATGTCAACTTCAGGAACACTGCAGTTGTTTGATGAGTCTGTGAACCTGACTGCCGGAGGACCTGGTAAGTCAACAATGACATTGGCACATTACATTTACAATATCTCCTTTGTGGAGACACCGAAATTTAATTATGCAGCAGCATTGTCTGTATGTATTCTTGTAATGGTAGCAATTCTGTCTGCAATTCAGATGAAAGTAGGTGACAAACGTGACTAAAATGAAATCAATAGTTTCCTATGCAGTTTTAATTATTGCAAGTTTTCTCTCTGCATTCCCACTGTACTACATGCTTTGTGGAGCAACAAACACAAGTATTGATGTTGTAAGGGGGAGACTGTATCCGGGTACTTATCTGGCAGAGAACTTTAAGACGCTGGTAGGTATGCAGAATCTTGGACTGGCAATGTTCAATTCATTCCGTAATGCAATTATTATTACATTTGTGGCATTACTCGTGTGTTCAATCGCCGGATATGGATTCGAGATTTATCACGATAAAGGGAAAGACATTTTAATGAACATTTTGCTTCTTGCAATGATGCTTCCTTTTGTAGCGATTATGATTCCATTGTTTAAGATGTTTACATCATGGGGACTGGTTAATACATGGATCGCGCTTGCACTTCCAGCTATTTCAACACCATTTATGATCATGTTGTTCAGACAGGCAGCCCGTTCTTTTCCACATGATATTATTGAAGCGGCAAGACTTGAGGGATTAAGTGAAGTTCAGATTTTCTTTAAGATGTTTATTCCTGTCATGAAATCTACTTATGGAGCAGCAATGACAGTAACTTTTATGAATGCATGGAACAATTACTTATGGCCAACAATCATTTTACAGGACAGCAAGGCGATCACAATGCCGATGCTCGTAGCAAACCTGAAGAGTGGTTATAGCGTTGATTATGGTATGCTCATGCTTGGTGTATTGATTTGTACACTTCCAACAGCAATCATCTTCCTGTGCTTACAGAAGAGTTTTGCAAACGGAATTACAGGAGCGGTAAAATAATGCAGCAGAAATATTGTATAAAACAGGAATGTTTGAGGAAGGCGCAGGGGGCCTTCCTTTTAGCACATAAAATGGGCTTGCTTGATGATCTTTCTATGGAAGGTCTCGAAGCAAGAAGACAGAACCATAATGAAAAGCTGAAAACGATGGAGCAGGAGAAGAAACTGTTCTATGGACCACGTTACTTTTCAGCACCGGCATATTTGCAGTATGAACTGACACGACTGAAACTGGATTTTGTTCAGCCTGGTGAGGCAGTTCAGAAGACCGGATTATGTCCAAATTTTACAGAGCAGGAGAAGACAGCTTTTTACGAACAAAACAAGGATCTGTTTGGTCGATATTTTGGAGATTTCTTTACTTATGAAGAAGTGGAACAGATTATCGAAAAAAGGTTACGGGAGGATGCGTATGACAAGCTTATCGAAGACGTATTACGTGAGTTCGAAGACAGGGAATGATTCGAACGATGGACTGACAAGCGAAAGTGCATTCGCGAGTCTTTTTGCTATCAACCATAGAAGTCTGCAGCCGGGAGATCAGGTACTGCTTGAACGTGGATGTGTATTTCATGGACAGTATCTTCATGTGACTGATAGCGGAAGCGAAGAGGCACCAATCGTGATCGGAGCTTATGGAGAAGGAGATGCACCGCGTATTGAGGCTTGCGGACAGGGAATCTGGTATCAGAATTATGGGATTCCACTGGATTCACCGACCCATGTGTATCATGGATATGTATCTTCTGCAGTTCTGCTGTATGATGCAGAATATATCATTATAGAAGATCTGGAGATTACAAATGAAGCGGATGAAATTATTGGAGAGTACTATTCACTTGGAGATAAAATGAACCGTACCGGTGTTGCCGTTGTAGCAAAGGATAAAGGTGTACGACATGGGATCACACTTCGCAATCTGCAGATTCATGATGTGAATGGAAATGTATATGATAAGCACATGAATAACGGTGGTATCTATATGACAGCACTTCATCCGGAACATGAAGAGATTACAGGAGTTGCCCGTTATAAAGATGTCACAGTTGAGGGATGCTTTGTGTATCAGGTGAGTCGTTGGGGGATTGCTGTCGGATACACATATGCACATGAGAAGTTCCAGGGAGCAGAACTTGATGAGGCAATCTTCCTGAAATATGGACATGAGAATATACGAATTTGCGATAATTATGTAAAGGCGGCAGGTGGTGATGGCATTACATCCATGTATGCACTTCGTCCGCTTGTGGAACATAATATGACAGATTCGATTGCCTGTGAGATAAATGATCGTATTTACTGTGAGCCGGGTAATCGATTGGGTAAGGTGGCAGCGGCTATCTGGCCTTGGAAGTGTAAGGATGCACTGTTCCGGTATAATGAGAGTGTTGACACAAGACTAAATCAGGACGGCATGGCATATGATGCAGATTCCGGTGATGGAACCGTTTATGAATATAATTACAGCAGACAGAATGAAGGTGGATGCGTGATGTTCTGCCTGCAGGAAGCAATTCATAATACGTTCCGCAATAATGTGAGTTTTGATGACCTTGGGGGAACGATCAGCCCGGCAGAGAACCCGGATGCACTGATCAAAGATAATACTTTCTATGTAAGAAAAGGCGTTCCGTTCGTTCGTAAAAATATGGACGGCGGTAATTACACGCTGGTGGACAATCAGGTTTTTGAATTATAGAGGACTTTCAATGGACGTGATGTTTATTTACAAACAGTTAAGTCAAACAAAAGATGTCTCGGAAAATAAAAGCTTTACATTATAAAAAGTATTATGATAAACTGAATATCAAACTGAAAATTTGCGGTGTAGGAGATTTCTTACACCGCATCTGTGTTTTAGAAAGTAGAGGGATGAATATGCCAATAGGAGTTATCATCAATGCCCTGTCGGTTGCAGCCGGCGGTGTGATCGGGGCATTATTCGGGCACAAGCTGCCTGCAAAAATTAATTCGGAACTTACCAAGATCTTTGGTGTCTGCTCAATGGGAATGGGAGTTAGTTCCATTGGACTTATGAAAAATATGCCTGCTGTTATTTTTGCAGTGATAATTGGAACTGCCTTTGGTCTGGCAGTCAATCTGGGCGGAATTATTAATGGTGGAGCGACCTGCATGGAGAAACCAGTGGGAAAACTCTTCCCAAATAAGAACAAATCCATGTCCAGAGAAGAGTATATGTCAATGCTTGTAACGATCATCGTATTGTTTTGTGCCAGTGGGACTGGAATTTACGGTTCACTGGATTCCGGAATGAGTGGAGATCATACAATTTTGATCTCGAAGTCGATTCTGGATTTCTTTACAGCGATGATTTTTGGAGGAACATTAGGTATGGTGGTTGCTGCAGTTGCAATTCCGCAGTGTGTGATCTTCCTTATTATATTCGCAGCAGCAAAATTTATCTTCCCACTGACCACGCCGGATATGATTGCCGACTTCAAGGCATGCGGAGGCTTCCTGCTTCTTGCAACTGGTTTTCGGATCGCAAAGATTCACGATTTCCCAGTCGCAGACATGATCCCGGCCATGGTGCTTGTGATGCCGGTGAGCTGGTTCTGGGTAAATATGATCGTACCGATGCTGTAAAGTAGAAGAAAACTTATCATTCTATATTTCAGCATGTTCCAATACATAATTCTTAAAGTTCGTAATAACAGGTGCCTGATAAACATTCTTCAAAGTTGCCATGTAGAAGAGTCTCTCCCAGGACGGAGTGGCAATCTCTATGATTGAAACCGGCAAGGAGGAAAGAATCGGCATTCGTGGTACAACTGCGATGCCGAATCCGGCACTGACTAATCCGGCAACCCCCTGATCTTCTTCCATCGAGTAAGCAATCTGTGGGTATCCGCCACAATTTTCAAATAACTTGTCAATTACATGTCTTAAACCGCTTCGCTTAGAAAAAACGATATGTGGATACGTAAGCGCTTCTTTTAGATCAATCGAAGTTTTCCCGTCCAAAGGATGTCCTTTAGGTACAATCAGTACAAGTTCTTGTTTTGCAACCGGAACAAACTCAACGAGAGGTTCGTTGTCCATCTTGGAACAAAATGCAATGTCGTATTTTCGCTCTTTTAATCCTTGGATCATGTCGGAAGTAAGTCCGGTTGAACTGTGAAAATGAAAATTAATCTTTTTGTTAGGGGTGGAATCTAAAAAACCTTTTACAAAGTTCGGAACAACTGCACTGCTGAGCGTACGGAGTTGAACAATATCGATGCGACCTTCCCCAAATCCGGTCATCTGCAGTTTATTGATACTTGAATCCAGCATATCCAAAGCCTGTTCCACATCGACAAGAAAAGCCTGTCCACATTTTGTGAGTACAACGTTACGTCCATCTTTTTCAAAGAGTTTTACTCCGAGCTCACTTTCCAGAGATGAGATTGCATGACTTAAGCTTGGCTGAGTGATAGAAAGGATCTCCGCAGCCTTTGTGTAGTGTTCTAAATGAGCGAGAGTAACAAAATATCTAAGATGATAGAGATTCATAAAGTCTGATACCTTCCTTATAAAAATTTGTATCTTCCCATTTAATCAGGTTCATTTTATATCTATTTGGTAACTGTTCAGAGCCAAGCAAAATTTCATAAAACAGATGTAAAATGCTTGCATTTTTAAGACTGTTTTTGAAATTTTATTTGGCGGATACGCCACACCGACGAAATGCGTAGCATTTTGGAGGTTGGCTCTGAACAGTTACTCTATTTGAGGGATAAATACGCAATAATGCTTATTGATAATAATATCGTAACACGAAGTGTAAATAAAATCTATAAACAAAATGCATGGATTATGATAGAATTACTAATTTGTCATTTATTTAACAAGCGGATATAATAAAAATAGAAAAAAATAACAAGATTGAACAGGAAAATCTAACAGATTATATTCAATTTTTACAATGGAGGAAGAATTATGTCAAAGAAAAACCCAATCACAGTAAGTTCATGGACACTTGGAGATCAGTGCAAATTTGAAGATCGTGTAATCGCTGCAAAGGAAGCAGGATATGAAGGAATCGGTCTTCGCGCAGAGACTTATGTTGATGCATTGAATGAAGGACTTCATGATGAAGACATTCTTGCAATTCTTGACAAACATGATATGAAAGTAACAGAGGTAGAGTACATTGTTCAGTGGTGTGAGGAGCATCGTTCTTATGAGCAGAAATACAAAGAGCAGATGTGTTTCCATATGTGCGAACTCTTTGGAGTAGACCACATCAACTGTGGACTGATGGAAAATTATTCTGTTGAGTACACAGCACAGAAATTAAAAGAACTTTGCCAGAGAGCAGGAAAATACATCATTGGTGTTGAGCCGATGCCATACAGCGGAATTCCGGATCTTAAGAAAGGCTGGGAAGTTGTAAAAGCTTCTGGATGCGACAACGCAATGCTCATTCTTGATACATGGCACTGGGTAAGAGCAGATCAGCCATACGATATCCTTACACCGGAGATTGCCAAGAAAGTTATTTCTATCCAGATCAATGATGCTTATGAAAGACCATATGCAGCACCGATTTTAAGAGATGAGTCTATGCATGATCGTCTTGCACCGGGAACAGGAGCAAAAGATACAGCAGGATTTGTTAAGATGATTAAAGACGCAGGAGTTGATCCGAAGGTTGTTGGTGTAGAAGTTATTTCTGATGCAATCCTTGGAAAAGGACTGAAAGAAGCAGCTGCTTATACATATGAAAACACAGAGAAAGTATTAAAAGAAGTTTGGCCAGAGATGGTAGACTAATTTGAAAAACAGATGATGCCAAAGAGAGAGGTAAAATGATGAAATTCAAAAATATGTTTTCTCCGATTCAGATTGGACCTATGACTGTTAAAAATCGTTTTGTGGTTCCACCGATGGGAAATAATTTCGCAAATTCAGACGGAACATGGAGTGACGAATCTGTGGCTTACTATGGGGAGCGTGCAAAAGGTCAGTTTGGTCTGATCACAATTGAGGCGACTGTAGTACATAAAGGAGCGAAGGGTGGTCCTAAGAAACCATGTCTTTATGATGACAACAGCATTGAAAGCCTAAAGAAGATTACAGATGCCTGTCATGAAGAAGGTGCAAAGGTATCTATCCAGCTTCAGAATGCAGGACCGGAAGGAAATGCAAAGAATGCAGGAGCACCGATCCAGGCTGCTACAGCAATCGCATCAGCAGATGGAAGAGACATTCCTGAAGAAGTATCTACAGAAAAAGTGTATGAGCTTGTAAAAGGATATGGTGAAGCAGCAGAACGTGCAATGAAAGGTGGAGCAGATGCAGTAGAGATCCACATGGCGCACGGCTATCTTGTAAATTCATTTATGTCACCAAGAACAAATAAGCGTGTCGATGAATTTGGCGGAAACTTTGAGAACAGAATGAGATTTTCACGTCTCATTATTGAAGAAGTAAAGAAGAAAACAGAAGGAAAGATTGCTGTTCTTGCACGTATTAACAGTACAGAAGATATGTTTGGAGGACTTGATAATCACGATATGTGTGCAGTTGCTTCTTATTTAGAAGATTGCGGAATTGATGGTCTTCACGTATCCCGTGCAGTACATTTAAAAGATGAGTATATGTGGGCTCCGACAGGAATTCACGGCGGATTCTCAGCAGAGCTTGTTGCAAATATCAAGAAATGTGTTTCTATTCCGGTTATTACAGTCGGAAGATATACAGAACCACAGTTTGCAGAACAGATTATTAAAATGGGAAATGCAGATTTAGTAGCATTTGGACGTCAGTCACTTGCAGATCCGCACACACCACAGAAAGCAATGGAAGAAAGATTGGAAGATCTTACACCATGTATCGCCTGTCTTCAGGGCTGTGTTGCCAATATGTATGCAGGTAAACCAATTTGTTGTCTTGTAAATCCGGTACTGGGACATGAAAAAGAAGGACTTCCGAAGGCTGAGAAGGCGAAAAAAGTTTACGTGATCGGCGGAGGTGTAGCAGGTATGTGTGCTGCATTTACAGCGAAGAGACGCGGACATGATGTAACATTATTTGAAGCTACAGATAAGCTTGGCGGTAATATGAGACTGGCTGCATATCCACCAGGAAAAGGTGATATCACAGGCATGATCAGAAGTTACATTGTAAAATGTGAAAAGGCCGGAGTTAATATCAAGATGAATACAAAAGTAACTGCACAGATGTTGAAAGAAGATACACCGGATGCAGTGATCCTCGCAACAGGAGCTGAGACTTTAGTACTTCCATTTATCAAAGGTATTGAAAATCCGGATATCGTTTATGGTGTTGACTGCCTGGAAGGAACACGCCCGATAGGACATAAAGTTTTAGTTGTTGGTGGCGGTATGGTAGGTGCAGAGACAGCAGACTTCTTAGCAGAGCAGGGACATGAAGTAGCCATTATCGAGATGAGAGATGCAATCGGACCGGATGTGATCCATGAGCACAGAATTTTTCTTATGGAAGCATTTGAGAAATATGGCATCAAACAGATTACAAGTGCAGCTGTATCAGAGATTTTCTCAGATGGTGTAAGTTACAAAAATGCAGCAGATAAATCAGACGAGACGATCTACGAGGCAAGAGGATTCGATACAGTTGTTCTCTCTATGGGATTCAGCTCACGTTATACACACCGTGACGGACAGAACGTAGTTTATGATTTTGCAGAAGAATTAAAAGACATCGTACCAGAAGTCCACATGGTAGGTGATGCAGTAAGAGCACGCCGTGCACTGGATGCCACAAAAGAAGCATATGAGGTTGCATTGAATTTATAAATGAAATTATATCAGGAGGATTAGAATCATGGAAAAAAGAATTTCTGGACACACAGGCTTAATGGGATTATTTGGATCACCGGTTGGACATTCAGGATCACCGGCAATGTACAACTTCAGTTTCCAGCATGACGGATTAGATTATGCATATCTGGCATTTGATGTAACAGAGGAAGAAATGCCAAAAGCATTTGAGGCAATTCGTTTATTCAAAATGCGCGCTGGTAACTTTACAATGCCATGTAAAAATATTGCAGCAAAGTTAGTCGACAAACTTTCTCCGGCAGCAGAGATCATCGGAGCATGTAATGCATTTGTAAATGATAACGGTGTGATCACAGGATACATTACAGATGGTGTTGGATTTGTTAAAAATCTTGAGATCAACGGTGTATCTGTAAAAGATAAAAAGATTGTTGTACTTGGTGCCGGTGGAGCAGCTACAGCTATTCAGGTTCAGTTAGCACTGGACGGAGCAAAAGAAGTTAACATTTTTAATGTGAAAGATAAATTCTACGAAAGAGCAGAAGGAACAAAGGCTAAATTAGCAGAGAAGTGTCCGGACTGTGTTGTTACTGTAGATGATCTTGCTGATAAGGCGAAACTGGAAGAAGAGATCAAAACTTGTGATATTCTTATCAATACAACGATTATGGGAATGAAACCACATGAGGATGTAACTCTGGTTGATAAATCTTTATTCCGTAAGGATCTTGTTGTTGCAGATACTGTATACAATCCAGAGAAGACAAAGATGATCCTTGAAGCAGAAGAAGCAGGATGCAAAGCAATCGGTGGTGCAGGAATGCTTCTGCAGCAGGGGGCAGTTAACTACGAACTGTTTGTTGGAAAAGAGATGCCACTTGCTGAGTATCAGG
>ERZ1034901.274-NODE-274-length-42626-cov-10.172841_pt1 | contig 42626 bp, 38 predicted proteins | sample MGYA00520628_ERZ1034901 | MGnify/ENA primary metagenome ERZ1034901 (study PRJEB33766, sample SAMN09781783) | gut metagenome | biome: gut microbiome | host: Homo sapiens | place: Madagascar | study: EMG produced TPA metagenomics assembly of the PRJNA485056 data...
CCGACGTTGGATTATCCGATGTTGGATTTTCCAACACCGGGTTTTCCAATACCGGCTTATCCAACTCCGGCTGTTCGTAGATGGTATAGACCATATCGGACATTTTGCCTTTGGCGTCGCGGCCTTGTTCCCGCTTGATATACCCGGCCTTTTCAAGCTCCCATACCGCCGTTCTGATCGCGTCGATGCTTTCCCGGTTGATAAGGGATAGGCCCTTGAGGGTATAGTCCCAATCCTCCGGCAAGGACAACATTTGCGACAGCAGGCCCTTGGCTTTCAGGGACAGGGCCTTGTTCCGCAGGTGGTGATTTGACATCACCGTATAGCCTTTGTTCTTCTCCACACGGAATACTGCCATATCGTCGTCAGCTCCTTTCACAGTGAAATTGACCGCTGCAAGGTCGGTCAGCTTGCCCGGCTGATAGGGACACTCTGCAAACCGGCAGAATTGATATTTCCAGTCCGGGCGATAAAAGCGGCAGGTGCCGCAATCCTCCGGCGCGTCCGCCCCGCCGCTGTCGTAGTGATCGAAACCGGGCTTTTCCTGCATCAGCCGTTCAAAGGCCCGGTCAGGGCCGGAAGTAAATAGCATGGCGTCGCCTCCTTTCCGTATTTGGGCATGAAAAAGCCGCAGACTTTTTCAAAATCTGCGGCATTGCTTATAAGAAAAAGGCACCGCTTTGAACGATGCCTTTTCTTAACCGTATTTAATTCTTTGTGATCCCACACTCCATATCAATGACTACCGAAACCGTGATATAGTCCTCAATACGCTTATTGCGGAACTTATCGCCCTCGGCGTCAAACACCACATGGCGGGAAAAGTGCCTAAATCTAAGGATTTCTACAAGGTTTCTTTTTGTAGCAACACTATTGTCTCGACGTGCTCCGTATGCGGGAACAAATCCACCGGCCAGGCCCGCTCCATGCGGTAGCCAAGACGGGTCAGCAGCTCCAGGTCGCGGGCCTGCGTGGTGGGGTCACAGCTCACGTACACCATACGGCTGGGCTTCATGGCGGCGGCGGCGCGCAGAAACTCCGGCGTGCTGCCCGCCCGGGGCGGGTCCAGAAAGATCACATCGGTCTTCTGGCCTTCCGCGGCCTGCCGGGTCAGCCACTGGGTGGCGTCCTCCTGGTAAAAGCGCGCGTTGGCTGCCCCGTTGCGTCTGGCGTTGGCCGCCGCATCCCGGGCAGCTTCCGGGTTCAGCTCCACACCCACCACCTGACCCGCATGGGGCGCGGCGCACAGGCCGATGGTACCGATGCCGCAATAGGCGTCCACCACCCGCTCTTTGCCCGTCAGGGCGGCCGCGTTCAGGGCCAGCGCATACAGCCGCTCGGTCTGCACCGGGTTCACCTGGTAAAAAGACCGGGACGAAATGAGGAACTCCTGCCCGCAGAGGGTGTCTTTCACTGCGGGGCGGCCCCACAAAAGTTTTTCCTGGGTGCCCAGCACCGCGCTGGTGCGGCGGGGATTCAGGTTCTGCACCACGCCGCTCACCTGCGGGGCCAGCGCACGCAGCCGGGTAATAAAGTTCCGGCTTCCGGGCAGCTGGGGGGTGGGGGTCACCAGCGTCACCAGCACCTGCCCGGTGGTACGGCTGTGGCGCAGCAGCACATGGCGCACAAGGCCAGTGCCCTTGTCCTCATCGTAGGCCGTCCAGCGGCAGGCCTTTGCAGCGGCCAGCACCGCCTCCAGCACCTGATTCAGGCTCTCATTCTGCAAACGGCAGCCCTGCACCGGTACCACCCGATGGGTGCCCCGGGCATAAATGCCCAGAATCAGCCGCCCCCGCGGGTCGGTGCCGAAGGTGGCAATGGCCTTGTTGCGGTAATTCCAAGGTGTCTCCATGCCCAGAATCGGCTCCACCGGGCCGAATTTCCCCAGCAGCTTCTCCACGCGGCGCTGCTTTTGGGCCAGCTGCTCTGCATAGGCCTGCCCCAGCAGCGGGCAGCCGCCGCAGCCTTTTTGTTTGTACTCACACCGATCGGTCATGGAACCTTCTCCTGTCACACATTAAAAGAATGCCTTCTGCACGGCCATCAGCACACCAGCCCGGCTGGCCGCAAAGTTCAGGCCGCCCTGCAGGTAGCAGGTATAGGGGGCGCGCAGGGGGCCGTCGCAGCTCAGCTCAATGCTGCTGCCCAGGGTAAAGGCACCGGCGGCCATCACCACCTCGTCCTCATAGCCGGGCATGGCGTAAGGCTCGGGCGAAACGTAGCTGTCCACAGGACTGCCCGCCTGAATGCCCTGGCAAAAACTCACCAGCGCGTCGGCACTGCCCGCGTCAAAGCAGGTCACAATGTCGTTGTGCTCCTGGTTGTAGCGGGGCACCGGGGCCTTGCCCAGCAACTCCAGCAGGCACTGGGCGTACATGGCGGTTTTGAGGGCCTCGCAGGTCACGCCCGGGGCGTAGTACAGGCCCAGGAACATCTCCCGCATCACATCGAGGGTGCAGCCCAGCTCCCGGCCCACACCCGGGCAGGTGAGGCGGTTGGCGCACTTCTCCACCAGATCGGCCTTGCCGGCAATGTAGCCGCCGGTGGGGGCAATGCCGCCGCCCACATTTTTGATGAAGCTGCCCACGATGATGTCCGCGCCCACGCTGGTGGGCTCAGCGGTCTGGGTGAACTCGCCGTAGCAGTTGTCCACCATCACAACGATGTTGGGGTTGGCCGCCCGGGCGGTGTCGATCACCTTTTTGATGGTGGCAAGGCCGAAGGCATTGCGGCCGGTGTAGCCCCGGCTGCGCTGAATGTGGCAGACCGTGGCCTGAGGTGCCTTTTGGGCAATCAGGTCGTAATCCGGCTGGTAGTCCGCCGTCAGGGGGGCCTCGTCGTACTTCACGCCATAATCGGCCAGCGAGCCAAGGCCCTTGCCCGCCCCGTCAATGCCGATGACGCTTTCCAGCGTATCGTAGGGGCGGCCGGTGGCGGCCAGCAGGGTATCGCCGGTGCGCAGCAGGCCAAACAGGGCCACGGTGAGGGCGTGGGTGCCGCTCAGAAAATGGCTGCGGCAAAGGGCATCCTCGGCGCCCACCAGATCGGCAAACACCCGGTCCAGCTTTTCGCGGCCCGCGTCGTCGTATCCATAGCCGGTGCTGCCCACCAGCTGGGTGGCGCTCACCTTATTGTCGGTAAAGGCGCGCAGCATCCGCCACTGGTTTTCATCGCGGATCGCCTCCACCTTGGCAAACTCCGGCGCACACAGTTCCAGTGCTTTTTTATCCAGCTCCAGCACCTGGGGCTTCAGGTCAAAATACTGTTCAATTCCACTCATACGGTATCCAATTCGCTACTTTCTGTATAATATTTAAAGCAATTTCCGGTTTGTTGCATCCCGAGGCGGGTGTAAAAGGGCACAAGGGCCGGCCGGCATAGGAATTCCACCGCCTGGCCCTCCTCCAGCAACTGCCGGGCCATGGCCGGGATGAGCCATCCTGCCAGACCCTTTCCGCGGCATTCCGGGGCGGTCAGGCCCATGGCCATGTAGGCCCGGCCCTCCCAGACGGCCCAGGCGCTCACCGTAGAAACCGGTTTGTCCCCGGCCGCTCGGGCCACCCACATACGGGCCAGGCCATGGTTGCGGCGGGTGCAGCATTCGGCGTAAAAATCCTCCCAGGCGTCCCGGGGCTGCCCGTCCATGATGAGATCCGCCACCTCCCCCATGGAAGGCACTTTGTCCAGCCGGAAGCCTTCCGGAGCAGGGCGTTCCGCCAGGTCCGGCCCCGGGGCCATCCGCGCCAGCACGGACTTCTTCCAGCCCGCCGGGCCGGGGCCGTTGGAGTGTAGGCTGGCTGCCCCCACAAAGCCCAGAAAGCTGGCCAGTTCGTCCCCTTCCGGGGCTTCACTGCCGTGGGGCACGGCCAGCCAGGCCGCCCGGCCTTTTACCGCCAGCGGGCAGCCCCCAGCCAGGTAAAACGCCCAGCCGCTGGCAGGCTTTTCTCCATACAGCGCAAAGGCAGCGCCAAGCTGAGGCCCCAATGCGGGGACCCCAGCCAGCGCCGCCCGAAACTGCGCCGCCCCCTGCCCGGGGGTGACGGCTGTAATCACTTCAGTTCGTTGACCAGCCGCTTGAAGTGCTGACCGCGCACCTCAAAGTTGGGGTACAGGTCAAAGCTGGCGCTGGCAGGGCTGAACAGCACCTCGTCGCCGGGCACCGAATCCTTGCGGGCCAGCTCCACGGCCTCTTCCAGGGTGGCAGCGTGCTCCACCTTGATGCCGGCCTCGGCATAGCCGGGGCACTCTTCCAGCGCCTTCTCAATCACGGGGCCGGTGGCACCCATCAGAACCAGCACCTTCACGTGGGCCACGATCTCCGGGGCCAGAGGCGCATAGGGGATCTTCTTGTCGTAGCCGCCCGCAATGAGGATCAGCTTCTGGTCGAAGCTGCGCAGGCCGGCAATGGTGCGGGTGGGGCTGGTGCCGATGGAGTCGTTGTACCAGGTCACGCCGTCCAGCGTGCGCACCGGCTCAATGCGGTGCTCCACACCCTTGAAGGTGCGGCCCACCTGCTGAATGGCCTCCAGAGGCACACGGCCCCACACGGCGGCAACGGCAGCCAGCAGGTTCTCCACATTGTGCAGACCGCGCAGCTTCATCTCGCTGTGGGCCAGCACGGGGGTCACCACGCCGTTCTCCGCCATGCACAGCATGTCGTCCTCTTTGCGCAGGAAGGCACCGTTGTCGGTGTCATGCAGGCGGGTAAACCACACCTGCTCGCCCTTGCAGTCGGCCTTCATGCCGCGGCTCACGTCGTTCTCGTAGCCCAGCACGGCGCGGCAGGGGGGCTGCTGCCACAGCAGGATGTTCCGCTTGGCGTTGATGTACTCGGCCATGTCCTTGTGATGGTCCAGGTGGTTGGGGGTCACGTTGGTCACCACGGCCACATTGGGGCTCTGGTCCATGCTGATCAGCTGGAAGCTGGACAGCTCCACAACCGCCTCATCCTCGGGCTTCACCTCGCCCAGAATGGGCAGCAGGGCGCGGCCGATGTTTCCGCCCAGATGCACGGTGCGGCCCGCGGCCTCGAACATGGCGGCGATCAGGCTGGTGGTAGTGGTTTTGCCGTCGCTGCCGGTCACGGCGACCTTTTCGCAGGGGCAGTACTTGAAGAACAGCTCCATCTCGCTGCTCAGCTCGGCGCCGTGCTCATGGGCCTTCTGCAGGGCCGGGGTGTAGAACTCAAAGCCGGGAGTCCGCATGATGATGTCCTGCCCCTCAAAGCCGTCCATGTAGTTCTCGCCCAGGCTCAGGCCAATGCCCAGCTTCTTCAGGGTTTCACCGTACTCGCCGAAGGCTTCCAGATTCGGCTTTTTATCGCACAAAGTAACCTTTGCGCCCATTTCAACAAACTGGGGGATCAGCTCTTTGTGGCTGACGCCCGCACCGATAAAAGCGACTTTTTTGCCGCGCACATAGGCGGCCAACTGCTCATTCAGATGCATCTTACACACCTCACTTGAATTTTTCCGGTGGAATCCGGCGGAGTCTCTCTCCGCTGCCCCGGCATGAAACAGCAGGCCGCGCACACACTTCGCCGACCTGCTGGGCGTACCGCGTTTATTATAGCCTGTTTGCCGTCCGGTGGCAAGGAAAAATGCCTTTCCCCTGCCTTTTTTCTTTCACGCTGCCCGCTGTTTTTGGGCAAAAGTAAAAAATTCCTGAATTTTTGCCAAGATGGCCCCGAAGGGTTTGCGTTCCGGGCCAAAACCTGCTAACATAATTTCGTATTGTATATACATATACCTATAAATAATACTGCTGCCCGGCGGCAGTGCGCGGCGGCCGCTGTGCTGCTCCGCCCCGGGTACGTTCCATATATGACCGGTTCCGGTCCAGATCAAGGAGATCCCCTATGTTCCATGCTGCTTTTTCCCGCTTCGCCCGCCGTCTGGCGGCCGGGGCTGTTGCCCTTTCTCTCGCGTTCAGTCTTGCCGGCTGCGGCAGCAGCCTGAACAGCTTCACCTGGCAGGTGGAGCACGTGCCCGAAAACCTCGACCCTCAGCTGGCCAGTGAAAGTCCGGAAGTGATCGCCGTGACCCACCTGTTCAGCGGGCTGTTCCGCCGGGATGAAAACGGCACGCCCCAGCCGGAATGCGCCGAAAGCTACGAGTGTTCTGCCGATGGAAAGACCTACACCTTCCACCTCAAAGACGGGCTGGTCTGGCACACCTACAAGGATCAGGACACGTCCACCCCCGTCACCGCGGCGGATTTTGTGTTTGGTCTGCAGCGCACCCTTCGCCCCGAAACCCAAAGCCCCTGGGCCGAGAGCTTCACCACGATCCGGAACGCACAGGCCATTCTGGACGGGCGCATGGACGCCAGCCAGCTCGGCGTCAGCGCCCCGGACGATCACACCCTGGTCATTCAGCTGGAAGCCGCGGACAGCAACCTGCCTGCAAAGCTCTGCCTGCCCGGTGCAATGCCTTGCAACGAGGCCTTTTTCCAGAGCACCGGCGGTACCTACGGCCTTGGCAGCAAAACCGTCCTGGCCAACGGCAGCTTCTATTTGTACAACTGGACCGAGGGCGGCCTGTTTCTGCGTCGGGCCGCCAACGGCAGCCTGATCAACAGCCTGCGGCTGGTGACGGCGGACACCGTTTCTTCCTCCAGCAGTTCCTCCGATTCCCAGTCGGCAGCCGCCAGCGTGGACGCTGCCCAGCAGGTGGCCAGCGGAAAAGCGGACGCCGCCTTCTACACCGGCACCGGCGATGTGGGCAGCCTGAGCCAGACCCAGTATGCCGCCACCACCTGGGTGCTGGCGTACAACTGCTCTGTTCCCGGGCTTTCCAACACCGCCGTGCGGGCCGGGCTTTCCGGCATTGCCCAGAGCGTCTCGCTGGAGCTGAGCGACCTTCGGCAGCCCGCCACCGGGCTGATTCCGCCGGTGGTGCAGCTGAACGGCAGCAGTTACCGGGAAACCGTCGGCAATGCGCTGGCTGCCCCCTCGGACCCCCGCCAGAGCTACCGGGACGGCCTGGCCGAAGCCGGGCTGACCAAGCTGGGCAGCGTAACCATTCTGGTGCCGGAGGGCGAAAGCCAGCTGGTGGGCCAGATCAATCAGGCCTGGCAGAAGGAGCTTTCGGCCTTCTTCTCGGTGAAAGAGCTGCCCCTGGCCGATCTGCAGCGGCAGGTGGCCGATGGAGATTACCAGATTGCCCTGCTGCCGCTGACCCCCTCCGAAAATTCTCCTCTGAGCCTGCTCAGCCAGTTTGCTTCCGGCGGCTTCAGCGGATTCTCCGACAATAACTACAATGCCCAGCTGGCGCAGATTCAGGCGGACGCGGCCCACGGCGGCAGCGCCGAGCGATACGCCCAGCTGGAGCGCATGCTGCTGGCACAGGCCCCCATTACCCCGCTGTTCTTCCAGGCGGACCGTCTGGTGATGGTCTCGGGCATTCAGGGGCTGGTGTTTGACCCCTTTATCCCCTCGGTGGATGTGACGTTTGCCACCAAGAAGTGAGTGGCTTGAAGTGAGCAGCTTCTTGCTTTCTCCGAATGTTGAACGCAGCGGTACACCCCGCCGCAGGTGCTTTCAAAGCAGCCGGTCGTTGTTCGACCGGCTGCTTTTTTGCGTGCAAACAGCGGCGTGATTGGGGCCTATACAAGATCCAAACTGCCCATTGTAAATTCATGAATGGTTTACGAAGTGCTTCCCGTGGGCCATATCCCATATAAATAATTAGAAACAATTGAGGGGTGCAATCTGCCTGCCGCAAAACGGGCACAGTTGTTGCGGCGGTTTTGCAGCCCTTTTTGCAGAAACCAGATTTCTGTGCTCCCGCGGCAATTTGGGCAAGGCCGCCGGAATACACTGACGGCACCACAGCCGTTCTGCACACGTTTTTATCTACCGGATTCTATGGCAGTTCAAGGGAGGAATGGTTCATGTTTGCGTTGTTTCTCAGCTCCATCGCCACAAAGCTTCTCTATCTGGCGCTTCATCTGGAAACCGGCAGCTTTCCGCGCCCGCTGAACGCGCGGGAGGAGGCCGAGGCCTTCGCCGCCTACCGCGCCGGTGACGCCGCCGCCCGCGACAAGATCATTCGGCACAACCTGCGGCTGGTCGCGCACATCGCCAAAAAGTATTATGCGGCCCCCGGCGAACAGGAGGATTTCATCAGCATCGGCACCATTGGGCTGATCAAAGCCGTGGAGAGCTTTGACTACACCAAAAAAGTTCGGTTCTCCACGTATGCGGCACGTTGTATAGAGAATGCTATCCTCTCACGGATGCGTTTATGGTTCCAAATCAATCCCCTCAGAGCAGAAAAGAACCAAAATGGCGTATTTTGACGCAGGTATCCGAGAATATGTATATACTTTGCTCCACTTTGGACGGCTGCGTAAGGTATGCACCTATGTATATCCATAGTCTCCGACTGATCGCCTCTCGCAGGTTATTGGAAGCGCAGCTGTTCAATCAGCACGATCAGAACTATAAAGATATTCCAAATGTACCGGACAGGCTCCGCTGGTGCCGCCACCACATGGGCCTGATGCAAAAGGAAGTGGCAGAGCTGATTGGCATCAGTCGTGGACATTACATAGATTTTGAAGTCGGATATGTTGACTACTATCCGAAGGAAATCGTGGATAAGCTGGCAGCACTCTACAAAATTCCGGTAGATGACTTGCTGGACGATTACAATCGTTTCTTATATAAAGGGCAGGGAAAAATGATACGAGAGTATCGAGAGAGTCTTGGCTTGCAGAAAAAGCCTTTCGCAAGACTCATAGGGGTTGCCCCCAATCTGCTCCGGGCATGGGAAACTGACCAGAAGCGGATGAATATCAATTCTTGGGAGAAATACTTCAAAAATCTGATCAAGGCATAGAAAAAGCAGGTGTTCAAACTTTAAGGAGTTTGTTCACCTGCTTTCTCCATAGATGTGGATTTGATAACCGCATCCAGTAGCTGTACCTTCTGGTCGGAAGGACAATTCAGTTTTTTAATATGCTGATTGACCAAGCTTGCGTGGACACTGGCAACACGCTCTGCCAGTTCACGCTTGCCTTCTTCAGCTTTTGGATAATGGACAATTACATTGATTGGAGCACTCTTTCTTGCGATACCACGCACCTCCCTCGGTATTTCAGTCTATGAGAGAGAAGTTGTCCGCTATACCTAACTTATAACGCTTGCTTTCCTACTTCAAAAAATGGCGTTTCCTGCTATAATATTGTTGGGGTACTGTGGAACTTCTTTCGTGGTAATAAGCTCCTGCGTGAACTGAAGGCATCTGTCAAGAAACTGATGGATGCAGCAAAAAATACCATTCTCTCCCTTGCTAAAGCAACGGAATCTCTGCGTGCGAAGATGATATTTTCTGTTATCAGCTTGGGTATATCTGCAAAGGCAAGGGTAGCATTTCCAAATATGTTGATGCCGCAGACCCTATTCTGGAACGCTATGCGGAGTTGAAACAGGAAATCAGAGAAAAGAGCAGTGAGCAGAAATCCCTTCGCTCTGAAAAGAAAGGTACCTCCATTTTTAATGTCAAAAAGCAGATGGAGCTATCTCAGCGCATTGCAGAACTAACCGAAGATCTGGAAGAACTATGTTCTGAACGAACCATGCTTTTGAACCAGTTGGACTGTGCTGACGATAAGGAAGTAAAGAAAGTAAAAACCAGCGTGTCCACCATGAAAGATACACTGAAAAATCTGGAAGCCAAGGAGGTACAGTTCTCTGCCGAGCTGGATGCAGCACAGAAAGAATTTGCTTCACTACAGGAACAGGTGGCAGACTTTGGATCCCATCGACCTGTACAATGCACGACAAGCTATCCGTTTCGAAATGGAGCAGGATGCTGTACACAAATTGCAGGAACGATATACCGACGAATATAGCTATACAACTATGGTTGACGGAAGGCGGGAGGTTCCCCTTATGCTGGATGAATACGCCGAGGAACAAAGAATTCAGCAACTGAAACAGGAGCAACAGCGCAAGTTCCAACAAGAACGCAGGCAGAACCACCCCCTAAAAAAGCAGAAAGACAGAGAACGCTAACAAAATGAGCGGGAGTGCATCGTAAAAATGCTCTCCCGCTTTTTAACTGTGTCACAGAAACGAAATCATTCTGTGTCTGGTTCAGAAAGGATTAACTTGCTAATCAAAGCATTAGAAATCTGGTGGTTTTCGATATGAGTAATATGGATATGTAGCCCCTTGAAGTCCAGTTCGATATTCTGTTCCCCATCGTTAGGAATCATATCCAGCTCGCCAAATACAAGTCCGCTGAAAGTGTCCACATCCTCCATACCAATATCCACACCCAAAGCCTGTTCAATGTCATATAGTTCCACATTGCCGATGATAGCCCAGGTATTTACATCTATTTGCTCGACATAGGGTTCTGCTGAGGCTTCCTCAGCAGTGTCCTCACCTAAATCACCAACCAATTGTTCAATCAGGTCGTTTAATGTCACAATACCTTCAACACCGCCATATTCATCAAGCACGATGGCCATGATATTGCTGCTTTTTTTCATTTTGCGGAATAGGACATCTGCCTTAATCGTTTCGGGAACGAAAAAAGGAGTTTTGACGGCATTCTGCATCACACTTTCTCGTCCTTTATCGTCTAAGCGGAAGAAATCCTTGGCATTCAGAATACCGATAATGTTATCTGCGGAATCTCCGCAAACGGGATAAAGAGTATGACGGCTGTTATGGATGGTTTTGTTCCATTCTTCCATAGAATCTTCGACCCACAGCATAGTAACATCTGTACGATGGACAGCAATTTCCCTTGCGGTCAGGTCGTCAAATTCAAAGACATTCTGAATGAATTCTTTTTCCTGTTCGTCAATAGCACCCTTTTCACTACCAGCATCTACCATCATGCGAATTTCTTCCTCGCTGACCTGTTCGTCTTCTTCGTTAGGATCAATGCCCAGAAGTCGCAGAACAGCATCAGTAGAAGCAGATAGGAACCATACAATAGGCTTGAACACGATGGAGATACCTCTAATTAAGCCGGAAATGCCCAGTCCCAATGCTTCTGCTTTTTTCATTGCCACTCGCTTGGGAACCAGTTCGCCAAAGACCAGAGTAAAATAGGACAAAATCAAAGTGATCAAAACAACGGCGATGGTGTCCAGTGTAGCCCTGGGAACAGTAATCCCCAGATTAATCACCCAATCCACCAATGGATCAGAGAAGTTATCCGCCGCAAATGCGGAACCCAGGAAGCCAGACAATGTGATGGCCACCTGAATGGTTGCCAAAAACTTGGCAGGCTCTCTTGTCAGACGGAACAGGCGTTTTGCTCGTTTATCTCCTTGATCCGCCATCCTTTCCAATTTTGTTTCGTTTATGGAAAGTACCGCAATCTCTGCACAAGCAAAAACTGCATTTAATGCAATCAATATAATCTGTAATAAAAACAATACTAACATTTCAACCTCTTTCTGCAATAACAATATACTATCTTCAAAAAAGCAAAAGACACAGCCCATGCATGGATTCCAATGCACGAGTCGTGTCTTAACTTCTATATCTGAACAAATAGATTTTGTAATTGCATCGGTTCGGGTCAGGACAACTGTCGCTTGTATCCATTTTGTGATTCCACCTTCTTTCCCACAATATAATGTTTTTTGTTATAGAATAGCTCTCTGGCTATGTCAACAATAACTCCATCAACAAAGGGTAAGTAGAGATTCTTTAACTGTTTCTTAGCATTATTCCACTTTCTGCATCCTATATCCAACGCCAATATGAGTCTGGATATATTGTGGAGCGCCAGGGGTTTTCTCCAGCTTTTTTCGCAGAGTTGCCATAAAAACACGCAGAGAACCAATGTCATTCTCCCAACTGCTTCCCCATACATTTTGTAAAATAAAACGATGTGTCAATACCTTGCCTGTGTTTCGTGCAAGTAAACACAACAGCTTATATTCCATTGCTGTCAGAGACAGCTCGTTGTCACCCAGATAAGCACAACCCACAGAATAGTCAATTCGAAGTGGACCGTTTTGATAGACCGCCGGTTCATTGCTCACATTTTGCATCAGCGCAAGGCGGCGCTGGGTAACACGCAGACGTGCCAGTAATTCTTCAACAGAGAACGGTTTTGTTAAATAATCATCTGCACCGGCATCCAGTGCATCAATTTTATCATTATCCTCAGTTCTTGCGCTGATAATAATGATTGGAACGTTTGACCAGCTACGGACACGGCGTATTACTTCCACTCCATCAATGTCTGGTAGTCCTAAATCCAGTAAAATTATGTCAGGATTATGAGAAGCTACTTCCATCACGGCTCCTTCACCGGTGCCTGATGCAATAAAGCGGTAATCATGTGCTCCTAATGTTGTAGTTATCAGATTGCGTACCGGAGCATCATCCTCCACAACGAGGATTTGAAATTTCTTCATGTATTATTACCTCCTCCAGCGGAAGGGTAAAACGGAACACAGAACCATGCGGTAAATTGTCCGTAACATGGATTGATCCGCCATGCGCCTCCACAATAGCTTTGCAGAGGTACAGACCCAGCCCAAGACTACGGCGATTATCCGCTATTTTATGTTCGCCGCTGTAAAATTTATCAAATATTTTTTCTTTTTCCACGTCGCTGATGCCCTTGCCGGTGTCAGCGATTTTGATTTCCGCCATCCCGTTCTTGCATTCAGCACTGATACTAATCAAGGTGTCCGAAGGTGTGTATTTCAGTGCATTGTCCACAAGATTGATGATGACCTGTACGATCAACTTTGCATCTACCCGTACCATCAGTAAATCATCCCCATAATTCACAGTGATGGAATGCTTTTTTGCATTGGGGCGGATATGTTGCATCGCTTCCTCGATGATTTCAGAAACCAGCTCTGGAGAGGTTTTCAGCATCATGCGACCTTCTTCGATACGAGTAGAGTACAAAAGATTTTCCACCAGGTTGGTCAACCACATGGAGTCATCGTAAATATCTGCATAAATCTGCTGTTTGGTTTCATCATCAAAGCTATGACTGTTGTGTAAAAGATTGCCTGCATTACCGGAAATCGTTGTCAGTGGAGTGCGTAAGTCATGGGAGATGGCTCGCAGCAGATTAGCTCTAAGTTGTTCGCTCTCTGCCAGAATTGCTGCAGCTTCTTTTTCCCTGATATTCTTCTCATTTTCCAGTGCAAGCGCTGTTTCACCGAGAATAGACAAAAGGATGCTCTGCTCTGATGCATCCAAAGCACCTGCCATTGCATCAATTCCCACGACACCATATATTCGTTCATTGACACGAACAGCAAAATACAGATACTGTGCATCCGGGAAGTTCTTTGTTGTAGCTCCGGCATTATGATTGTTCTGAAGAACCCACTCTGCAATCGCAAGTTCTGTTTCTTCATCGTAAAATTGCTGTTCATCCGAACTGAAACGTATCGGTTCAGATAATCGTCCACCTTCGTGGTCAAAAATGACTATACTTCGTCCGAGCAGCTTGTTGATCTGCTGTCCGGCAGTTTGCAGAATGGCTAATTTGTTTTCTGCCTTAGACAAAAGCTGATCTGTATCAAAAAGTATCTTTGTTCGTTTGGCAATTTTCTCTGATTGTCGTGCCTGTTCTTTATATCGAATGGCAAATGTACCTGTGATGTACGCCGTTAAAAACATAACTACGAATGTTACCGGATAACCGGTATCGTAAGCTGCGAGCGAGAATCGAGGTACTGTAAACAGATAATTAAAGATAAATACACTGGCTATGGATGAAATCAAGCTGTATATCTGATGGGATGTGGCAATAGACGTCAGCAACACACCAAGAATATACACCATGATAATATTTGCATCGGTAAAGCCTATCTCGTGAAACAACAAACTGAGTAATGTTGCCGCAAACAGAATCAGAGCGCTCTTTACAGTGTTTTTTACGATTTGCTCGTGATGGTATTTCCTCGCCTTTTTGGGATGATAGGTCGTATCTGCTGCCTTATCTGGAATGATATGAATATCCAGCTCTGGTACATAGGACAACAGAAGTTGTGTTAATGTCGGCTTTCCAAACAGATGCTTTTGGGTAACGGAGCTTTGGCCCAAAACAATTCGAGTAATACCGGAGATGCGGGCAAACTCTGCGATTTGGTACGGAATATCGTCTCCATATACCGTTTCGATAGTCGCTCCAAGCTGTTCAGCCAGCTTGCGGTTTTCCTCCAATCGCTTTTTATTTTCGTCGGTAGCCACTGCAAAATCCGGTGTTTCAACGAATAATGCTGTAAACTGACTGTCAAAGGCTTTTGCCATTCTTGCGGCGGTACGAATGATCTTTGCATTGGACGGTGCCGACGACAGACAGGCGAGGATATGATCCTGCTTGCTGTTAATGTTATTTCGTTTGTTCATTATCCTCACCTCCAATTTTGTAATAGATTCTACCATACAAAAGTCCTGATTTCCACCTCGAAAATGTGAACGATCAGTCTAAATAGTCAGCATATCCGCATTTTAGTCTACAATGTTCCATTTCCAATGCTGTAATTACTCGGTCACGATTTTTTGATTTCAAACTCTTTTTCCAAACAACACGAATCCATTTTTCCTCATCCAGATTTTCAACCGTTAGACCAAGCGTGGTTACCAGCATCTTTGTCTTTTCGTATGGAATCAGAACAGAAGCATATTGTTGCCCCAAAGGTTCTGTGCTGTCATCTGCCAGAAGAAGAATGTCGATACGTTCGTTTATCAGCTTATCTAAGAGACGATTGATTTGTCCACTACTGAGAAAGAACTCAATATGAGGAGCAGATTCAGAACAGCTCTCTAATGCAGATGCAATGGAATTCAACAGCATCGGGGTCTCTGCTGCAATATGAATCTTGCATTGGCCATTTCGATTACCTTCGGCGATTAGGCGTTGGTTTTCTTCAATGAAATCTCCGAATCTTACAACAACATAGTATCCAAATGCAAAAGTTGCCAACAGAATTGGTATTAAAAATAGATCCTTCATCAAGAACACTTCCTTAGCCTGATTAAAAAAGGATTGATTATATGCAGAAGCACTTGTGGACGGCTTTTTCCTGTCCTAACACAAGAATTGATTTATTTCGACCAAGCACGGTATTCGGCGTAATGCTCATATTTAATCTTCCGTTCTCACGGATACCAAGGATGTTGATGCCAAACTTTTTACGAATGTCTAACTGTACAATGGGTTTTCCATTCCACTCATGTGGGATTTCCAATTCAAAAATAGCGTATTCGTTATCCAGTTCAATGTACTCCAAGATATTATCAGAGGAACAACGGATCGCTGTCCATGCAGCCAACTGCTTTTCAGGGTAGACCACTTCATCTGCGCCATTACGTAGCAGAAACTTTTCCTGTATCTCACGAGATGCACGGGCAATAACCTTTTTAGCACCCAATTCTTTCAGCAGATAAGCGGTTTCCAAAGAGTTTTGGAAGTTATCTCCAATGGCAACAATACAGGAATCGTAATTGCCAATACCCAGAGAAGCAAGGAATTCTTCATTGGTGCTGTCTCCAATCTGTGCATTGGTAACATAAGGAAGCAGCGCATTTACACGTTCCTCACTGGTATCTACTGCCATAACCTGATGTCCCATAGCGTGCAGTTTCATAGCAATAAACTTGCCAAATCGTCCAAGGCCAATCAATAATATCGATTTCATAACAGAACCTCCTTGTTCTTAACCCACCGAGATTTTCTCGACCGGGAGTTTTGATAATGTGTTTTTTGTTGCTGGCAGTATCGCGAAGATCAACGTCAGCCCACCAACTCTGCCAATGTACATCTGTGCAATCAGAATCAGTTTGCTTATAGCTCCAAGTTCCGGTGTGATACCCAGTGTCAACCCGACTGTGCCAACCGCCGATGCACTTTCATACAGGCAAGCTACAAGCGGAAGATTTTCCAGTTTACTGATTGCTATGCCACCAAGAAGAAATAACGAAATGTACATAAAGAACACCGTTGCCGCATTTTTTACGGTATCATCATCGATGCGTCGCCCGAAGAAACAACCATTCTGACGTTTTTGAAAGACTGCCGCTGCGACAGATATCATTACTGCAAAGGTAGTAACTTTCATACCTCCTGCCGTAGAACCGGGTGCACCGCCGATGATCATCAACAATGATGTAATCATCTGTCCAGTTTCACTCATTGCATTCAAGTCCACGGTGTTAAAGCCTGCTGTTCTCGGCGTAACGGCTTGGAACAAGGCTCCCCAAAAGCGTTCTGCAAACGGAAGATGTGCCAGTTCGAAAAAGAAGAAGTAGACTGTTGGAACCAGTATCAATCCTGAGGTAACAGTAAGGATAACTTTGCTTTGCATACGGTATCGCTTTATGTCGATGCCGTTGGTGCAAATATCGCTCCAAGTCAAAAATCCAAGTCCGCCGATGATAATCAGTAGCATGATTGCCAGATTGATAATTGGATTCGCAGCATATCCCATCAAAGAATTAAACAGAATACCATCATTTACAATGTCAAAACCGGCATTACAGAAGGCTGAGATGGAGTGAAATACTGCCATCCAAAGACCTTCGCCAAATCCGTAATCCCCGATGAACACAGGAGCCATGATCGCTGCGCCCAAAAGCTCAATAATTACGATGCCTTTCAAGATGAAACCAGTGAATCGGACAATGCCGCCAACCTGCGGTGCGGAAATTGCATCCTGCATTGTGCTTCTTTGCATCAAGGAGATTTTCTTTCCTGCTGCCATTGTAATCGCAGCAGCTACTGTGATAACGCCCATGCCGCCGATTTGAATTAACACAATAATGATTGCCTGCCCAAACACTGTCCAATGTGCCGCCGTATCATAAACCACAAGTCCGGTCACACAAACCGCCGAAGTCGATGTCAGCAGACAATCCAGAAACGGTGTAATCTCTCCACTTTTACTGGATACCGGCAGCATCAGAAGCAGCGCACCCAACAATATGACAGCGGCAAAACCGAGAATAATCATCTGAGATGAGGATAATTTACGTTCCAGTTTTCCCATCTCAACACCTCCAATGTTCGTTTTCTTAAATTGTATTATTGCATTTCAACCATAAAATGGGCATTAGCGTGCCGGTTATGGCATTAAATTCGCATTAAGATAAAGACCATCACTGGTTCTCGAATAGAGAACCGTGATGGCCTTCATTTTTAACAATATATCAATTCATTTAAGACGATTTCTTCCGCAGCATTGCGGATATTATTACAAGCACCTACCCAACCTATCTGATCACGAGATTTTAATTCCTCATTTACGCCTTGCTGCTCCTGTATTTGTTGGATCAGCAGTTCCATTCTCTGATGAGCTGTATCATCAATGCTATTTAAGTGAGATACCAGTTTCCCTCCGAACAAAAGCTCTGTGTACAGTCAAGGACGATGCTCTTTTATGTAGGCTTTACGCATACGACCATACTTTCCATAGTGGGGTTCTTCATCAACCGGCAGTTCCAAATCTGGATAATACATTTCATCTTCGCCAAGTGTATAGGTTCCGCCCATTTCTTCAAAGATTGACTTCATAGAAATACCTCCAATCTGTTTGCTTCATCGCTACGCTATGTTATAATTCCACAAGACACATCACATATTAAGATAAGGAGGATATGAAATGCGGAAAAATGATGACATCATAGCTATCTATTCTCGTAAGTCTAAATTTACCGGAAAAGGTGAAAGTATCGGCAATCAGGTAGAACTATGCAAAGAATATGTTCGTGTACATTATGGTGATACCGCTGTAGATAAAGTTGCTGTATATGAAGATGAGGGCTTTTCTGGTGGTAATCTGAATCGTCCGGATTTTAAGATAATGATGGATGCAGCCAAGAAACGTAAGTTTAAGGCTATCATAGTTTACCGTCTTGACCGTATCAGCAGAAACATCAGTGACTTTGCCAGCCTGATTGAAGAACTGGCTCGTCTTGATATTTCTTTTGTTTCTATTAAAGAGCAGTTCGATACAAGCACTCCTATGGGACGAGCTATGATGTATATCACATCTGTTTTCTCTCAGCTGGAGCGTGAAACCATTGCAGAACGTATTCGTGACAATATGCACGAACTGGCAAAGACAGGTCGTTGGCTTGGTGGTACAACACCTACAGGCTATGCTTCCGAAGCAGTCAAGAGTATTACCATTGATGGCAAGTCTAAGAAAGCCTGCAAGCTGAAACTGATTCCTGAAGAAGCTGATATTGTCAGAATGATTTATGACTTATATATAGAAACGGATTCTCTGACCTTAACCGAAGCTGCTTTGATTAAACAGGGTATCAAGACGAAGAACAACAATTACTTTACCCGTTTTTCCATCAAAGCCATTTTACAGAATCCGGTTTATATGATTGCGGATGAAGATGCTTATAATTTCTTCATTCAGAATGACACAGACCTGTTCTCGGAGAAAGATGCCTTTGACAACAAGCACGGTATTATGGCTTACAACCGTACCAATCAAGAGAAAGGCAGAGCTACAAAGTACCTTCCTGCAAGTGAATGGATTGTATCCGTTGGCAAGCATCCGGGTCTGGTTCTAGGTAAAGTATGGGTACAAATTCAAGAGTCTTTGGAACGCAATAAATCAAAATCTTTCAGAAAGCCACGCAGTAACGAAGCGCTTTTGACCGGCTTGTTATTCTGTAGCTGCGGTGAGCGTATGTATCCGAAAATGAGCAAGCGAAAAACTGCGGATGGAAAGATGATTTACACCTATGTTTGCAAAATGAAGGAGCGCAGCCAGCGTTCTGTGTGCAACAGTAAAAATGCAAATGGCAATACATTGGATATGGCTGTGATTGAGCAGATTAAAATGCTTGCAGAGGACAGAGATACTTTCATTGCACAGTTGGAACAGAGCCGCAGATTTTATACCGGCAACCGCATGGACTATGAACAGCGATTGGATGATATGCGAAAGGAAACGGCAGATACAGAGAAGAAAATCAATTCTCTGGTAGACTCCCTTGTAGATATGGGTGACAGCCCTGCCAAGGCTCATGTGACCAAACGAATTGAGCAGTTGAACGAGGAATACCAGTCCCTTGAAAAACGTATTCAGGAGCTGGAGGGTCTGACCACACAGCATGCTCTCAGCGATATTGAGTTTGACTTGATGCGTCAGCTGCTGACTGTCTTTAAGGATGGCATTGATGAAATGACCATAGAGCAGAAACGAGCAGCCATCCGCACCATCGTGCGTAAGGTTATCTGGGACGGAGTCAACGCTCATGTGGTTCTGTTTGGTGTGCAGGACGATGAAATCGAATACCCGGAAATCGCTTCTGTTGCTTCTGATAATACAGACGACGAGGACGAAAACGAGGAATTGGTGGCATTTTCTGATGTAGACTACGAAGATGACGATACGGAGGATGACCGCCTGGGAAAAACTAATCCCCTTAGTGCATCAAAAACGCATTGGGGGGAGAATAGCAAATGAAATGCGGATGCACCTGCGTCACATCCGGCGCTCCCCCGCCGCCCTTTCCATGCAGGAGCCGATCGAAGCCGCGCGGGACGGCAGCGCCCTCACGGTGATGGACGTCATCCCGGATGACTTTGCTCTGGACGAACACTTTGAGCAGCAGGACGAGGGCCGCCGTCTGCGCCGCCTTGTGGACACGCTGACGGCGCGGGAACGCCAGGTGATCCTTCTGCGCTATGGGCTGGGCGGGCAGCCGCCCCTCACCCAGCAGCAGGCGGCCGCGCTTCTGGGCATCAGCCGCAGTTATGTCTCCCGCATTGAAAAGCGCGCCCTGGAGCTGCTGCGCCGCCAGGTGGAGCAGGAATAAATTTATCGTTTATTCGTTTTATCCCAAACATTTTCAATTTTCACATTTTTGCCGCTGCAATTTTTATTGACATTTTCCCACAAACGTGATTTCTTTAGCCATGTAAACAGTTAAAGAAACCGTTGAAGCGGAGATAACGTCCGTTCTGACCTTACAGAGAGCCCGTGATGCTGAGAGTCGGGCAGGCAACAGGCAGGCAAATGGACCGCTGAGGGCGCAGGGAACCGCGGGGTGAATCTTTTCTCCCGCTTAGTATTCTACGACGTGAGGCATACGTTACTTGCCGGGGATATGTTGGTATCCTGCAAAAGCGCACAGCTGATGCTGTGAATTCAAGGTAGCACCGCGGATAATTGCAGTTATTCGTCCTTGACAGAACCCGTTCGTTCTGTCAGGGGCGTTTTTTATTTTGTACAAAACGGCCTGGCAGCCAGCAGCGAACAACCGTTTCGTTCTTTCTGATAAGGAGGTCTGTCCCATGAACATCCAGTCGGAATCCATCCTGACCCCGGACGGCATGACCATGCTGAAAAATTTTCTCTCGATTTAACACAAGTTCATTCAATCAGAAAAGGAGCAGATACCATGATCAAAGAAGCCATTGTAAAAATCGTGGGCAAGCAGGACCTGACCTACGACGAAGCCTACGCCGTGATGAACGAGATCATGAGCGGCGAAACCACCCTCACCCAGAACGCCGCGTTCCTGGCCGCCCTTTCCACCAAGAGCGCCAAAGCCGAAACCACCGATGAGATTGCCGGGTGCGCCGCCGCCATGCGCGACCACGCCGTCAAGGTCAATCCGGGCATGGACGTGCTGGAGAGCGTCGGCACCGGCGGCGACGGGGCACATAGCTTCAACATCTCCACCACCTCGGCGCTGGTGGCCGCGGCCGGCGGGGTCAAGGTGGCCAAGCACGGCAACCGTGCCGCCTCTTCCAAGTGCGGCACGGCCGACTGCCTGGAGGCGCTGGGGGTGAACATTCAGCAAAGCCCCGCCCGCTGTGTGGAGCTGCTGAAGGAAGCGGGCATGTGCTTCTTCTTCGCCCAGAAATACCACACCTCCATGAAATACGTGGGCGCCATCCGCAAAGAGCTGGGGGTGCGCACCGTATTCAACATTCTTGGCCCCCTCACCAACCCCGCCAGCCCCACCATGCAGCTGCTGGGCGTCTACGACGAATATCTGGTCACCCCGCTGGCCCAGGTGCTCATCTCGCTGGGCGTCAAGCGCGGCATGGTGGTCTATGGGCAGGACAAGCTGGACGAGCTCTCCATGAGCGCCCTCACCACGGTGTGCGAGATCAAGGACGGCTGGTTCAAAACCTACACCGTCACACCGGAGCAGTTCGGCCTGCCCCGCTGCAAAAAAGAGGAGCTGGTGGGCGGCACCCCCGCCGAGAACGCCGCCATCACCCGCGCCATTCTGGGGGCGAAACCGGCCCCAAGCGGGACGCGGTGCTGCTGAACGCCGGTGCCGCCCTGTACATTGCGGGCAAGTCCGACACCTTTGCCGACGGTGTGGCGCTGGCCGCCGACCTGATCGACTCCGGCAAAGCGCTGGCCGCGCTGGAGAAGGTGGTCGAGGTCAGCAACCGCCCTGAGTATGAAGCCGCCGGGGCCGACGCCATTTCCGTGCTCACCGAGCCCAAATGGTTTCTGGGCAGCGATAACTATCTGCGCGAAATCGCCCAGACCGTCGCCATTCCCTGCCTGCGCAAGGACTTCACCGTGGACGAATACACGATCTACCAGGCCCGCCTGCTGGGGGCTTCGGCCGTGCTGCTCATCTGCTCCATCCTTTCGGACGCACAGCTGAACGAGTACCTCGCCCTCTGCCGGGCACTGGGTCTTTCCGCCCTGGTGGAAGCCCACGACAAAGCCGAGGTGGAGCGCGCCCTGGCCAGCGGGGCGGCGATCATCGGCGTAAACAACCGCAACCCGAAGGACTTCACCGTGGACACCACCAACAGCCGCCGCCTGCGCAGCCTGCTGCCGCCCGAGGTGCGCTTCGTCTCCGAAAGCGGCGTGCGCACCCCCGAGGACGTACAGGCCCTGCGGAAGATCGGTGCGGACGCCGTGCTGGTGGGCGAAGCCCTGATGCGCGCGCCGGACAAGGCCGCCATGCTGGCCCGCCTGAAAGGAGAAGCGGCATGACCCAAATCAAGCTCTGCGGCCTGAGCCGCCCCGAGGACATTGCCGCCGCCAACGCCCTGAAGCCGGATTTTGTCGGCTTTGTGTTCGCCACCAGCCGCCGCCAGGTCACGCCGGAAGCGGCGCTTCGGCTTCGGCATCTCCACGCCCGAGCAGGCCCACCGCATGGCCGCCATTGCGGACGGTGCCATTGTGGGTTCGGCCATTGTGAAGCTGATGGCCCAATACGGCAAAGAGGCCCCGGCCCATGTGGGCGAATTTGTGCGCCGGATGAAGCAGGCCCTGTAAATTTTGGGCTGCCGTGGCCTGCGCTTTCTGTGTGCGGCGCGTTTTCCCAATCTAATTTTCCAAAAATTCAAACGCAAAACCCGGCCCCGAACTGCACTGCTGTGCGGTTCAGGGCCGGGCTGCTTTTTCTTAGGGTCTGCTTATGGGTTCGTGGTTCTTGCGTTCCATCTGTTCGCTCAGTGCATCCAGCCGGGTGGCCAGCTGGGCGGGGTTCCACTCCGCCGGGTCGGCCTGGTCGGCGCTGAAGGCGGCCACCGGCACCCCAAGCTCTGCGCTCAGGCGGCGCTCCACCTCCGGCAGGGTGCCGCACCAGGGGCGGCAGCTTCGGTTGTAGTGCACCAGCACCCCTTCAACGCCATAGCGGTGGCAGAGCCCGCACCGGCTTTCCAGCCCCTCCTCCAGCGGGGAGCCGTTTACCGTGCGGCAATAGGCCCGAAGCATCCCGTCCAGATCCTGATAGGCAAACCCCAGCGACGGGGTCAGGGTGTCCGCCGTTACCAGAAGGTTCCGCTCGTCCAGGGCGCGGCACAGTGCGTCAAAGGCCGGCCAGCAGGGCGTTCCCTCAAAGAACACCCGCCGCGGCTTCGGCCCGGGCCTTGTCGGGCGGCGGCGCAGGGTTTCTGCCGCCGCCCGCAGCTTTTGGGCCGTATCCGGGCGGCAGCGGCCGGTTACCAGCAGGGGCATAAAGTCGGTCAGCTCCAGGTTGGTCAACGGCGGCGGGTCCAGCCGGGCCACGTCCAACACCTGCTGCCAGGCGCGGCTGCTCTCGTTTGCACAGCGGCAGGCCGCGGCAAACCGCGCCTCGTCCCACGGGCGGCCGGTGATCTTCTCCAATTGGCCGATCAACGCCCGCACCTGCCCCCGCAGATAGGCAAGCTGGCGTTCGCTCACCTCCGGCGTGTCCCGGTAGGGGAAATCCAGCAGCAACAGGGGCACATTCAGCATACGGGCCATCTGGCTGTACCACTGGAACATATTGGAGCAGATGTTGTCACAGCAAAGCAGCAGGTCCGGCCTGGGCAGCCCGGCAGCACTCCCTGCCGCCGCGGCCGCCAGCCCAATGCGGCTATACGAGCACAGGTCGGCCGGATAGCCCAGCTCCGCCGCCTGCTGCAGCAGGGCTGCGCTCTGCCCTTTGCGGGCGCTGGCCGCGGCAAAACTCTCCGGGCAGTACACCTCCAGCTCAAAGGCCGCCGCCAGTTCCAGCGGAAATTTCGTGGACATCCACGCAATGCAGGGTCGTCTCATGAGTTCAACCGGCTTTCTGTTTGCATTGTTCGCGTTTCACACTCCGGCCTGCTCAGGCCTTTTTCTCACCGGCCATACGCTCCATGGCGGCCAGCGCGCCGGATTTTTTCAGCACAAACACCAGCACCGCCGCAATGATGGAGCCGGTGAGGGCCACCGCCATAAACGGCACAAAGTAGGTGAAGGGGCCGCAGGCCCGGCCCATCAGCAGGTGGGCAATGGGCCACGCCAGGAAGGACGAAATAATGCCGGTGCCCACGATTTCACCCAGGCAAGCCAGCGGCAGCTTGGGCTGCCAGCGGTACAGCAGGCCCGCCAGCAGCGCGCCGCACATACTGCCGGGGAAGGCCATCAGCGTACCGGTGCCCAGCAGGTTGCGGATGACGCTGGTGCAGAACGCCATGCCCAGCCCGTACCAGGGGCCGACGAACACCGCCGCCAGCACGTTTACAATGCTCTGCATGGGGCAGCAGCGGGTAAAACCAATGGGAATGGACAGGGTGCCGCCGATCACGGCCAGCGCCGTGAGAATTCCGGCAATGGCAAGTTTTTTGGAAGAAGGCAGGTTTTCGTTTTTCATCGTAAGGCTCCTCTCGAAGGCCGCACAGCGCGGCCGCAGAAATAAAAAAGAAAGGGCGGACGACCGAACAGGGCACACAAACTAGATGCAGCGTGCCTTTTCAGGCCAACCTGAACCCACCCGCCGCCATGGCGCCGGGTGTTTGGTTCAGGGGCGGTCGGGGCTTACTGGCCCCCTCTCATGCCGGAACACGGCCTCCCATCGCTGCATCGCCTGCCGGTACGGATGCAGGGCGCTCCCCCTCCATCCGTTGGCACGGGCGGGCTTTTTCAGCCCCGCCGTGTCTGCCGGCCTGCGTGTGTCTCCCGTTCGGTCATCCCCCTTTCCGTTTTATGGGCGCAATGCGCCCGCCTTCTTAGTTGTTTCCCGATTCTTGCGCCGGCGCAAAAAAGCACCCGGGCCGCCTGCCCGCAGTGGGGCCGCGATCCGGGTGCTGAGCATCCGTAGTTTCGACAGTCCCTCCGTTGGCATGATCCAAATCAGGTCGGCAGGTCGAAGCCGCTGCTTCCTCTCAGCCCCCGCCGGGGCTCCCTGCTGTCGGGCTCAGTATAGCGCATTTTGCGTGGGCTGTCAAATCACAGCGCCCGCTCAATGGCGTCAATGACGATCTCCATCGCCTTGATGCGGGCATACCGCTTGTCCACCGATTCAATGATGTGCCAGGGGGCGTTGGCCGTGCTGGTTTTTTGCAGCATTTCGTCCACCGCCTGCTCGTAGGCTTCCCATTTTTCCCGGTTGCGCCAGTCCTCATCCGTGATCTTCCAGCGCTTTTCGGGGGTGTTCTGTCGGTCGTTAAAGCGGGCCAGCTGGGTGTCCTTGTCGATCTGCACCCAGAATTTCACCACCACGGCGCCCCACTGGGTCAGCTCCCGCTCAAACTCGTTGATCTCGTTGTAGGCCCGCTTCCAGTCCGCCTCGGTGCAGAAGCCCTCCAGCCGTTCCACCATCACCCGGCCATACCAGCTGCGGTCAAAAATGGTGATATGCCCGGTCTTGGGCAGTCTGCTCCAGAAACGCCACAGGTAATGGCGGCTCTTTTCCGGCGGGGTCGGGCTGGCAATGGGCACCACCTCGTAGCCGCGGGGGTCCAGCGCACCGGCAAGCCGCTTGATGTTGCCGCCCTTTCCGGCGGCATCCCAGCCTTCGTACAGGATGACCACCGGAACCTTTTTGCGGTACAGCCGGTTGTGCAGCCGGGCCAGCTTTTTCCGGCATTCCTTCAGGCGCTGCCGGTACTCCTCCTCCGGCATGCTCACGTCCAGCGGAATCTGGCTCAGTGGCTGCATGGGCAGCAGCGGCCAGTGGGCATCGGGCATCATGCCCTCGCCGGGGCGCTTTTCCAGCGCGGCGCGGATGCAGCGGCACAGATACTCCGCCGCCTCAGCCCGGGCGCCGCCCTCATCGCCGCCGTTCAAAATCTTCCAGGGGGCCCAGCCTGTGTCGGTGGCCTCCAGATATTCGTCAAAGCAATCCAGCGCCCGGTCGTAATGCTTTTGCTGCCAGCGGTCGTTTTCGCTCACCCGCCAGGCCGTGTCCTCATCGGCGACCAGCGCCTCCAGCCGCTTTTTCTGGGTGGCCCGGTCAATGTGCAGGAACAGCTTTACCAGCAGGTACCCGCCGGCCACCAGCTGCCGCTCAAACACCTCAGTGCTTTGCAACCGAAGCTCGTATTCGCCGCTGTCAATGGTTTTCTGCTGGCGCTGGCGCACCACCTCGTCCATCCAGCCGGAATCCAGGAACACGATCTTGCCCGCTTCGGGGATGGTCTGCACATACCGCTTCAAAAAGGGATACCGCTGCTCCTCAGGGGTGGGGCGGCCCATGTTCACCACCTGGAAAAAACGGGGATCCAGCTCCTTGATCAGCGAGCGGATCAGGCTGCCCTTGCCGGCCGCGCCCCAGCCCTCAACCAGCACCAGTACGGGCAGCTTGTTCTCCTTCAGCTTCATCTGAAGCGCGGCCAGCTCTTCCCGGCTTTGTTTCAGCCGGGCCTTCTGCTCGCTCTGTTCCCCGGCCGGGCGTGGCATCCAATCCTTCAGCATTGCGGCATCCTCCTTTTTTTGCAGGGGCTATGGCCCTGTGTATGGCCCTATTGTACCGCATCCCACCCGATTGTACAAGAAAAATCCGTCACTCTGTTGAATTTGAGCAATTCACAGCCATTCTTTTCGTAAAACACTCACAATCCGCCCTGTTCCCGGCGTTTGTTCCAGGCGGCGCGGGCGCGGGCATATTTTTCGCGGGTGGCCTGCCCGCCCCGCAAATGCCGTTCCGCCTTGTTGCGGGCCAGCACCTTCCGCACCTCCCGGTACAGCCCGGGGTTCTGCCGGCGCAGCCGCTGCGAAACATCCTTGTGCACCGTGGATTTTGACACCCCGAACTGCCCGGCCGCCGCGCGCACGGTGGCCTCGTTTTCCACAATGTAGCGGGCCAGCAGCACCGCCCGTTCCTCCATGTTCCCCTTCATTGCGCAACACTCCCATTTCCGGCGGCCTCGTGCAGGTTCCGCCTGCCCTGAGACACTATATGCGCCCAACGCGGCAAAAAGCACCCCGCATAAGGGATGGTCACCCCGGCCATGCTGTGTTATAATAGAGCTTTAGAAACAAAGCCGCGCTTTTACAGCCCGGGAGGAGGTTGCATGATGCAGGAGCAGAAACTGGATTGCGCCGTGATCGGCGGCGGGCCGGCAGGGCTTTCAGCCGCCGTCAATCTGCGCCAGCGGGGCAAAACCGTGCGGGTGCTGGGGGCCGCCCCCGGCCTGCTGGCCAAGGCGGAACAGATCGACAATTATCTGGGCCTGCCCGGGCTAACCGGTGCGGCCATGCTGGAGGCCTTTGCCGCCCACGCCCGCTCGCTTGGCATTGAGGCCGAGGAGGGCCGGGTGGCCAACCTGATGCCCTTGGGCGACCGTTTCCTGGTCAACTTCGGCGGTGACATTCTGGACGCCGGCAGCCTGATTCTGGCCTGCGGGGTGTCCAAAGCGCCGCCGGTGCCCGGCGAGGCCGAGCTTCTGGGCCGGGGCGTGAGCTACTGCGCGACCTGCGACGGAATGCTCTACCGCGGCAAGCCGGTGGTGGTGTGGGGTCTTGCGCCGGATGCCGTCCACGAGGCCAACTTTCTGGCCGGCATCGGCTGCCCCGTCACCTTCGTGGCCACACAGCGCCCGCCGGAGCTGAATCCCGCCGTTGCCTTTGTGCCCGGCGGCGTGCGCCAGGTTCTGGGCACCGAGCACGTGGAGGGCGTTCGGCTCACCGACCAGACCATCCCCTGCGAAGGGGTGTTCATTCTGCGGGCTTCCATCGCGCCGGACACGCTTCTGCCCGGCCTGGCCACCGAAAACGGCTTTGTAACCGTGGACCGGCAGATGGCCACCAACCTGCCCGGTGTGTTTGCCGCCGGCGACATCACCGGCACACCCCTGCAGGTGGCCAAGGCCGTGGGCGAGGGGCTGACGGCCGCCCTCAGCGCCGCCCGCTGGCTGGACCAGCAGGCCGCCGCCCAGCCCTGAGCCGGACCATTCACCCAAATTCATCGCAATGCAAGGAGACCATACCATGGAGCAGCGTAAAGACTACATCAGCTGGGACGAATACTTTATGGGCATCGCCCTGCTTACCGCCATGCGCAGCAAGGACCCCAACAGCCAGGTTGGGGCCTGCATCGTCAGCCCCGAAAACAAAATTCTCTCGCTGGGCTACAACGGTATGCCCATCGGCTGCCCTGACGACGAAATGCCCTGGGGCCGGGAGGGGGACCCGCTGGACACCAAGTATATGTATGTGTGCCACGCCGAACTGAACGCTATTTTGAACAACGCCCACGGCAACCTGAAGGGCGCGCGGATCTATGTGACCCTCTTCCCCTGCAACGAGTGCACCAAGGCCCTGATTCAAAGCGGCATCGGCGAGGTGATCTACCTGTCGGACAAATACCACGACACCCCGGCCAGCGTGGCCAGCCGCCGCATGATGAAGATGGCCGGCATCAAGTTCACCCCCTACACCCTCAAGGGCCGCCAGGTCAACTTTGAGCTGTAACACCCGTTGAAGCGGCCTGTGTTCGCGCATACATAGAAAGGCAGATGCGTTATGGAAACCATGTTCATCGGCATTGCCGGCGGAAGCGGCAGCGGAAAAACCACCCTTACCCGCCGCCTGAAAGAGCGCTATCCCCGGCAGATCGCCGTGGTGAACCACGACAATTACTACAAGCGCCACGACGAACTGCCCTTTGAAGAGCGCTGCAAGCTGAACTACGACCATCCGGACGCCTTTGACAACGACCTGCTGCTCGCCCACTTAAAGCAGCTTCGGGCCGGGCACTCCATTCAGTGCCCGGTGTACGATTACCGGGTTCACAACCGGAGCGACCGCACCATCCGCATTGACCCGGCCCCGGTGGTGATCGTGGAGGGCATTCTGCTGTTCGCCGTACCGGAGCTGTGCGACCAGCTGGACATCAAGGTGTTTGTGGACACGGACGCCGACGTGCGAATTCTTCGGCGCATTCTTCGGGACGTAAAGCGCCGCGGCCGCACGCTGGACAGCGTGATCAACCAGTATCTTACCACGGTGAAACCCATGCACGAACAGTTTGTGGAGCCTTCCAAGCGCAAGGCTGACCTGATCGTACCCGAAGGCGGCCGCAACCAGGTGGCCCTGGAGATGCTGATGCACCGGGTTGCCCGGCACCTGAACGCGCAGGATTGACTGCATACTTTTTTGGCATTTCTTTAAATTGGCATTCCTTCAAAAAGAACGAAAAGCGTCCCCCTGATTGGCGTGCACATTGTGCCGCCGCCCAGGGGGACGCTTTTGTTATACATGATTATAATTTAAAATCCGTACTCAATCGGCTCAGAAGAAACTCAGCTGGTTGGAATCCGGCAGGTCGCCCAGAGCGCCCGCCTGCCGCAGCGTTTCCATCACAGCGCTGGACACGCCGCTCATGCTCTGCAGCTCCTCCACCGAGAGGTAGCCGCCCTGTTCCGCCGCCTTTTCCAGCGCGATGGCGGCCGATTCGCCCACGCCCTTCAGCGAAGCATAGGGCAGGCGAACCTTATCGTCCTCCAGCACGTATTTGGTGGCGCGGCTCTTGCCCAGACAGATGGGCAGGAACTCATACCCGCGCTGCAGCATCTCGTTCACCAGCTGGAGCGAAACCTGAATGTCCTCGTCCTTGGCCTTGCGCTCTTCCCGCAGGCGGGCGTTGATCTCCTTCAGGTGGCGCATGGCCACGTCCTTGCCGCCCACGGCCGCCTCGTAATCAATGTCATCGCCGCGCACGGTAAACCACACCGCATAGAACGCCTGCGGATGGTACACCTTAAACCACATCAGCCGGATGGCCGCGATCAGGTACGCCACCGCGTGGGCCTTGGGGAACATGTACTTGATTTTCCGGCAGGAATCCATGTACCACTCGGGCACGTCGTGCTCCCGCATGGCTTCTTCGGCGCCCTCCGGGAAGCCGTTTTTGGCCACCTTGCCCTTACGGGTCAGCTCCATGATGTTGAAGGCCAGCTTCGGCTCCAGCCCCTTGTGCAGCAGATAGGTCATAATGCTGTCACGGCAGCCGATCACCTCGGAAATGGAGCAGGTGCCGTTCTTGATCAGGTCCTGTGCGTTGCCGTTCCACACGTCGGTGCCGTGGGAAAGGCCGGAGATCTGAATCAGGTCGCTGAAGCTCTGGGGCTGGGCCTCCAGCAGCATCTGCCGCACGAAGGGCGTGCCCAGTTCCGGAATGCCGAAGGTGCCGGTTTTGCTGTCGATCTGTTCCGGGGTCACGCCCAGAGCCTCGGTGGAAACCAGCAGGCTGATGACGTGCTTGTCGTTCATGGGCACCTGGTCCATGGTAATGCCCGTCATTTCCTCAAAATACTTGTACATGGTGGGCACATCGTGGCCCAGCTCATCCAGCTTCAGCAGGGTATCGTGCAGGTATTTGAATTCAAAGTGGGTGGTCAGCACGCCTTTGTCCCGGTCATCGGCGGGGTGCTGAATGGGGCAGAAATCGTAAATCTCGTTGTGGCTGGGCACAACCACCATGCCGCCGGGGTGCTGGCCCGTGGTACGCTTTACGCCGGTGCAGCCCAGGGTCAGCCGGTTTTCCTCCACACGGTTCACGGTGCGGCCCCGCTCCTCCAGGTACTTTTTCACGTAGCCGTAGGCCGTCTTGTCCTGCAGGCCGGACACGGTGCCCGCCTTGAACACGAACTCCTTGCCGAACAGCTCTTCGGTGTAGCGGTGCACGCTGGACTGGTACTCGCCCGAGAAGTTCAGGTCGATATCCGGCTCCTTGTCGCCGTAGAAACCCAGGAAGGTCTCGAAGGGGATGTCATGCCCGTCCACCAGCATCTGGGTGCCGCACTCGGGGCAAACCTTATCCGGCAGGTCAAAGCCGTCGGCCACGCTGCCGTCGGTGATGAACTCGCTGTGCTTGCATTTGGGGCACAGATAGTGGGGCGGCAGGCTGTTCACCTCGGAAATTCCCGAGAAATGCGCCACAGCCGAAGAACCAACGGAACCACGGCTGCCCACCTGATACCCATGCTGGTTGGAATAGGCCACCAGCTTGACCGCGATCACATACAGCACGGCGTAGCCATGGCCGCAGATGGAGTCCAGCTCCTTCTGCAGGCGCTTTTCCACCAGCTCGGGCAGCGGGTCGCCGTAGTGCTCCTTGGCGGTTTTCCAGGTGGCGTCCCGAAGCTGCTGCTCCGCGCCCTCAATGGAGGGCGGATAGGTGCCCCAGGGAATGGCACGGAACCCGTTTTCAATGCGGTCCGCCAGCCGGTTCGGGTTTTCGATGACCACTTTGTGGGCCATCTCCGGGCCGAGATAATCGAACTGCGCCAGCATATCGTCGGTGGTGCGGAAGTACAGGGGGGCCTGGTTGTCCGCATCCTTAAAGCCGCTGCCCGCCTGGATGATGCTGCGGTAGATGGCGTCCTCCGGCTCCTGAAAATGGACGTCACCGGTGGCGACCACCGGCCGGTGCAGCGCTTCGCCCAGCTCCACCACCTTCCGGTTGAAGTCCTTGATCTGCTCCAGCGAGTTCACGGTGCCGTTGCGCAGCATGAACTCGTTGTTGCCCAGCGGCTGAATCTCCAAAAAGTCGTAGTAGGCGGCAATGCGCTTCAGCTCGTCCATGTCCCGCCCAGCCACAATGGCCCGGTACAGCTCGCCGGCCTCGCAGGCGGACCCCAGCAGCAGGCCCTCCCGATACTGGTTCAGCAGGCTGCGGGGCACACGGGGGCGCTTGAAGAAATACTCGGTGTGGGCCGCGCTGACGATTTTGTACAGGTTTTTCAGGCCCACCTGGTTTTTCACCAGAATGATGAGGTGATGGTACTTCTTCTTCAGCACCTCTTTGTTGCCGCCAAGGCCGGTGTTCACGTCCTCCACCCGGCGGATGTCCTTCGCGGCCAGATCCTCCAGCATCTTGCAGAAGATCGCCGCCAGCGCCGCCGCATCGTCTCCGGCCCGGTGGTGGTTAAACTTTGGCAGTTCCAGATATTTGTTCACCGTATCCAGCTTGTAGTTGCCCAGGCCCGGATACAGCGCCTGCGCCATGGGAAGGCTGTCGATGTAGGGGTTGCGGAATTCCACCCCCGCCCGCCGGGCCGCCGCCTGCAGGATGGGAATGTCGAAGCCGTGGGCGTTGTGGGCCACCAGCACCCGGTCGCCCGCGAACTCCAGAAACTGCTTCAGGGCCGTATCCGGGTCTGGCGCACCGGCCACCATGCCGTCGTTGATGCCGGTCAGCTCCACCACCTTGGACGGGATGGGCATGGCCGGGTCCACAAAGGTGTCGAACGCCTCGGTGACCTTCCCGTTTTCCACTCGAACGGCGCTGATCTCGATGAGCTTGTCCATCTGGGTGTTCAGGCCGGTGGTCTCGGTGTCAAACACCACAAAGCTGCCGCTCAGAGGGCCGCTGGCCCCCTTGCCGTACACAACGGGGATCATATCGTCCACAAAATAGGCCTCGCAGCCGTAGATCAGCTTGAAGTCCGGGTCCTTTTTGCGGATGTCGTCGGTGGCCAGCATGGCCTCGGGGTAGCCCTGGCACACGCCGTGGTCGGTGATGGCAATGGCCTTGTGGCCCATGCGGTGCGCCAGCTTCACGATCTTGCCCGGGTCGCAGAAGCCGTCCATGCTAGAGAGCTTGGTATGCAGGTGCAGCTCCACCCGCTTTTCGGGGGCGTTGTCCTCCCGCTGCTTGCGCTCCACGATCAGCACATCGTAGGGGTACACCACATAGTCCCGCTCGTATTTGTCAAAGGCGCAGTCGCCCTTGATCACCAGCGTGGTGCCGGGCTTCAGACCCTCCCACTTGCTGCAGTCCTCCCCTTCCTGGGCGCGGACCTTCAGGTTCACCGAGCCGGTGTAGTCGGTGATGGAAACGGTGTAGATCTTGCGGAAGTTGCCCTTCACCTCGCTGGCGAACACCTCGCCCCACACCGTCACCTTGCCGCCCTCGCCGCCGATGTCCTTCAGCGGCTGCAGGGCCTCCGGCTTGAAGAGCTTGCCGTGGAACACCTCCACCGGCTTGTCCGTCAGGTCCAGGCCGGGAATCTTCAGAGCCGCCGTCTGCTTCTTTTCCACAAAGGCCGTCACCGGCACCTTCTGCTGGATGTGCTCTTCCCATGCCTGATTGCTGAGCGCCTGCTCCATGGCCAGCTTCACGGTGGGCAGCACCCCCGTGCGGTTCTCGATGCGCTGGGCCAGCTTGTCGCCAAAGCCGATGCTCTCCAGAATGTGCAGGCCTGTGCGCAGATGAATGGTCAGCTGGCTGCCCTCCAGGTCCACCCGGCTTTTATCCAGAAAGCCGTTGACCGGCAGCCCCTCCTCCTTCAATTCCTCGATCAGGTCCATCACGGCGGAAGGCGTGATCTGCCCAAAGGGGAACAGGCTGTACACGGAGACTTCAAACCCCGCAAACGTAGCGGCAAGCGACAGGGCCAGCTGTTTGCGCAGGGCACTGGCCAGCGGCACGGGGCCTTGCAGATAGATGTGGATCTGCTTGCTCTGGCGCATCAGCTCCACCCGGTCCACAAGCACCTGGGCAAAGCTTGCAGCAAAGGTCGGGTCCTCCCCAAACTGGGGCCAAAGGGCCGTCACCAGCGGCTTCATAGGCGCGTTCTCCTTTCGTTTGTTTTATGCATATCTCTGATTGTTGCGTTCGCAAAAAGTCTGCAAAAACCGGCCATGCAGCCGCGTTCAAAAAACGTCAGGCCGTTTGCTGCGGCGCTGCCGCTTGAATGGCCCAAAGGCCGCCAAAGGCCCGCAGGGCAGCAATGCCCCGGGGCCTTTTTATGGTTTGTGTTCGGAATCCGGCGGCGGCCATTTCCAATTTTCGGAATCGACCGTCAGGAGCGGCTCAGCCCAGGCGGCACACCTCGTCCACCAGCTGGCCCACAATGTCGCCCCGCAACATCCGGATGCGCTCGCCCTTGATGAACAGCAGGGCCTCGTCCTTGCCGCCGGCAATGCCGATGTCCGCCTCGCGGGCCTCACCGGGGCCGTTTACCACGCAGCCCATCACGGCAATTTTGATGGAGCGGTTGAAGCCGCGGCGGCGCAGCTCATCTTCCACCTGCTGGGCAATGTTTGCCACCGGAATGTTCGTGCGGCCGCAGGTGGGGCAGCTGATGATCTCGGGGCCGGGCACCTTGTGGCCCGCCGCCCGCAGAATGTCCAGCCCGGCCAGCACTTCCTTCTCCGGCTCATCGGTGAGCGAAACCCGGATGGTGTCGCCGATGCCGTCCAGCAGAAGGCCGCCGATGCCCATGCCGGATTTGATCAGGCCCATGCGGTAGGTGCCCGCCTCGGTCACGCCCACGTGCAGTGGATAATCGCACTGCTGGCTCAGCAGCCGGTAGGCCGCCATCATGCGGGGCACATTGCTGGATTTGATGGAAATGACGATGTTGTTGAAGTCGTGCTTTTCCAGAAGGCGCACATGGTACATGGCGCTTTCCACCATGGCCTCCGGGGTGGGCGCGCCGTAGCGGGCCAGAATCTCCTTTTCCAGGCTGCCCGCGTTCACGCCAATGCGGATGGGAATGTTTTTGGCGTTGCATGCCCGGGCCACCGCCCGCACGTTTTCGTCCGAGCCGATGTTGCCGGGGTTGATGCGGATCTTATCCGCCCCCGCCTCCACGCAGGCCAGCGCAATGCGGTAATCGAAATGAATGTCCGCCACAAAGGGAATGTCCACTGCGTTCTTGATGGCCTCCACAATGCGCACATCCTCCAGCGTGGGCACACTGGCCCGCAGGATCTGGCACCCCAGGGCCGCCACCCGCTTGGCCTGGGCCACATTGCCTTCCACGTCCCGGATGGGGACGTTCAGCATGGTTTGCACCGCCACGGGGTTCGTACCGCCAATGATCACGTTGCCGATCTTCACTTCTCGTTTCAGTTGACGTTCCATCGTTGTTCTCCCTATCATTCACCAAATCCGGGCCGGTTCAAAGCAGGCGGCCCACATCCTGCATGGTTACAAACATCATCAGCGCCAGCAGCAGTGCCATGCCGCATACATTGATCCACTGCTCCACCTTGGCGGGCAGCGGCTTGCCCCGCACCCCCTCCAGCAGCAGTAATACAATGCGCCCGCCGTCCAGCGCGGGCAGGGGCAGCAGGTTAAAAATGCCCAGGTTCACCGTCAGCAGGGCCATCAGGCTCAGCACATCCCGCCAGCCGTAACCGGCGGCCTCGCCAATGGCACTGATGATGCCCACCGGACCGGAAAGGTCGTTGATGCCAGCCCGGCCGGTGGCCAGGTCCTGCAGGCTGCGCACCACAATACGCCCGTAATACAGCACCGAGCAGCCGGTCTCTTTCAGCACGTTCAGCGGCGTTTTTTTCAGCCCGTACACCACAAAGCCCAGGCTCATGCGGGTGGTGCCGTCCTCCTGCTGCTGGGTGTCAAACTGCACCCCCTGCAGCTGAATGGTCGCGCCGTCCCGGCGCACGGTAAAGTCAGCCCGGCCGTCCTCGGTGCGGGCCAGCTCATACACGATGTCGTTGGCCACAAAGCAGCGCCGCCCGTTCACGGCCAGAATCTCGTCTCCCACTTCCAGGCCGGTGGCATGGCACATGGCCCCATCGGAAAAGCTATAAATCTTCCGGCTGACGATCTGATCCTGGCCGCAGATGAGAATCAGCAGCACCAGAAACCCCAGCACAAAGTTCATCAGCGCACCGGCGGCCACCACCAGCACCCGCCGGGGAATGCTCACCTGGCCGAAGGGCAGCCCGCTGGCCCCCTCGGGGCGCTCGTCCGGGTCGGCCTCGCCGTCCTCCCCTTCCATGCTCACATACCCGCCGATGGGCAACAGCCGCAGGCTGTATCGGGTGCCGCCGTGAACCCGGCTGAACAGCGCCGGGCCCATTCCGATGGAAAACTCGTTGACCTGAATGCCGCACTTTTTGGCCGTGGCGAAATGCCCTGCTTCATGAAACAGGATCGCCAGCCCAAACACGAACACCGAAGCCGCAAGCGTAATCAAAAAATGCAAATTCAGCCTCCCTTACCCAGGGCCTTTTCGCAAAGGGCGCCGTCCGCCCCTGCCGACGAAAACAAATCTCTTACAGATGGCTCAGCACAAACTGCCGCGCCATGCGGTCGCACTCATACACATCTTCCAGCGTGTAGCTGCCGCCGAAGCGGTCGCTGTCCACCACGGCCTCCACCAGGCGGCCGATGTCCAAAAAGCCGATCTTGTCCTCCAGGAACAGCCGCACGGCCTCTTCGTTGGCGCCGTTGGCGGCGCAGGGGGCCAGCCCTCCCTTGCCGATGGCCCGCTTGCAGGCCGCAAGGCACCGGAAGGTCTCATCGTCCGCCACGTCAAAGGTGATGTTCTTCAGCTGGGTGAAGTCCAGCTCCGGCGCGGGGCCGGGGCAGCGCTTGGGCCAGGTGAGCGCATACTGAATGGGAATGCGCATATCCGGTACGCCCAGCTGGGCCAGCACGGAATTGTCGCTGAACTGCACCATGGAATGGATGATGCTCTGGCGCTGCACCACGATCTGAATCTTCTCCGGGGGCAGGCCGAACAGCCACACCGCCTCGATCAGCTCCAGGCCCTTGTTCATCAGGGTGGCGGAATCAATGGTGATCTTCGCGCCCATGCTCCAGTTGGGGTGCTTCAGGGCGTCCGCCTTGGTTTTGCCCGCCAGCTCGGCCTGCTTCATGCCGAAGAAGGGGCCGCCGGACGCAGTGAGCAGGATCTTGGTGAGGGACTTGGCCGACTCTTTGTCCTGCAGGCACTGGAAGATGGCCGAATGCTCGCTGTCCACCGGCAGCAGCTTGACGCCGTGGCGCTTCACTGCCTCGGTGACCAGATGGCCGCCGGTAACCAGACTTTCCTTGTTGGCCAGCGCCACGTCGTGCCCACTTTCAATGGCGGCCAGCGTGGCCCCCAGGCCCGCAATGCCCACAACGGCATTCAGCACCACATCCGGGCCGTCCATCTTCGCCAGCTCCACCAGGCCCTCCGGGCCTTCCAGAACTCTGGGTGCATCGGCCATGCCGGCCAGGTCCACCCGCAGGCGGGCCGCTGCGGCCGGGTCCACCATGGTCACATAGCGGGGGTGGAACTCCGTGATCTGTGCTTCGATCTTTTCCACACTGGAATGGGCCGCCAGGGCAAACACGCCATACCCCTGCGCCCGGATCACGTCCAGGCTTTGGGTACCGATGGAGCCGGTGGAGCCCAACAGGCTGATTTGCTTTACCATATGCTTCTCCTTACGCTTGGTATGCGTAGAACACCCAGCGCACCACAATGGTGACAAAGGGTGCAATAAACATCACACTGTCAAACCGATCCAGAATGCCGCCGTGGCCCGGGAAGATGCTGCCGTAGTCCTTGATGCCGCACTGGCGCTTGACGGCCGAAGCAAACAGGTCGCCCAGAATGCCCAGCACCGACGCCACAGCGCCCATCAGCGCAATAAGCAGGTACAGCTTGCCGCTCACACGGCCCGCCGTAAACATTTCCAGCCGGTTGGCCAGCGTGCTGTAGATCCAGGTGGCCAGCACGCCCAGCAGCACCGAGCCGCACACGCCGCCGATGGCGCCCTCCACGGTTTTGTTGGGGCTGACCTCCGGTGCCAGCTTGTGCTTGCCCAGAAAACGGCCGGTAAAATAGGCCGCCGAATCGCCGCCCCAGGCATAGCACAGCGCCAGCAGCACAAAGAACACCGCGTCATAGTGATAGATCTCATAGGGCAGCAGGCGCTTCAGCTCCACCAGCGAATAGAAGCAGAGCATCATCAGGCCCGACAGGCACACAAAGCCGCTGAGCTTGGCCACATCCACGGTGCGGTGCTTGATGATAACGCACACGCACAGATACAGCATAAACACAAACGCCGCCGGCAGCAGCGCCGCCCGCGCCGCACTGCCATGCGAAAGCATCACCAGAATGGTGAAGGGCACAAAGGGTGCGTACAGATACAGCTGGCCGGTTTTGAAGCCGAACGCCGCAAATGCCTCATGAATGCCCAGCAGGCACAGGGCAGCTACCACCAGGTCCAGTACAATGGTGTTGAACATGCTCAGTACCAGAGCCAGAAAGCACAGCCCCACCACCGAGGTAATGATACGAGTTTTCACAGGTCGTTTTCCCTTCCTTTGCGGGTAAGATCGTCACCACCGCTTTGCGGGGTGCGTTGGCCGGGCAGCCCGGTCAGATGCCGCCGAAGCGGCGGGTGCGGCGATTGAATTCTTCAACGGCCAGGTCCAGATCGTGGCGGGTAAAGTCCGGCCAGAGCACATCCATCTCCACCAGCTCCGAATACGCCGCCTGCCACAGCATAAAGTTGGAGAGCCGTTTCTCTCCGCTGGGGCGCAGAATAAAATCGGGGTCTTTCTGGCCATGGGTGTACATCTCGCTGCACATGGCGGCCTCGTCAATGTCCTCCGGGCGCAACTCGCCCTTGGCCACCTTTTCTGCCAGGGCGCGGGCCGCCCGCACGATTTCTGCCCGACCGCCGTAATTCACGGCCACGTTCAGGGTCATGCCGGTGTTGTGGGCGGTTTTCTGCTCGATCTCATCCATCAGCTTCTGGTAGCGGGGCTCCAGCGCCGTGCGGTCGCCCAGAAACACCACCCGGTTGTTCTCTTTTTCGTAGTCGAAAGCCTTGATGAGGTATTCGCCGAACAGGCGCATGATCGCCCCCACCTCTTCGGCCGGGCGGCTCCAGTTTTCGGTGGAGAAGGCGTAGAAATACACCGACTCTACGCCGATCTCATTGCAATAGCGGGTGATGTCCTGAAAGACCTCCGCCCCTTTTTTGTGGCCGGCGGTGCGGGGCAGGCCCCGCTTTTTGGCCCAGCGGCCGTTGCCGTCCATAATAATGCCGATGCTCAGGCCCTGAGCGAACTGTTCCGGCTGTGCCATACGGATCGTCTCCTCTCTGCTCGGGCGGCGGCCCGCCCGGGTTTGTGCGCCCATCTGTGCCGTTCAGCCGCTTTTTTTGCGGCCCTTAGAACGCACAAACGGCCGGCGGCAGCCCGCGCAAAATGCGCCGGGCCGCCCCCGGCGGCGGTTTGTCACATCACGAAAAGCGGCCCCTGCATCAGACCTCCATGATCTCCTTGTTCTTGCTCTCGCAGATCTTGTCGATCTCCTTCACAAACTTGTCGGTGATTTTCTGCAGCTTGCCCTCCAGATCCTTCTGGTCGTCCTCGGTCAGCTCGCCGCTCTTCTTCAGGGCCTTGAACTTATCCATGGCCTCACGGCGCACATTGCGCACGGCCACCTTGGCCTCCTCGCCCATGTGCTGCACGTCCTTGGTCAGCTGGCGGCGGCGGTCCTCGGTGGGGGCCGGGAAGGTCAGACGGATCACACGGCCATCGTTGGTGGGGTTGATGCCCAGCTCGCTGGTGAGAATGGCCTTTTCAATGGGGCGCAGCAGCGAGGCGTCCCAAGGGGTGATGGTCAGCACGCGGGCTTCGGCTACAGCCACAGCCGCCACCTGCTGAATGGGGGTGGGGGTGCCGTAGTAGTCCACCGCAATCTTGTCCAGAACGGCGGGGTTGGCGCGGCCGGCACGCACAGCGGCCAGCTCCTTCTCCAGATGGCGGACAGCACTGGTCATCTTGTCCTCATAGGGCTTGGTGTACTCGCTCATATCCATACTCCTTTTCATTCAGGCCGCAAGGCCGCATTTCATGTTTCAGTTTTCCTTCACCAGGGTGCCCACCTGCTCGCCCTGCACGGCGCGGGCAATGTTGCCGCTGTCGGCCAGGTCAAACACCAGAATGGGCAGGCCGTTGTCACGGCAGAGGGTGGCGGCGGTGCTGTCCATCACGGCCAGCTTTTCTTCCAGCACGCGGGTAAAGGTCAGGGTGTCGTACTTCACCGCATCCGGGTACTTCTTGGGGTCCTTGTCATACACGCCGTCCACCATGGTGGCCTTGAACATCACGTCGGCGCCGATCTCAATGGCGCGCAGGGCCGAGGCCGTATCGGTGGAGAAGAAGGGATTGCCGGTGCCCGCACCGAACAGGACCACCTTGCCCTGCTCCAGCTCGGCCACGGCTTCGTCCCGCACAAACGGCTGAGCCACCTGAGGCATGAACAGGGCCGTCTGTACGCTGGTCTCCAGGCCCAGCTGGCGCAGCATATCGGAAACCGCCAGGCAGTTCATCACCGTGGCCAGCATGCCGATCTTGTCAGCGCAGGTGCGCTCCATCCGGCCGCTGCTGCGGCCGCGCCAGAAGTTGCCGCCGCCCACAACAATGCCGATCTGCACGCCTAGGTCATGGGCCTGCTTCACGCCCTGGCAGATGGCTTCCATGGTCGGCTCGTCAAAGCCGGTTCCCTTATCGCCGCTCAGGGCCTCGCCGCTCAGCTTCAAAAGAATTCTTTTATATTGAACACTCATTTTAAACACCGCCGCTTCCAATCATATTTATTGGTATTGTACAATAAAATGCACGCAAAGTAAAGCAGGAACCCGCGGTTCTCCCCGCAAAAGCTGCCCGCTGCGGCACAAAAAAGCAGACCGGGCAAATCGCGGCCTCTGCGGCCGCGTCTCCCGGTCTGTTCTTCCTGTCTTTTTCACAGCATATTCGGCATTGTCTGCCCCTGTGCCCGCCGGGCAAGTGCCATGCGGGCACTGATCTCCCGCCACAGCTGCTGCTTGCCGTCCCGGCCCGTCTGCGAGGCCATCACAAGGTCGGCCGGGCAGCGCTCCTCCTGAGGAATCCGCATGGAAAAGCAGGTTTCGTTTCCACAGCTGGTCCATTCCAGCTTCCAGTTCTGGCGGCGGCAATACTCGCCCACCAGGCACATCTCCAGTTCGCTGGGCACTTTCTCCATGCACAGTGCCGCCTGCAGGCTGCTCAGCCGTTCCAGCGAAATGGCATAGCCGTCGTCCTGCACCTTCAGCAGCGTGCCGCCGGCGCCATGTTCCAGCGTGATCACAATGGTTCCGCCCTGCCGGCCGCGCGTCACCGCCTCGGCCACCAGATTCAGCAGCACCCGGTCCGCCATGTGCGGCTCCACACGCAGATAGACCGGCCCATTGCCGCGGAACGCCAACGCGCAGTGCTGGGTTTCCACATACGGCCGCATGACCTCCACCAGGGTGCGGATCTGCTCCGCCAGGTCCACCGCGATCAGGCTCGGGCGTTCCTCGTCCCGCAGGCAGCTCAGCAGGTCGGCCTGGTTCACCGCCAGCCTCGCCAGGCATAAACTTCCCTGGCCGATCGCATCCAGCAGGGCTTCTTGATCCTCACCGCCGCCAGTCTGCTGGCGCAGCAGTTCCACCGCATTCAGAACGGCGTTCAGGCGGTTCATCGCCTCGTTTTCCGCCGCCCCGTAGCGCGTCTCGCAGTGGCAGAGGCTCTCATAGGTTTTCAGCCGCTCGCCCAGATTCGGCAATCCGTTCACTGCTCTTTCGCCTCCTGCCCGGCCTGCGTCTTTTCGCGGTGCAGGCACTCTGCCAGAAAGCGCAGTGCCCGGCCGTTGCTCACATCGCCCCCGCATTGCTGCCGAAGCGCCTGAAACAGCGGCGTGTTTTTCTCCTGCATCCGCTGAATTTCACGGCGGATGCCGCTTTCAACGCCCTGCGGAGACACCCCGCGCGCGGCCGCGACCTCCCGATACACCTCTTTTACCAGGGCGTGGGGCGCTTTTGTGCGTACCATCGCCTGCACGGCGTCCTCCAGATAAAGGTACCCGCAGTCATTGGGCACCAGCGCCAGCCGGTCCAGCAGGCGGCGAACCCGTGGCAGCGGAGCCTGAGGTTCTTCGCCGCAGATCAGCTGTGCCCGCTCAAACAGTTTTTTGAGCGTATAGGGCTTGGAAATGCAGTAATCCGCTCCCAGTGAAAACAGCCTGCTGCGCAGAGGCTCGTTGCCGGTGCCCGCCGTGATCAGCACCCGCGGCGGATGGGCCAGCTGCAGCCGGTTTATGTGCTCCAGCAGCTCCACCGCGTCCATGTCCCGCAGGAACAGATCCGTCAGCACCAGATCCACGCGGTCGGGGTGTTCGCCCAGGCACCGCAACAGGGCAGCGCCGTCCACCGACGCGCCGACCTGTTCAAACTGCGGGCCAAACACCGGCATTGCCTGCCGCAAAATCTCAAGCTGCTGCCAATCTGGCATCGCCACAAAGGTGCGAATCGTTCCCATCATCCGGTTTTTTCTTCCTTCCATTGCCGCAGAGGCACACTGCGCGGCAGCACCGGCGCTATGCGCAGTCGGCTCAGCAGCTCCTCGGCCACATCCTCCCAGTTTTCCGCCGGGACCGTATTTTCGTAAAGATAAAGCAAAAGGCTGTGCGCCTGCTCTCTGGTCAGGCCCTGCACACACAGGGCCGTCTGCTGCTGCAGATTTCCGCGCTCCAGCCGCAGGGAGAAACGTGTCAGCTCTCCCTGAAAGTCCATCGCGTATTCCAGAACCGCTGCCTCCTGAAAAGGCGGCAGGCTGGAAAGGCATTTTTTGTACGTTCGGCCATGCTTCATCACGTTTCCCCTCTTTTCGCTCTGTTTTCTTATTCCCCCATTTTATCGCATTTGCACTCAATTTTCAACGCTCTTTCGTCCGTCACTTTTCGTCTTTTCAAGCTGGAATCTTCTGCGCACAGCTGCTTCTTTGCATTTTGGAGGCAAAATTGAGGGGGCTATTTCGTGCTTCAAGTCTTAACTTCGCTGTTTTTTCGTTTTGCGGAAAAACCGTCAAATCCGTCGTTTTTGAATTTTTGTGCTGATTTTTTGGCTGTTTTTCAGGGCTGCAGGGCAGATTTTTGTTCCGTTTTGGCTTGAAAAAAGGGAACAGCTGTCTGTTTCAGGGGGCAACAAGCAGAATTTTTGGGGGTTGTGCCATATGCCATAGGGTGCAGATGCCGCATTGCCACGGTGTTATCGTAGAGATTCGCACCCCACCTCATCCGGCCCTACCGGGCCACCTTCCCCTCAAAGGAAAAGCTTTTGCCACGGCACTCTACAATAAAAAAGCCATCGATCATTCGATCGATGGCTTTGGTCCGAGTGGCGAGAGTCGAACTCACGGCCTCTTGAACCCCATTCAAGCG
>ERZ1034901.276-NODE-276-length-42399-cov-97.576445_pt1 | contig 42399 bp, 89 predicted proteins | sample MGYA00520628_ERZ1034901 | MGnify/ENA primary metagenome ERZ1034901 (study PRJEB33766, sample SAMN09781783) | gut metagenome | biome: gut microbiome | host: Homo sapiens | place: Madagascar | study: EMG produced TPA metagenomics assembly of the PRJNA485056 data...
GTGGAATGGAAGCATGGTCGCAAATGGTAAAAGATATAAAGTACATGACTATTTCATGGAGAACAAAAGACAGAAAAAGATAATTTTCACAGGTTATGCACTGCGAATACCGTTGTTTCCCCTTCGGGCTATATCAACAACAACAATTACAACAACGTAAATGGTGTTCGCCCAACATGGATCACATGCAGACAGAGTAAGCGTAAAGCTGAAATCAGAAAAGATACAAGCAAATGCATAACCTTTCCGCAATGGACAAACATAAAGGAACAAAATAAATGGATAAAGAAATTGTTGCAAATTTTGAGAATTTATATCGTTCTTACAAAAAGGTTAAGAGCGGTAAGAAATTTAATTCAGGTACTGCAAGATTTTCTAATTTGTCTCTTGAAGGCATTCATCTCTTGAAGGAACAATTGGAAAGTCAAACGTATACCATAAATCCGTATAATAAATTTCAAATTCATGAGCCAAAAGAGCGAACGATAGAATCATGTGCATTTAAGGACAAAGTAGTGCAGAGATGCTTTTCTGATTACATTCTGACACCGAAACTTGAAAATATCCTGATTAAATGGAACACTGCCGGGCAACAAGGAAAAGGGCAACACATGGCAATGGACGGGTTAAGAAATCAAATGTTGGATTTCTATAAAAGAAATGGAATGAATAGTTGGATTGTAAAATGTGATATTCACAAATACTTTTATTGCATAGACCATGAAATCATGAAAGATGTTTTGGATTATTACTTTGATGATGATTTTACAGTCTGGTTGAACCATTTGTTTATTGACAGTACAGGTAATCCCGGGCTTCCATTAGGAAATCAGGTAAATCAAAAGTACGCATTGTTGCTTTTACATTCGCTGGATCAGATGATAACGATTGAATTTGGAAATCCATATTACGGACGATACAACGATGATTTTTATGTGATTTGTAAAACGAAAGAAGATGCCAGAGAAATTCTTGAGGCAATCCGAATGATGATTGAAAGCCTTGGATTGGAACTAAACCCTAAATCACAAATTGTACCATTTCGCATGGGATTGTGTTATCTGGGCTTTCATCATTACGTGACTGATGAAGGAAAATATATCAGAAAATTGCGTGGTGATAAGAAAAGAAAAACACAGAGAAAAATCCGAAGATGGGTACGGGCAGTGAATGACGGGAAGATGTCGATAGAAAAATTCCATGAAAAATACGGAGCATGCAAGAATCATATGCTTCATGGAAACTGTATTAAATTATGCCACAGTATGGATTTTGAAATTGAAAGGAGAATGAAATGAGATTAGTAAGTCAGAATGGGGAATTTGATGTTCCTTATGAAATCGCAACATTAAGTAGAACAGAAAATATCATAATAGCATATGTGCCGATTGTCAGAGAAAAAGGAACGGTCATGGCTCGTTATTCGACAGATGGAAAAGCCATGCAGGTTATGGAAATGTTACACGATGCTTATCATGATGCAAAAAAATCCAATAGTTCATCAACATTGTATTTTCCAAAGGATGATGAAGTATGAAAGTGTTAGAAAAAACAATCAACTGGGATGCGCTAATCGACATTCAAATGACGTTAAAAGATTTCAAATTGCTTAGAGATTGCCTGATTTCGACTCCATATGTAAGATTGGAAAAACTGGAAGGAAACAATGAAATGCCGTATTCGTATGATGATATGGAAGAAGCAATCAAACAGACTGAGAAAATATTGGAAGATTTAACGATGCATAAATAGTGAAAGCGAGGTGATGCCATTTGTTCATGCGAGTAATTTCAACAGGTAGTACCAAGGGAAATTGTTACGCTTTGCAGTCAAGTACAGGCGAGATTGTTCTTCTTGACTGCGGATGCAACTACAAGAAAATCCTTAGAGGGATTGACTACCAGATAAGCAATGTTGAAGCTGTACTTCTTTCACATGGGCACGGTTAAGGCGATCACACCGAAGCATTCAAGGAAATAATGAATGCAGGCATTCAGATTTATACCAACGACGAGACAGTTGAGGACATTAACATCCGAACAGGTGAGCTGATGAAAGGTGTTCCAGAAAGATACCCATTTAGAGTTGGTTCGTTTATCGTAACTCCATTTGAGCTGCCGCATACGACATATGATAAAGAAGCAAAAATACTTATCCCGTGTCCGAACTATGGCTACCTGATACAGCATGAAGAAATGGGAAAACTCCTGTATATGACCGATTTCGAATTCTGCAACTATAATTTCCGTAAGATGCAAGTTGAGCATTTAGTAATTGAGTGTAACTATTGTGAAGAATTGGTAGACATGACAGAAGCTAACTACAGGCACCGAATAAAAGGGCATTGTTCTTTGTCAACTTGTAAGCAATTCATTAAGCAGAATCGCACAGAATCGCTTCGAACGGTAACACTGGTGCATTTGAGCGGTAAAGCATCGGATGCCTGTAAAATACAGAAAGAAATACAGGAAGTCGCAGGAGACAATGTTCTAGTTCAGATCGGACGGGCTGGACTGGAAGTTGATTTGAATTTGTGCCCGTTCTGAAAGGAGGAATTTTTATGGAGATGGCAGACTGTAGCAAATGTAGATTCCGTAATTGCTGTATGTTGGCATGGGATTATGGTTCACTTTATTGTAATGATTATGAGGAGGAAGATACATGGAATATTTCTTAGAATCACTTAAAAAATTAAAGAAACCGCCAACTCACAGCAATCCAGAAGACGTTGACCCGTTGTTCTGTCGGTACAACAAGGGTTGGAATGATGCAATCGAAAAGGTTGAGAACATTTTTGCAACGATTTCTAAGGAGAATAAGGATGAATAAAGTAATTTTGATCGGACGTTTGATTAAAGATCCAGACATCCGAACGGGAACAAATGATACTAAGATCGCCAGATACATACTTGCAGTCAACCGAAAGTATCACAAAAACAATGAACCCACAGCTGATTTTATCGGCTGTGTGGCTCTCGGGAAGAACGGTGAATTTGCTGAGAAATATCTGTATAAAGGAATGAAAATCGCAGTCACCGGAAGAATTCAGACCGGCAGCTATACTAATCGCGATGGGCAGAGAGTATATACTACCGATATATTAATCGAGGAACAGGAATTTGCGGAAAACAAGAAGAACCAGCCAGAAGAACAGCCGCAGCCACCAGTTCCAAGTCCAGAACAGGACACAAGTGGATTCATGGATATGCCGTCAATTATGGATGACGAACTTCCGTTTAATTAAGGAGTGATTGAATGATACAAACAGGACAGATTATTTATTTTTGCGATCAAAAGCTGATGTGCTTTGGGGTTGAATCCATTGAGAATATTACTGAACCGCTAGAACAAATAGAAACTACATCAGCTTTTGATGATATGAGAACATATATACCAGCAATAATGAATCCAACAACTCTTGTTGTAACTGGAGAAGAAATGGTCAAACTTGACCCAACAACCATGAAACGCATTGCTAGATACAATCTTGAAGAAGAGAACGCAGCACTGTTTAAAGAAATTGAAGAACGCAAAAAGGTTATTGATGATCTCGAACAGAAAGAACAGGTTTTGCGTGATAGGTTCAAAAAGGCAATATCTACATTTAAAGAAATCATGGAAAATGGTTACTATGATGATGGTGAAGATGAGGATGAAGATGAATGGGAGTGATTAAATGGAACCAATTTTAGAGTGCAAATTTGATTATAAAGGTTATCCATGTGTAGTTCTGTTTATGCCATTGGGATATAGATGTGGATATGTTGGCACAACTGAGAAAGATTCTGATTACTACAGTAAATCAGAAGATGTAATTAATCTTTTTACCACTTGTCCTGTTCGAATTACTTATTCCGAACCAAAATTGCAAGGAGAATATGATGGAAAAACATGGTGGATTGGTTTCGACCATGCTGGTGGTAACGAAGGAAGAGATTGGGAATTAGCCGAGTATTATTATAGCGAAAGCCCTGACTGGCAAAGACTCATTAAGCCATTAGCAAATATATGTAAAGAATCTGGAATGCAGTTTCCGCCTGCGGTTTCAAAATATGAAATTATTGAAGAATGCAAGAGAATTGTAGACCAGATCGTAAAGGAGTGATGCTAGAGGAATTATAGAAAAGTTTTCATGATGAGGCAGTGTGCAGACAAAGGAGTTTTTAATGCGTAAAACTATTGATTTGACGGGCGAGAAATTTGGAAGACTCACCGTCATAAAAAGAGCAGAAGATGCTATTTCAGACAAAGGGGTTAGAACAAAATGCTGGGAATGCATTTGTGATTGCGGAAATAAAACCATTGTAAGACAAGCAGGGTTGCAAAGAGGAACAACGAAGTCTTGTGGGTGTCTGCATAGAGAAATTGTTGGCAATATGAGTAGAAAACATGGGCTATCAAATAACTGTGGAAGGCTGTACCCGCTTTGGAAGAGTATTAAATATCGTTGTTATTGTAAAACATGTAAATCGTATAAAAATTACGGTGGACGTGGAATAGTAATGTGTGATGAATGGAAAGATGATTTCACTTCTTTTTATAAATGGGCAATTGAGAATGGATATAAGGAAGAAAAAACAAGTAAGGGAATAAATATCTTAACCATCGACCGAATAGACGTAAATGGAAATTACGAACCAGATAACTGCCGTTTTATTACAAATGCTGAGCAGGCACAAAATAAAAGAAACTCTATACCAAAAGAAAACAAGTATTTAATATGTCCTGTTTGTGGAAAACAATTTGAACTAAAGCAAAGAAAAGGGCAAAAGACGTGCAGTCCAAGATGTGGTAAAATTCTTTATTACAAAGATCACCCAAATATTAAAGATTATACAAAAATATGCCCAATTTGTAACAAACCTTTTAACGCCAAGAGAGGTGGACATTTTAATGACGCTGTTTATTGTAGCAAGAGATGTAAGAATTTATCTGAATCTGCAATATGGGAATACAATGGAGAAAAGCATAGAGTTGTTGAATGGGCTGAAATTATAGGTATAAACGCACATTGTTTGTATCATAGAAAAGAATTAGGATGGTCTATTGAAGAAATATTAACCACGCCGTTAAGGGGTAGGAGAAATGCAAAAAGTGAATTATAAAAAAATATACGCAATGAAAAATGCGAGGGAAAAAATAATTGAATCAATATGCCCTTCGATACCAAATGCAAGTGGCATATATGCTTTTTACAGGGTGGATGAAGCTGGGATTAGGCGCAGTTACGTGGGACAAGCACTTAGACTTCGTGAGAGATGTGCGAGCCATTTAGCAGAATATGACCATATAGCATTAAGCCTTAAAAAGCATAAGTTTTACAATGAAAGCAATCCTACTGGTTGGAAACTTGCATACAGAACTTGCCCAAAAAGTGAGCTTGACCAAAAAGAAACTGAAACGATCAAGGCTTTTGCAGATAAAGGTTTCCAGATGTACAACATTACAGCTGGCGGGCAATCAACCGGTAAGCAAGTAACAGGGCAGTACAAACCGCCTAAGACATACAGGCAGGGCATACAGCAAGGGAAAATAACCCTTGCGAGAGAACTGAAACATATCATTGATACTCACTTGGAAGTGTCAATCAAACCAGAGAAATCAAGCAATAAGGTGTCTATAAAGGCACTTGAGAAATTCAATAATCTTCTTGATGAAGAATCTTACAAATGATGATCGTGCCAATTCTGGCATACAAATTTCCTACAAATGATGATTAACAACTAAATAAGTGTACGCCCTTTGGGCTTGGAACTAGTTATATTTTTCTTGGCATATGACGCTATTCCGGCCTCAAAGGTTAAAAGAAACGAGGTAACTATATGGTAAGAAAATATAACACCGAAAGAAAGTATCGCGAGGGGCAGGAGAATCGCAAAGAAATCTTCAAGTTCATTGAAAGTTACATCGAACTTCACGGATATTTCCCATCAAATCGCGAGATTGAAGAAGTCACTGGTTTATCCAAAGCAACCGTACAGAGACACATGAAGAAATTCGAACTTGACGGAATTATTGCAACCGAACACCCGAACACACCACGGGCATATCGAATCGTAGGATATGAGTACAGGAGGGTAAAAAAATGAGACTGTATAGCGTTTTTGATAACGAGCAATGGATTGGAGATATGACAGCAGACGACATTTCCAAAATGATTGGTTGTACCAGAAAACAGGTTTTAAATGCGGTAGCGTCTGCAAGATTAATTTATGATAGATATGCAATTGTATACGATGGAGATAATACCGTTACCGGAACAACGACTTCTGATCGTAAACTGTTGAAAGAATTTGCATTAGTTACACATCAATTGAGAGGACTTGTGAGAGCATGAACAGGGCAGAACGTAGAAGACAGCAGAAAGCAGCTGAGAAAACACGCTTAAATGCACCGTACAATTTCAGTAATTTCAGTCTGGAACAAATTTCAAAGGCAACAGGTGCAAGAGTTGAGTCCTTAAAACTGTATCTGATGCAGCGTGAAGATGAAATACGCAAAGAAATATCAGAAGAACTTATTTCAGAATCACAGGAAAAGCTGTGGAAAGCAGAAGACTATATCGCAGTGGCAAATGTTCTTATCAGTTTGTTTGCAATTAAGAAAACATGGGGATTTACAAAATCCAATCAGAGATTCTTAGAAAACCTAAACTCTGCGAAAGAATACATTGAAGAAGTTGGAATTGAAAAAGCATACCAGGAAGCAAAAGAAACAATGGAAATTAAACTTGAATTTGACTCCATAAATATAAATAAAGAATTTGGATTTGGAGAAAGTGAGGACTAATCTCTATGTTTAATACACTTAATAAAAAAGCGGAAACTAATCCAAAAAACAATGCAGATATGATTTGCCCTAAATGCGGGAATCGTTTTCATGTTTTCGCAGATTATAACCGGCATTATGGAGGAGATTTATATTGGTGTGAATGCACAGAATGTAAAACCATAACAAAAATACATCACAGTAAGGAAACTGCAATAGTGGCTTTTAAGGAAGGATTGGTGCACAAAAATGAGCAAAGTGAACATATATGGGCTTAAAGCATATATATCCAATGCATTCGATTTGCATGTTGGAAAAAGAATCAAATACTCAGAACGTGGTGAGGACGGAATAGAGCATATCTACGAAGTAAAACAGTTGTTTCCGTTTTGCGTTTTGTTGGAAGATATTTTTGATCACACAAGAATTTGCCCTTGTTACAGCAAATTAAGCATGATGTTAAGAGGGATTGAATAAGAATCTGGTTAAGAAGATGGGAGTATAGATGAGAGATTTAATCATAGATTGCTTTGCCGGTGGCGGTGGAGCGTCTGTAGGAATTGAAATGGCTCTTGGGAGATCAGTTGATATAGCAATCAACCATGACCCCGACGCTATCCTGATGCACAAGACGAACCATCCGGGAACGCTACATCTGACAGAGGATATTTTCAAAGTTGATTTGCAGAAATACGTTGGAAATCAGCACGTAGCGTTGATGTGGGCGAGTCCTGACTGCACAAGCCATTCAAAAGCAAAAGGCGGTCAGCCGAGAAAACAAGGGCTTCGCATTCTTCCATGGGCTGTATATAAGCACGCAAAGGCAATTCTTCCAGACGTGATAATCATGGAGAATGTAGAAGAGATACAGCAATGGGGACCATTGGATGAGAAAGGACATCCGATCAAGGAAAGAGTTGGCGAAGATTATCGAAAATTTATTTCAGCAATGGAAAATATCGGTTATGAATTCGACAGCCGGGAACTCGTAGCTGCGGATTATGGAGCACCTACTACAAGAAAACGTTGGTATGCGGTGTTCCGCAGGGATGGAAAACAGATAGTATGGCCAAATCCTACGCATAATCGTTTCGGAATAGACGGTCTGAAGCGATACGAACAGTGTGGAGACTATATTGATTGGTCAGACTTAGGAAAAAGTATATTTGACCGTCCGAAACCACTGGCAGAAGCAACGCAGAAGCGAATTGCAAATGGAATCAAAAAATATATTGTTGATAATCCAGATCCATACATTGTGAAGAACAAAGATGCACTGGCATTTATTATTCAGTACCATGGAGAAACCAGACAGGGTGATTCCAGAGGGCAATTACTGACTGAGCCAATTAAGACCATTGACACATCAAACAGATATGGCCTTGTGACAGCTTTTATCACGAAGTATTACAAGACTGGAATCGGTCAGGGATGTGACGAGCCGTTGCATACGATAACCACATCACCCGGACACTTCGGAGTGATATCTGCGTTCTTGGTTAAGTATTATGGAACAGGATGCGGACAAGTGTTGAGTGAACCGCTTGGAACCATTACTACAAAAGACAGGTTCGGACTGATAAATGTTCTGGTTGATATCCATGGAGAGAAATACATCATATCAGATATTTTTCTCAGAATGCTAAAGCCGGAAGAATTAAAGGTGATGCAGGGATTTCCGAAAGATTACATCATTGATAGGGATTACAAATGGAGAAATTACCCGATTGCAAAACAGGTAGCAAGAATCGGAAATAGCGTTGTGCCGGTTATGGCAGAAGCACTTGTGAAAGCAAATTGCCCGTATCTGAAAGTCGGAGAGCGCAAAGCTGCGCCCATGATTTACATGCAGAATAACGGACAGGTAGCATTTGGATAAATTAATCATGGAGGACTGCACAATAGTGTGTCAGTTGCTTACATGGGGAAAGTGAGGATGGGAAATGAAATTCAAAAGTAACGCTAAGTATGGCGAAAAACCTAAAACTGGGAGTATTTTCGCTTTGAAATACAATTCTTTAGGAATCGTTATCTACAAATACGTTGGTTGCGGAGATACACTGTTTCTCAACTGTAGTGCATTGGATATTCTCAACTGCAATCTCGGAACAGAGGATTTTAATGAAGCTGTCAGCAAAGCGAAAGAAGTTGTTATGTGCAAAGTTAAGAAAATCAGAGAAGATGCTTACAGATTCTATGCAGACAACAACATTGAATTTGACAGATATTAGGAGGACGAAAAATGAGAAAGTACACAATAAATCTTCCAGGAGGACTGGAGGTGGATATTTTTAACCTGCCAGAAGATTTCAAAGAACAGGTTGAACAGGCATTCGAAGAGTATACATCTGGAACAGCAAAAGCGTATATGTACGTTGACAAGTTGAGTTTCATTGACCGTTGCGTAGAATACCTGAACGGTAATGAGGGTTCAGATGATGCTGTAAATACACTGGTTGAAGAAGCAATGATTGATGAATGGAGAAATAACGGCGAAATCATCAAGGAAGATGATGTATACAACATTGACTTCATGGAAGGTTGCTACAATAAAGGCAAGAAAGATGCAAGACTGAACTCTCATTTCGGAACCGACGATCACCACATTTACGATCAGATTCAGAAAGTTCTGGTGAAGGTAATTACAATTGTGATGAATTATAGAGATGAGGAGGACGCAAAATGTTAATTAGAAGTCAGAATAAAGCATTTTTATTAAACTTTAGCAATTTGACTGTAGCTTATATTGTGAAAGATGACGAGGATTTTGTTATTTCAAGCCTAGAGGACGAAAACAGATATAGACTTGGTGGATACTCCTCAGAAGCAAAAGCCATGAAAGTACTGGATATGATTCAGGATGCATACATGGAATACAAATCTGGTGAAATTGTTTGCAATGGACTGGCGGGATCAGCATACACAGGAAGCTATGATACAAAAGAAAGTGTGGCACATGGAATTGCTGTATTAAAAGGTTATGGAAATGAGATAAGAAAATCAATCCTGTTTCAGATGCCAGCGGATAGTGAGGTGGTTGTATGAAGTACAGAAAGAAGCCAGTTGTAATTGATGCACTTCAGTGGACTGGTAAAAATCATCGAGAAATGTTCGATTTTCTGACGGACTATCAGTGTACAGACCAGTACATGTCGGCAGAAGGTAAGAATTTCTATGTTGACCATTGGAAGGTACCGGGCGGTCTGGTTATTAAGACACTTGAGGGCGAACATCTTGCAAACATTGGAGATTATATCATCAAAGGTGTTCACGGTGAATTTTATCCGTGTAAGCCAGATATATTCAGAGAAACTTATGAGAAGGTGGAAGAATGAGTGACAAAAGCAAAATTTACAATTACATAAAACGGACAATAAATCCTTACGGAAGACCTTTCGATGGAACAGCTTATGAGTTTGGGCTTAAAATCATGGATTTCATCGAAAATATAGATAGTGAGAAAGAAAATGGTTGGATTCCTGTCAGTGAGAGAGTGCCTGATGGGGGCGACTGCAGATATTTTATGTGCTTGCTTGAAAATCATTTAGAAGATGTACCTATTTTTCTCCAGTATAATGAATCGGTCGGGTTTGGATTTTATACAGATATTTATGATCCAGTTACTCTAGGATTTGTAGATACAGAATTTAGCACTGTGGAAGAACTGGGATATGAAGAAGTTTTGTACTGGAGAGAGCTTTTGAGTCCTCCAGAGGAGGACTAAATGGGATATTGCAAATTAGAGTGTCCAGACGGTGAAACAAAGTGTTGCATCTACTGTGAGAAACAAGACGGTTGCGATAACCGGTGCGACATGATGGACAGTTATGAATATGCAGAAGATTGCGAAGATTATATCAAGGAGGACGAGTCATGATTACATTCTTGTTAGGGCTTACACTTGGAATCGTAGTCGGAGTGGTCGGCCCTGTATGCGTAGCGATCATGTACGACAAGCACCATCCAGACGATTAGAAAGGAGAAAGGTATGCTGACAAGGAATAAAAAGCTGAAAGACTACGGTATTCCGGCAGAGGACATTGAAAAACTGAATACGATGCTGAAAGACTTCCCGGCAGAGTACGGCTACCTGCTTTCCAATGCTGCCTTGTCAGCTTGCCCGAAAAATACGGTGATAGCAGATATGATCGTTGAGAATATCCTACACCGGAAAAGTTACAGGAAAATTAGCAAAGAAAGATATATCCCAATGAATCCGAAAGACTTTTACGGATACAGGCGCAAGACCGTCGCTGTACTGTATGAGAGAATGCGGTTGTTGGGAGTGTGGGAGGATGAATAAATGAAGTTAATTGATTTAATAGCAGCAGTTGACAACGATCCCAAAAGTAACATAAAAATCCAAATATGTCACCCGGGAAGAAGCTGGGAAGATTACGATACATTCAATGCCGGTTCGAAGCTGCTGAAACCATTTTATGACTTAAAAGTATGTTGTCTTTCGGCAATAGAAACGGATGTGATCAGAGTTGATTTGGCTTTTGACGAGAAAGAGGGCGAAGTAGATGAGCAGACTGATTGATGCAGACAAATTGAGAAGATTATTCGAGGACAGTGAATATCCTTGCAAATTGCAGGAAACGTTACTAGGAATTGTAGACGAACAGCCGACAGTTTTTGACTTAGATAAGGTTATTAGTGAATTGAAAAGAGATAAATTCATTGAATCAGAATGTATCTTATCTGACGTACATCAAGGATATAATGCTGGACTGAGCAGGGCGATAGAAATTGTGAAAGGTGGCGGAGTTGTATGAAATATCCGGAAGAGATGTATATAGATAGCCAGATATTTGCAGGAGATATGGATGGTTCGGAATCCAATCTGACAGAAAAAGTCGTAAAAACAAGGTCTTCTCATTTATGCTGCGTATGCGAAAAACAGATACCTAAAGGTGAAAGAATGTTGAACCAAAAAGCAATAGTAGAGGGACAAGGTTGGTGCAGTTGCTATATTTGCTTACCGTGTGTTGAAAAATGGCTAGAAGAATCAGGACAAGTAGAGGGTGGTGGAGTTGAATGAGAGAAATTCTTTTCAAGGCAAAGCGGATTGATAATGGCGAATGGATAGAAGGAAACCTCATAGATCTAGATAGTGACAGCGGATATTGTTATATCGCTGCGCCATATAGAAAAGCGAGTACATTGCCAATCAACTTTTTAATAACAGGCAGAATGGAATTGGTTGATTCAAAAACCATCTGCCAGTTCACAGGACTTTGTGACAAGAATGGAAATAAGATTTGGGAAAATGATATTCTGATGGCACACTTGGATGAATCCTACCCAGAGGATGCGGCATATGAAGCTATTCAATGGGGCATGGCAGGATGGGTAACACGCGAAGCCGGTAGCATAGACAGACAATATCTTGATAAATTTGATCTGGAACATTATGAAGTGGTTGGCAATATTTTTGATAATCCAGATTTATTACGGGAGGAATGAGATGAGTAAATCAGTATTAGTGATTGATACACCAAAAACATGTATGAGATGCCCTTTTGGCTTGATTGTTAGCGATTATTTCTTTTGCGCTATTACAATAGACAAAGACGGTGCTGCTAAGCAAATTAGAGCTGATTTATACGGGGTTAAAAAACAAGATTGGTGTCCGCTTATGGATTTGCCAGAGAAAGACAATGGAGATTATCCAGCTAATACATTTGATGCAGGATTTGTAGAGGGTTGGAACCAGTGTATTGATGAGATTACAGGGGGAGAATGATGCATGGCAATAAATATAAGCGAAACTGTGAAAAAGTGTAATGTTTGTGGCAAATGGAAAACCACAGCGTATGAACCGGATTATCCGATGCTTAATGATAGCTGTTTTAGGTATCCGAAAACAATTTTTATTTGCGAAGAATGTATGAAAAAGCGCGAAGAAAAGAATATATTTTTGTGAGGTGAAATAGATGATTGATCTAGCGAATAAATGTGTATTAATCAGAACACATGAAGAGTATGAAAATATTCTGAAAGCATCAAAAAAACAAGGATATAGATGGTACGGCGGAAAAGAAACGTATCCATATCCCTTTGAAGAGCAGCAGATCCCGGATATATTAAAGTTCTATGGCAATAAAGAACTAACAAGAAATGCCAGCCTTACACTGGGATATGAATTAGTAGAAGCATCAGACGTAATTGAAGATGAGAAGAAGATCAAAGATGCTATAAACCTTGTCAGAGCATTTGCTAAAAACCCAGACAGAACAGCATTGACAGACTCATTTATTAAGTCCTTGAAGTTACTTGCAGATACCGTAGAAAGTCAGATGGAAGAGGTGAAGTAGATGGAGAGATTAACAGAAAGATATGATATTACATCAGACGGAGAATCAGATGTCTGGGTTAAGCAGCACGATTACATTTCAGCGGCGCGAAAGCTTTGCGATTACGAAGATTTGGAAGAACAGGGCTTACTTGTGAGATTACCGTGCAAGGTTGGAGATACGGTTTATGTTCCGACAAGAAATTTTGTTTCAGAACTGAAAATTACTCTAGTGTCAGTAAATACAAATGAAATGGCAATGTACTTTAGTTGGTTACTTAATAGCGGAATATATCCTAATCTTGATGGATTTTCTGGATATGAGCTTGGTAAAACCGTATTCCTCACTCGTGAAGAAGCTGAGAAGAAGTTGGAGGAGATGAAGAAGAATGATTGAAGCGATAAAAGAAACTTTTATGGCAGTGGGAATGTGTGTATTTGGGCTTGCTATTTACGTACTATTGTATACAATAATCAGCAAATTCAACAGATGGCGAAAGAATGGTTGCAAAATCAAGTGCCTCTGCAAACCGCATATTTACGAAATCCAATGGCATTGGAGAAATACAGGGGAAACTCTTCTGGTATGCAAGAAGTGCGGTAAAAAGAAAACATTGTTTATTGATTTTGATTCTTATTTTGGAGGATATGAAAAATGACTGAATACGTTAGAAGATCAGATGTAATAAAAATCATGGAGGATAATATTCAGACAGTCGAAACACCTGAAACAGGAAAAAGAGAAATGATTAGTGCTTACGGAATGTATCAAGGTTTGCAGAAAATAGAAACTGTTGAGATTGATGCTGAGATTGACGCATCAGAAAAGCAAACCCCGAAAGAACCTAAGTATAAAAAGCAGTTAAGGGATTTCTTCGGGGTGGCAACCGTAGTCAAAGGTGATTGCCCTTGCTGTGGAAAAGCAGAGATTTATTCGAACGCGAATTATTGTCCTGATTGTGGGCAGAAACTGGATTGGGGAGGGAATGAGGAATAATGGCATATAAAACGTGTAGCAACTGCATCGACAATGAAGATGGATTTTGTGACTACAAAGGAATCCTAGTAGATGAGGACGATACCTGCGAGGCATACAAAGAAGCAAATAAAGAGGTGAAATGATTGGCACAGAAACGAATGTTTACGATGAAAATTGTTGACAGTGACGCATTCTTGGATATGCCGGCAACAACGCAATGCTTATATTTTCATTTGAATATGAGGGCTGACGATGATGGATTCATTGGAAATCCAAAAAGGATAATGAAAATCACAGGAGCAAGTGAAGACGACCTGCGATTATTGATTGCAAAAAGGTTCGTTCTTACGTTTGAAGACGGTGTAATAGTAATCAAACACTGGAGAATGCATAACACATTATCAAGAGATCGGTATGTTGAAACATCATATACAGACGAAAAGAAAATGTTGCTTTTAAAGGATAACGGTAGTTACTCTTTGACGGGTGGAAATCCGATTGATGATACTCGGCTGATAGAACGTTCTGGACGGCAGACGCAACAAAGACGCAACAAAGACGCAACAAAGACGCACTCAGATAAAGGTTTAGATATAGATATAGATAAAGAGAAAGATAATAAATTAATAGTATCTTTAGATACTATATGTCAGACTGATGTCCGACGTGTCATCGAGGAATGGAACAAATTACAGGAAGTTGGCATCAATCCGATACGCGATATTAAACCATCATCAAAAAGATATCAGTTACTCAAGGGGCGAATCCGTGAATACGGAATTGATGAAGTCCTTAATGCAATTAACAACGTCCGCAACAGTGATTTTCTTCGAGGAGAGAATAACAGAGGTTGGATGATAACATTTGACTGGTTTGTTAAGCCGAACAATTTTCTTAAGACACTGGAAGGAAACTACAACAAGGAGGGACAGCATGGAACTCGTAGAACAGTTACAACACCTGTCAAACCGCTCATCCCATTCGACCAGTGGGACGGAGGAGAAGCTTCAGACACACCATTTGCAGACTGAGTGCCCTGAATGCAGCGGTACTGGCTGGATATGGTCAAGGAATAAAGATGGAATACCATATTGCGAGGAATGTCCTTGTGGAATCCGCAAAAAGATGATTTTACAGAATCAACTTCAATTTGCAGAAATGCCTGAGATGTATAAAGGATGTACATTTGCGAATCTGAGAAGCAATGTTTACCAGTTGCCGGAAAGCAAAGAAATATTCATTCAGGCAGCCAGAGCCGTTAAATATTGGATTGAGAATATTGTTCAGATGCAAAAACAGGGAATTGGATTGTATGTTTGCTCTAGTGTTAAAGGTTCAGGAAAGACAATGTTTGTTTGTAGTTTGGCAAATGAATTAATGCAGAAGCATCAAAAAGCTGTGAAATTTACCACATCCCTTAAAATTATTGAGGAAATCAAGTCTACATGGAATGACCGTAATAGAAACAATGAAAATAAATTAATCAATGATCTGACATATGCAGATATATTGATTATTGATGATTTCGGAGCGGAATCTGGCAAAGACTGGATTAACGAAAAGTTTTATGGGATTATCAATGGCCGGTATACAGACAAGAAAATAACTATTTTTACAAGCAACTACAGCGTTTCACAGCTCAAATATGATGATCGCATCACAAATAGAATATTAGAGCGGTCGTTGGAAATACCATTTCCCGAGGAATCCGTGCGAGAACATATGGCCAATGCAATGAAACAGGAGATGATTGATATAATTCAGGGAAAGAAACGAGGTGATGAACATAAGCAGTCAACGGAAACCATGGAGATTAATGACCACAGCAGAAATTAATGAACTGAGCCGCACACAGTGTTCGCGTTGTAAATACTATCCAAAAGAAAACCAAACACATACCGTTGCAAAACCATGTGATTATATTGGTATTGTCGGACATAGAAGGGGGTGCGACCCAAGAGACTGTATCAAAGAAGAAAAATTTGAACTTGCGGAAAGCAAGAGAAAGAGAAGCACATGGAAATCGAAGGTAAGAAAATAGACATAACACCAGAACTGTTGATTTTGTCAAGAAATATTCTTCGCCAGTACACACAGCAGATTGATGCACGCGATTGCCATAAATGTGTAATGTACAAGACGTGCCCGAATGATTTTGTTGAATGTCCTGCTAAATGGAAGGATGTTGATTATGAGACGGATTAGTGAAATGTATAAACGTTCCGGTGGAACCATTTACCAACATCAGTGCTGCGAATGCTCAATGTTCAAATCAGGCAGGAAAAGCAGATGCATGAATTATGAGCTGGATTCAGACTGGAAACCAAACTGGACTGCCTGCAAATTCTTTGCGATAGATAATACAGAAGAAATTGAGGGGCAGATGAATATTTTTGATTTTGTAAACTAAAAGAAAAGGAGGGAACGGGAACTGCCGGCCGGCGAAAGGATATATCCGGTTCCCTCTGAAATCTATGAACGATATATTGCAGTATGCACTAGAAAATGGTATTATCAATTTGTCTCACATACAAGAGCAAATTGAAATGAACAAAAGAGAAGAAATATTAAAAGAATACAGAGACAGCATATGGAAAGCATCAGACGGTTATTGGAAAATCAGAATGACTTATGATGAAACCGGTCAAAAGAAGATGTTTAAGCGCAAATCCAAACAAGACTTGGAAGATTTGATTGTTAAAACCCATAGGGAAAAGGTTGAAAACCCGACCATGTCAACGATATTTAATGAATGGGTGCAGCGTAAGGTTGACTTGAATAAAATATCCATTCAGACATATCAACGATACAAGCAGGACTTTAATCGATTCTTTAAAGAGCTAGGGAAACAAAAGATACGAAGCCTTGAACCAGAAGATATAAGCAACTTTCTAGAAGAGCAGATAAGTGAACATAATTTATCTGCAAAAGGTTTTTCAAATCTCAAAACAATCACCAGAGGTACATTGAAGTGGGCAAAACGCAATAAACTGATTGACTGGAATGTACAGGAATTATTCTACGATCTGGACGTTACCGATAAATCTTTCAAGAAAACAGTGAAAGAAGATTCGGAAGAAGTATTTAATGACATGGAGATGGATAGAGTTATAGAATACTTAAAGGAAAGACCGGATATGATTAATCTTGGACTACTACTGATGTTTGTTACCGGATTGCGAGTTGGCGAATTAGCTGCGCTTAAATGGGATGACTGGATTTATAACAAAGATGATCAAAGCGCAAGCATAATTAAAGTTAGAAGGACAGAGATCAGACACTTCAAAAACCATAAGGGAATATTTGAAGTTAAAGACTTTCCGAAAACTGAAGCCGGTGTAAGAAATGTTGTCATACCTCAGAACTGCACATGGATATTACAGAAGTTAAGAACCATGTCGGCTTTCTATGAATATGTGTTCTGGAAAGACGGACAGAGAATAAATACTTACACCTTCCGAAATAGGTTACGGACGGTATGTAAAAACACTAACTGTATTCAGAAATCACCACATAAAATACGAAAGACCTATTGCACAATTCTATTAGATCACAGCATTGATAACCAGATGGTTATATCTCAGATGGGACATACAAATATTTCTTGTTCCGAAAATTATTACCATAGAGACCGAAAAGACCTTGCGAAAAAGCAAAAAATTATGGACAGCATTGATGAGTTTATGGTAGTATCGAAATAATGTATCCGGTTATAGAATATGCAGAGGGAACAGCTAGGGAACAAAAAGGAACACCCCCGGAGGGTATACGAAACGTCGATTTTAAGGGAAAAACAGCATAATAAGAATACGTTCGATTCCCGTACTGGCTGCTCTTGAAAAATACAGTAAAATCAAGGGTTTCAGGCACTTTTGAAGATGGTCAAAAATGCCATAGGGAACACCTCAGGGAACAAAACATTTGTTCTATTACAAAAGATGATAGGAGGAAATCTTGTGTGTGAGACGCAAGATACAATCCGAATCGCATTTCAGACGGTCGAAAGACGGTCTTTTTTATTGCCTAAAATCATGAAATATCGTATAATTGAATTATTACAGAAGATGACACGAATCCAGAACTGGGTTAGGTGTCTTTTTTTATTTTGGGGGAGGAATTTTCATGATTGCACAGGGAATCAACCATACTGCATACGATACCATGAAAGAATATATGCTCACAGGAGCGGAACTGGACGGAAAATATCAGATACCACTGATGGATAGATACGTGGACGAGATACCACAAGACACAGTAGATTTTAAAGATAGCTTCAGCCGAAAGATAAAAAATCATCATGATTTGTGCATCAACTTTTATATCCATGACTGTGAATTTGAAAAGCTGTGGAACAATCCAGATAGATACCTGGAACATATGAAATGTTTCAAAAGCGTGATCGCACCAGACTTCTCAATGGCAGTCGGTGAAAATGGGATGCCATTTGCAATGAATATCTGGAACAAATACCGGAATCATGCCCTTGTTCATTATCTGTCTCTGAATGGAATAAAGGTAATGCCAAATGTGAGCGTTCCACCAGAATATTGTTACGACTGGATATTTGACGGGATTCCGCAAAGAAGTGTAGTGGCTTGTTGCACAAATGGACGTGTCAAAGCAAAAGCATCAAGAATTGAATTCTGCCATGGATTCCATGAAATGATCCGCAGAGTGAATCCGATTAAGGTCATCGTAGTCGGATCAGTACCAGAAGAACTACAGACAGATGTGCAAATCGTGAATTTCAAGACACGTAGTCAGAAGATTAGGGACAAGGAGGGCAAGTATGGGATTTAATACTGGAAACACCGTAAGAAGAAAACCAAAGACCAAAGCGCAACAGGAAAGAGAAGAACGGATAAGGACACAAAGACCTGCGAATCACAGCAGAAGAGGACGTAAGAGAAAAGTGGATGAAATAAATAAATTAAAGTAATTTGTTAATTTTCATAATTCCAAAATAGATGTTATAAATGGCACTATACAAAATACACAAATAAATCGGGGATTCCAGAAATTGCCCCCAAAAGTTGGAATTTCAGAAAAATTCTTCAAATTCCATGAATCGCATCTCGGAAATGATTCTGATTTCTGGTAGTTGGACTGTAGATTTGATGGTTCACAGTGCAAAAGTAAACATATCCCACCAGTAGCAACGAAACCACCACTAAAACAAGGATGGTCAGCGGCAAACCGAATGAAAAACCGAAACAAATCGTAACGAATGTTATAACAGGATCAGAACGTAAGTTATACAAACGTCAAAACAAGCTAGAATCAATTTGAATGGCATAAGCCTATACTTTATCGAGTGGCGATATAAAACGGCTTAAAAGTCAAAATACAGCGTTAAAGCATTATAAGACAATTAATCAGGATGCAATATAATAACCCAATGCCATTATAAAGCCCGTAAACGTGCCTAAAATCAATTTTACATTTACAGCTAAATACACACGTAAGCATATAAACAGCCGTAAAACGTCAAATAAACGCTTACAAGGATAATAAAACCGACAACAGCTGCATAAACTGTACAGAATCCAAGCCGGCATTTATCCACATTGACATATATAACCATAATACGCCCGTTATATTTTGCCGTCAATCCTTTTAATTGATTGCGTAAAACAGCCTAGAAGCGATTTTATAATCGTATGCGGTAAAAATATATACCACGAATCAATTAGAAGCCGTTAAAAGGCAAATAAAAAGCACTACAGGAAAAAGCCCGGCACAGGTCACGAACCATCGCCGCCCGGAGCGGATGCAGGGCACGAGAAAAAGAGCAGCTTTTTACTACTCTAAATAATTTATATTTGCAATCTGTGGCAAATCCCGGAAGAACTCCGGGAAACCGTCGGTTATATTATACTGTCGGTCAGAAGTTGGAAGCATATGACCGTTTTTTAATTCCATACAAGAAAGTTGTAAATGATCCGGCTTTTTGGTTGATCGGTGCAGAGCGTACCGCATAAAAGACACTACCCCAGACTGACACTGCACCGGCAGCAAGTCGTACCAAATCAGTGAAACAGCACCAGAAGAAACAGCATCAAACACTTTTTTAGCGTCTTTTTTTGCCGCTGCTTTAATTTTATCAATTTCAGAAAAATCGCCGCTTTTTATGGCGGCGATAGTTTGCTTTTGCGTGGCTTTACTGATTATGATCATGTTTTTTACCTCCTCATATTTTTGTTGCCGTGCATACTTCCGAATTGCAGCAACCACAACAAGGAATATTTTTATTGCAAAAGCAGTCATCTAATATATTTTCTATATTTCTATCCCATTCGTCATAGTTAATATAACTATGATCGTAGTACCATTTATTTTTTTCAAGTTGGTTTTTCTTTTCCGGGAACAGTTCCACAAGGGAAATAGTTATTCGCTGAATTTTTTCGTGTTTTGACATTGTTAGCACCTCCCGTTAATATCCAATTAAAATATAATGAGCAACCTTATGCCTCCTTTAAAATCTCCAAAATTTTTTTGCAGGCTGCAATATATTTCTCGCTCAGCACTTCGCTTTTGAAGTGTTCACCACGTGCCCGGGATTCGAGCCACTCAACAACGCCGGTGCGGTTGCTTCTCAGTACTTCCAGAAATTCATCGTATGAAGAAAAATCCTCATTTTTGATAAGCTCCGGGACAAATTGAGCGAGCCCGTATATTACATTTAAACCGTTTGGCTCCCTGTAGATACAACCACCGTAAAACTTGCTTTTGGTTCCGTCACAAGTTTTGTGAAGTGATTTGCAACCATAACACATTGTGTTATATGTAAGGCTGTCGAGTGCCAGCGTCGCATCTTTTCTTTTCTGCTCCTGGTCAGGAGTTGCAAAAATAGTATAATCTTTCATGTTTTTACCTCTCTTTTTTATTTTTTTTGAAATCCGGCGGTTGCGTTGAGACTACGGCTTAACCGCCACCGGGAAAAATTAATTGATTTTTGTATCTGTCCAGATATTAAGGATTGAGCGAAAACAGTTTAATTCGTCAACCAGAAAACCGCCGTCATTAATATGAAATATTGCATAATCCCCATATTGCTTGTTAATATCCTGGACGTAATTATAAAATTCTTCGAACCGTTCTAAGCGGTCAAGATCAAGTATGTACCACTTGTGTTCGCTCGGAAGCGTTTTTCTAAAGTCCTCTGCATTTGCCGGATAAGCAAATAAACCAGCAACGCTTATTTTGCTTCTGTGGTCGTCTTGTGTACTGCGGTCGATCATTGCGAACACCGCCCAGCTTAAATACTTTGTATATTTATTCATTGTTTTTTCCTCCGTTTTCCCGGCTTTGCGTCCGGGTTGTTTGTTCTCTGTTGATGGTTATATAATACTATATATAACGCACACATACAAGACGGAATACTAACCAAATAACGCACATATATTAAAGACAAAATTGTGCATAATGTATAACGCACATAGATATATTGACAATCTAACGCACATACATTATAATAGAAGAAAAACGAAACGGGAGGCGGTCGAGTTATGGCAACAGAAGCACAGCGTAAAGCAGTCAGAACATATGAAAAAAACAACTATAGACTTAATATAGTATTTCCCAAGGACACCAAAGAACGCATTGAAAAATTAAACCTTAATAAAAGCAATAGCGCATTTATTAGAGATACCGTTCTTGCAGAGCTGGACAGACTTGAAAAAATATTAAAATAACGCACATAGATATATTGACAATCTAACGCACATACATTATAATAAAGATAACAAAAGAAGAACTCCCCAAACGGGAAAGCATAGGAGGAAAAAACATGGCAGAATATATGATGTCGGAAGCAAGAGGAAATGCAGTATACAAAAATAACTGCATCTATATTCCGGAGAACTACCCGGAAGAATGGCGAAAACGTCTTGAAGCTGGCGAGGTTGTCAGCTACGAGGAGGACGGCGAGCAATGCGAAATCTGGCTTGAGGAAGAATAAAGGGAGGGTAAGAAATGCAGGAAATTTACAGGAGTTTTGAAGGAAAGTTAAATATTGATTGTCATGACGGATATATTATCCTCGAGTTGAAAACAAGCCAAAATATTTGAATACAAAATAAGCCCTTTGGCAAATTCCAAGGGGCTTTTATAATGCTTTTTTGTGGCGGCTTTTAGGACAGGTGCAGAACTGCCGCCGAAGTCCTGACGTAATTATTCATAGCACAATATCGTCAAAAAGTCAACGACATTTTTTTGCTTGACTTTTACGAGCCGTTCTGTTATGCTCAATGCAACGAAGCCGACGGAACTCAGGAAGGGCAGGGCTGACAAAGCGGATCGTAACTGAATACGGAAAAAAATTATAGCCAGATCACACCGGAACAACTACCGGAAGGTCTGGCTTTTTGTGCGTTCAAAATGCCCTATTATAATATTATATATATATTAATATTATGAATTATGAGTATCTATATTATAGATATTACCTGCCCTTCCTAGATTCCAGAGGCTGAGTTGATTAATATAGTTATATTATATATATTAATAAATAAAAGATAATAATAAATATATACAGTATATTTTAATTAATGCCTGTAATACATGAATAAATTAAAAATATAAAATTAAATGATTGACAAAAATATAAAATGTATGCTATACCATTATCACAACAAAATATAACAAAAGATAAAAATATTTAGCAATACTAACACCAGATGATCTATAACTTGGCATAATTCCCAGTTATTTATTATTTGGTGTTTTTTATTTTTAGAATTTTATTTAAAGCAGGTGATACAGTGAAAAATTCAAATACTATAACAACAGAGCAAAATATAGAGGTATATGAAAATAAAATATGGCTATTAGTAGATGAATATATAAACACTGTATTATGCATTCATCAGGAAGATTATGACAGCATAGAAAAGTATAAGAAAGATATAGTTAATAATCGTATTGATATGTTTTTTTATATTGCTGATCATATTGAAAAACCGAGTAATGATGATATAGAACTATTAGACAGTATATTTAATATATATATACGTGTATGTGGCAGGTTTGGTATATCACCAACTTTACAAATGTTCGGTTTAATGGTCGGAATTAATAACGGAACTTTTAGCGATTGGGTAGATAAACAGTATAGAGCGAACTCAAAACATGGCGAAACGGTGAAAAAATGGAAAGAGACATGCGGAGCCTTTGCACTGGATAAGCTACACAATCAGGATGGGACAAATGCTAACTTAATATTCGCCTGCAAGGTTGCTTATGGCATGGCAGAGACCGCACCTATACCGGCAGGACAGCAACAAGGCATACCGCAGCAAAGCCGTGAACAGATTGCTGCAAAGTATGCAGAGTATAAGCAGCTACCAGATCAGAAGCCCCCGGAACTGTAAAGACTGGCAGAAAAGCATATAAAAACACTGTAAATGTACGTAGAGCACGAACAAAAGGCAGTAAAAAGACCATAAAAGCAAATATTTAGTATATTTGCACAGGTATGAGGAAATAATTTGTGCATAATGTATATCCATCTATTTAATAAACAAGAGTTTGTCGTATAGATGGAGTATTAAAGGCTTTGACATTCCCTTGACCACTGCCGAAGGCATCCGAAAGACAGCGTTTATGCCGGGATAACGAACCCATGGGGCAAAGGGTTCGTCCGGTCAGCGTTGCCAGGAACAGACCCGGGAGGGGGGTATATATACAGATCCACATCGGCCTAGTGAGTGCCCCGACCACCCAAAATTTTAAAAAACGTCCTTTTAACAACAAATCCTCAACATGGCAGAGATAGTGATTGCAACACGACAAGCCGTAAGCCTTAACGGTTGATAATCACTGAAATCCGCAGAAAGGAAGGCACAAGATGGAAAAAATAGTAAACAACGATGGTTATCTTCGGTCAGGCTTAATGGATATTGCCAGACAACTACTGAATGTCTGTGGCGAAACTGGAGTTTCCAATATTCAGATAGTCACATCTCCTTGGAAAGAAGGTAAAGGCATTACTCTTTTAGCGAAAGCTGATGACAAACCGATTCTTTCAGTAAAGATGGACACTGCCTATGAAAAATAATAATCATCAGGGCGAATCAATCAGAATTCGTATTCCGTACCAGCTAGAACGTAAACTTATTGCTGAGAAGAACCGAACCGGTAAAAGCATATCACAGATCACCCGTGAAGCCTTGGCAGAATATTTTCGAAAGAGGTAGATAAATGACTGAATCAAATTTTTCTCAAAAAATAAAAAAGAGGTTTTTATATGTCAGAAGAATACAGCGAACACTTTGATGAACTTCGTAAGAATCGAGTCGAAGTAAGTTATCATAAATACGGACCCGCTAGAAAGAATTATAAAACTGGGAATGTGCAGGCACTACCGTCCATGGAACGATGTATTGAGAAATATAATTCCACCGGAAACACGGAATATCTTGTGGACGCGGCAAATTACCTTATGTTTGAGTTCATGTACCCACAACATCCTAAAGCACACTTTAAAGCCACAGACAGCAAAGATAGTGCCGGTATAGTTGGTATTAGCGTAAAGGAAATGGAGGACTTGAAGAATGAACAGTATTGACCCAGTATATTACGCATATGTAATGGATGAAACAGCAATTTTCACAAGAGAAAAACCAGACCCGGGAAAAATTCAAGGATATGTGATATTTAAAGCAAATAAAGTCGAAGTTCTTTTGGGCAACGCGACGGCGTATGAAGTCTCGAATGGAGATGTGAAGATTGACCTTTCAAAACAGAAACTAACCGATGCAGTAGCCATTTTAAGGCATGAACTGTTACAACATGGAGAAGTTTACAATGGCTTCAAAGCAAGCCTAAAATCGGCTTTAGAGCGTTATAATTATTGCGGATTGCCATTTGAGCCAGAAGACGATGTTGCGAGAAAAATTCTCGATTTCATGATAGGAGAAGAAAAATGAGATTGCCATTAACGATCATTGCTGTAGCGATTAACATAATAGTATTCACAATGTTGACTGCATTCCTCATGACGCAAATTAGTGAGAAGAAAACGCCAATGCTTTCAACTTTTTTCTTTGCACTGATGGAATTAGAACTCATTTTAAATACCATATTAATCTGCACAGCGAGGTAAATATATGCTTTTAGCATTTCCGATGCAGATTATCCTGTTTATTATCGAAGAACGGGTTAATCATACATACCAAAAGAAAGAAATCGACTGTCCGGTTGTGGAGCGGTACGCAAGTCGTTATTCGTGGCATCCGATCTAGCACGAATAATGCTGCGGCTATTTATAATTTATAACTTATGTTGTTTAAGCGCTGAAAAAAACTCCACAAATCACATTGTATTATGTCGTAGCACACAAAATTCAAATTATATCACACATTTTTTTCTTCATCTCACTTTTGTAATGGTGCGGAGTGAGATGAAGATTACAGGGCTATCGCCAAAAGGTAAGGTAACGGACTTTGATTCCGTCATGTGTGGGTTCGAATCCCACTAGCCCCGCTTGTCAAGCTCGCGCATATGCTTGACAGTTTTCGTTTTTCATCAACCTTCTAATACCCTTCTAGCTCAACGGAGCTGATTAAAGGAGCTTCAAATACTCCGGAAGGGTTTCCTCGTTTAGCGAGGGCTCTATTTAGCCATGACCTTTGTTGCAGTTGGCAGGCAAAGAACTGCAACAGTAGAAATGAATATTACTGTCCCGTAAGTTCGTTTCTACTAAGGAAATTTAGTTAAGTTGGTCAGAACATCCGGCTCATAACCGGAAAGTCCGGGGTTCGAGTCCCTGAATTTCCATTTCTTCCTCATGCTGTCTGTCCGTTTAACAGGCAGAAAAAACTGTTGGATGAGCGTATGTGGATCAGAATGAATGGAGCTATGTAACGGCATAGGCTTGCATTTGATCTGGTTTCCCGTCCGGCAAATGTTTCTTAGTTTCAATAAGCCGTCACAAGTGCACAATGATAGCAGGGGAGTTTTCAAGGAACATAAAGTCAAAAGGCATAATAATATCCAAACCAACTCCGTGGAGCATACCACGGTTACCAAAAAGCCGTCAGGTTGGCAAAAATACGATAGTCCAAGTTATGAAAAATTGCCTAGTGGAAAGCATAACACGATAAACATATTGCTAACCCGGTGTATTCCGGGTTATGTGGAATGTACGCTAGTGGAAAACTGACAGAGTCGCGCTCTGGTCTCCGGTTCGATTCCGGGCGTTCCGCTTTGATTCGGTTAGAATTACGCTGTCTGTATACAGATGGTCTATGATTCGACTGAATTTATCTCATGAGAAAAGGTTATTGCTTATCCTGCTGTCTGGTGTCCGGACCGAAAAGCATGATGGAATGTAGCTCAGTGGTAGAGCAATGGCCTTGTAAGCTATGTGTCGCAGGTTCGATTCCTGCCTTTTCGATTCCAGTGAAGTGCCATCACTGGAAGTGTGAATTTATTCATTATACTTACCTTTCTATGAATGGTTTCCAGTACTCCACGTTGGGTGGCTAGTTACGGTTCAAGTCCGTGTACTGGAATTTTTGTTTAAGGAGGCGGCTTATGGAAGAAAAAAATTATTGTTGTACATGTAAATGGTACGCAACATATAAAGGTGCCTGCTGTAACGGGGGCAGTGAACATTGTGCAGATTTCAGATGTTTGGATGACAGTTGCGAATGCTGGGAGGGCATAGGAGATGACTGAACAAGAAGTAAAGAAAATGACTGAACAAGAAGTAAAGAAAATGGCAGAAGATTTATCTGATTACAAAAAAGTTTTTTCGGAGTTAGAAGAAAGATGCAGTCAAGAAGCATTAGAATACTGGAATCGTCATTTATGGTATAAAATTACGATTCAGTCAAATGCTGAAGCGACAACCCCCAAAGATGGAGAACCTCCTAAAGAACCTTTAAAATTAGCAGACTGGTTGATTGACAGAGGATTAAAAGACGGAATCCGCTTGTATAGTAAAAATGATCTCAAAAAGTTGGCAAATTATCTTTTGATTTATTGCGGTGACGAAAATGATTAAAATGTGTGGTAAAGAAATCAAAGACGAGTGTTCAAAATGCGGAAACATCCTTGAATGTGAGTTATTCCGACAAGGACATGGAATAAAACAGGAACGTGAGAATGTAGCAAAGATGATCGAGTGTCAGATGAAACATAGGGAGGAAAGAGAAAAGAATGATTAAAATTTTAGTTCCTGGAACATTAAAAAGAATAAATTTCGGAAAATGCGGAGCAGTGTTGCAGTACGATGAAAAAGAAGATGTTAAAGAAGAATGCATAGAAAAAATGTTTTCTACAAATATGCCATCTGGACGTGGACGTAAGCAGAAATATATCATATGCCCACAGTGCAAGAATAAAATAGTTACGTGGTCTACAAGATAGGAGAAGATGCCATGATTAAGAAACTTTGCAATCTCTATATAAGACACAAGACAAAAAATCTCACGAGGATTCCATTGTTCACAATGATGTTTGACTGGAATAAGTTTCAAGAGGACGGAAAAAAGGGAAGTTGTTTACTGTATGTGATTCATCCAGATATCGCAGAAGATTTAGGATAATAAGCGGGAATCCTCGGCAATTCAATTACCGAGATGAAAGCGCAGGATTGTGCATATCTGCACATTGAAAAAATATAATAATTCCTCTCCCACCCTGATATTAGTGCCGTAACCGGCATACAAACAATCGAAAATATGTTTGGGGTTTGTTGCACATTTCCACTCATCATGTTATACTATATGTATGAAAGAAAATCTAATACATTATAGAACTTGTGTGTGTAATATCAACTACCATATGGTATGGTCGGTGAAATACCGGCGGAAAATATTAAACCAAGAAATTGAGGAATATCTTCAGAAACTGGTGCAGCAGATTGCAGAGGATAAGGGTTTTACTGTTCACTTATTTGAATGTGGTGAAAGTGATCATGTCCACTGTTTTGTATCAGCTCCACCAAAGCTGTCCATAACAGCAATTGTCAAGTATCTGAAGGGGATCACCGGCAGAAAACTGTTTGAACGTTTTCCAGAAATAAGAAACCAGCTGTGGAAAGGAGAGCTGTGGAACCATTCCTATTATGTGGAAACAGTCGGATCTGTATCTGAGGAAAATATTCGACGTTATATTGAGCATCAGAGCAAGTCGTATTAATTCAAGGTGGATTATAAATTTCCATCCGTAAGAGTGTATGAAGGAGGAAGAGGAATGCTGCTGTCACATAAAGCATCCATAAAGATCAGTCAGGAATATTCCAATATCATAGGGCATATGTGTTATGCAGCATCCAAACTCTGGAATATCTGCAACTACGAACGGCGTCATTATAAAGAACTGGGACTGGAAAAGTATCCTGACTGGTATTATCAGAAAAAAGCACATAAAGGAAATCTGTGGTATAAACAGCTTCCGTCACAGACCGCACAGGAGACCTGTAAGCAGCTGGATAAGGCGTGGAGATCTTTTTATGTTCTGAAAAAGACTGGAGGGATCAAAGATCCAAATCCACCCCGTTTTAAACAGAATAATATACCGGTCACATACATGCAGATGGGGATCCGGCATGAGAAAGGTTCAGACCAGCTGCGTCTGTCTCTGTCAAAGGATCTGAAAAGCTACATGGAAGAAACATATGGGATCCATGAAAAATTTCTATATCTTGAAAATAAGATTTTCAGGAACATGGATCATATAAAACAGCTGCGGATCTATCCGCCGGAAAATGGAAAATGTGACCTTATCGTTATCTATGAGATTGAAGAACCAGAGCAGCTTTCCCAGAATGGACATTACTTATCTATTGATCCTGGCCTTCACAATCTGATGACCTGTTATGATTCCGGAAATGGAAGGACTTTTATCCTGGGAAGGAAATATCTTTCTCTGGAAAGATATTTTCATAAAGAAATCGCCAGGGTGCAGTCTGTATGGTATACGCAGCAATCGGAAAGAGGAATAAAATATCCAAAATCATCGAAACATATCCGGAGACTTTACAGGAAAAAGCAGAATGCAGTGAAGGATTACCTTCACAAAGTGACCAGATGGATTGCAGAATACTGCAGAAAAGAAGATATCCGCTGTGTGGTTGTGGGGGACATCCGAAATATCCGTAAAGAAAAAGATATGGGACACAAGACCAACCAGAAGTTTCACGGACTGCCATATAACAAACTATATATCATGCTGGAATATAAGTTGAAACTGTATGGGATTCAATTGATAAAACAAGAGGAAAGCTATACCAGTCAGTGCAGCCCGTTTTCACCGGAAATATCAAAGAGATATGCAGAATCATCAAACCGAAAAGAGCGGGGTATGTATATAACTGACGGAGTAAGATTTAACGCAGATGCAGTAGGCGCGTTTAATATCCTGCGGAAATATCTTTCCGTATCCAGGAAGCAGAAAGAATTGTCCGTAACCGGACTAAAACATCCAGAAATAATAAAAGTAGCTGTATAGCCGAAAGGCAAGCAGTATTGGTGTCATGGACGCACCCTGAAAAAAGGCGGTATCCCGCCAGATTTCAGATGCTCTGGTAACTTGTTGCCGAGTAGTTCACTTTTGCGTAAGAAACTGTGCGACTGTGTAGATTATATCCGTGATAACTACGACATGGAAATATTTACCAAGATTTGAGGGAGGATGCCATGAGAATCGAAGATTTGAAAAATTGGACTGTAGATCAGCTGAAAGAAGAAGTTGTTCGTTTGGCCGATGAGAGAGAAACAAAGCAACATGAAATTCTGGACAAAAACGAGAAAATAAATGAGCTTCAGGTTGAACTGGATAAAATGTATGGCTATAACAATGAATTGAAAGAACAGATAGCTGAATTGAAACCTATTTCTGACCTTATGGATGATTTCGAAGAGATACCCTTTGATAAGGATGAAATAAAAAGCCTGAGACTTGCTCACCATGAAAATTGCATCACAATCAATCAGCTTCTGACAACGATTGATGTTCTGGTTGACCGATATGCAAATTTAAGAAAGATTCACAGGGTGAGTTAAGATGAGTGAAAAAGACACAGAAAACTTTATTGTTGGTGGAGGAGTTTTACAACGAAATTCTGACGGTTCTTTCACAGAGGTTGAATCTTTTAATATGAATATTGGGATGAACTCTTATGATAAAAAGAATCACAGGACACAGGTACAGCAGAATTTGTCAAAGAAATTATAGACTTTGCGAAAACACATCCATATGAGTATATGAAAATAAGTTCACAACAATATCCGTATTGGGGAAACAAATACAATGGTTTTAATCGACAGAAAATTTAAGGAGATTTTTTAATGAGCATCAAATCAGCATTTGAATCTGAGGGAATAGATTTCTCTCAGGTAATGAACCCACCGGAGCCGTGGGACGGACGGGCATTAATAAAGAACATCAATGGCAAACTGTGGTATTGCTGTCCTTTTTGTGAGAAGAAAGCACTTCTGATTAGCCCGGAGACAAAAATTCGGCATCTTAAATTGAAATGCAAGGGTAGCAACTGTAAGAAAGAATTTGAGGTGAATGTATGAATACTTGTTATGATTGTGCGTGTTCAAAAATTGAAACAGACGGCATTCTTAAAGCTATTGATTCTATAAAAGTGCCTGATGAAGATGCTATTAAAACAGTTGCCAGCCAGCGATGCGAAAGAACTTCAAAAGACTAAACCTGTGGAAGTGGACGAACTTTCGGAAGAAAGCAAGTTTAGAATTTATAAATTAATTGTAAATGAAATTGGAAAGCATTTTTACAATTGCGAGATGCGTATGTCATATAAAGACTTTATACTTGTTGAGGATTGCATCAGAAAAGTTTTGCAAGGAGAACAAGATGAACACAAAACGGATTAAATGTATTCTGACAGGTGGATGCAAGTTCAAAAGTTCGGATACAGAATCGAAATGCAATGACAAAGAAAAGACTTGCACTATTACGGAAACTTGCTACAAATGTGGGAAGAAGTACACTGCCGTATTCACTTACAAACAGTTAGGAATTCCAGTGAGGTGAACGCATGAAAGTATATCTGGTTTACGGAGATGCCTATTTCAATCAATATGGTTCAGAATTCCATCTATTTGGAGTATTTACTTCAAAGGAAAGAGCGAAGAAAATCAAAAAGCAGAAAGAAGATGAATTTTATCAACAAGTAATGAAGGAAAAACCGGGCTATCGCAACATTGACAGCAGGGAAGAAGTTGAATTCGAAATAAAAGAAATGCAACTTGATGAAGTTTGCGACTTATTTGTAGGAGGATATGTCGAATGAAAAAGATACCAACATTATTCGAACGAGAATTCAAAGACCATAACGTTGTAAAGGTTCTCCCAAAAGTGCATCCGGGCATGGAATGGGTACTTGAAGGAGAAGGGATTGCAACAGTCAAATACGACGGCTCTTGCTGTGCAGTAATTGACGGAGAATATTATAAAAGATACGACTGTAAGAAGGGCAAAATACCACCAGAGGGATTTATCCCTTGTTGTGAGCCAGATTCCATTACAGGTCATTGGCCGGGATGGGTAAAGGTTGATGAGAATAATCCGTCTGATAAGTGGTTTTTGAAAGCGTATAGTCCGATAAAAGGAAATGTAACAATTTATCTAGCTGACGGAACATACGAAGCAATAGGAAAACATTTCTGCGGAAATCCGTACAATATGGATTACGATATGCTTGTTCAACATGGCAAAGAAATCGTTGAAGTCGAAAGAACATTCGAGGGAATCAAGAAATATCTTTCCGAACACGAAATTGAAGGATTAGTTTTCTGGAAAGACGGAATCCCACAATGCAAAATCAAACGTTCAGATTTTGGCTTTGAATGGCCAGTAAAGGAGGATAAATTATGAAAAACGCATGGAAAGTATTATTAATTTCACTTGTAGGAGCTATAGCAATCGCAATATTCGGAATCTTTGGAGTACAGAGCTTCCAGAATCATGCAATATCATTAGAAGAACAGGTGGAATCAGCATCATCAGACATTAAGATACAGGAGAAACGTAGAGTTGATCTGGTATACAACCTTGCGGATTGTGTGAAACAATATGATAAGCATGAGAGTGAAACATTAAAAGCTATTGTTTCTGGAAGAACTTCTGGTTCAAACGATATTGAGAATGTTACTACTGCAATTTCAGCTGTGAGCGAAGCATATCCGGAATTAAAATCTTCTGAGAACTATAAGCAGCTTATGACAGAACTTTCTATGACAGAGAATCTTATTGCAGAATATAGGGAAAACTACAACAAGTCAGTCAAAGCATATCGCAAATATGTAAAAGCATTTCCGCAGAGATCATTCTTAAATATGCTTGGATATGATAAAAAAGACTTTGAATTACTCGATTTTGATGCACCAGAATCGGCACCACAGAATTTATTTGAGGAATAGATATGAAGACGAAAAGAGGTTGGAATTTTGGAGAATTTGAGATAACAAGGAGAGAGATTATCGCTAGTATTTCAATTATTGCAATAATGCTTCTTATTGGTACTTTAATTTCTTCCAAAATATCCGACTGGCAGATAAACCAAAACGATAAATACAATAAAGCAGTAAAGATTGAGTCCACGGATTTATTTCAGTATGGAATGGAAACCAATATTGGAAATGCTTTTGTATATGGCAAATTAAAGGCTGTAGATACAGTTACTTACCCCGAAATCGGTGGCAAATACATTTATGTTAAGAAAGTAAAAGAAAAATACACCATGCATACCAGAAGAGTTTCGCATGGTTCTGGAAAGCATAAATATTACACCACAGAAACGTATTGGACATGGGATTATGTAGGAAAAGAAAGCAAGAAAGCTAAAAATATAAATTTCTGCGGAATTGATTTCAAAAGTAATAAAATTGTTCTTCCAGATGATGAGTACGTCGATACTATAAAAGAATCCAGTCATATCAGATACAAATACTATGGTGTTGGAACTAAGTACAAAGGAACAATCTTTACGTCACTAAAAGATAAAACAATCAGTGATAAATCAGTGTTTTACAATAATAGAAATATCAATGAAACAGTTGAACATTTAGAATCCGATATGCCGTTAATATTGTTTAGAATCGGTTGGATTTTACTAACCGGATTGGCAGTATTTGGATTTTATTACTTAAATAATGATTGGCTGGAATAAAAAAAGTCAGAGAGCCACAGAGCCAGACTAAAACCTAAAACAAGAGGGGAGGTCTGGCTCTTTTTTTATGAGCAATTATACAGAAGGTTCGCTTGAATGGTACCGTTCAATACTGAGCAGAATTATCAACGATGATATGTCAATCTTACAGAATCAAAAGGATTGTCTCGATTCACTTTTAAACATGAATATTGACCTTCCTTTTAATAATAATCCAGATGCACGTAACATGGCAATGAAAGTCAGCCAGTACGCTCACAATGAAGCTGCGAAACAGGCAGCATTTACGGGAAGTGGTTCATTTGATGATTTGTACTGGCAGTATTTGCTGTTGGAAGCACCATGGCTGTTTGAGAGTTATTTGTTATACATGGAGAAGAATAGACCGGACAGCAAAAAGTTTTATATTCCAAGAAAGAAAACACTCCAAGTAGTCGCTCAAGATTTACAGGATTTGGAAGATAGGATAATTGAATTTTACGGTCTATCGTTACCGAGTCGTGTTGGCAAGAGTACTATGTGCATATTTTTTATGTCGTGGATAATGGGAAGACGACCAAACAGCCACAATGCAATGGGCGGTCACTCTGGAAAACTGGCAAAGGGTTTCTATGGTGAGCTTCTAAATCTCATAAGCACACAAGAATACACTTACAGTGAGATATTTCCAAAATCAAAATTGCAAAAACAAAGTGCCGATGACTTTGAGATAAATTTGGACAAGCCAGACCGATTCGCCACAATGACTTGCCGCGGTATCGAGGGAACATGGACGGGTGCTGTTGATATTTCGTCTGATGGATATTTGTATGTGGATGACCTTGTTCGAGACAGGCAACATTCTTTAAGCCCTACTCGTTTGGAGAATACCTATCAAGAGTATCTGAACAAAATGGTTGACCGTAAAATTGATGGGGCAAGAGAGTTGATGGTTGGAACAAGATGGAATCTGTACGACCCATTAGGCAAAATTGAAAAACTCAATCGAGATAATCCATTGTATCGGTTCCGTAAGATTCCTGCCTTGAATGACGATGGTGAATCAAACTTTGAATATGATTATGGAGTTGGTTTTTCTACGAAGTATTATGTGGATATGAAAGCCAGACTTGATGCTAACGAATGGGAGGCTAAATATCAACAGAAACCATTCTTGCGTGAAGGAATCATGTTCGCAGAAGATGAACTAAGATATTACAATGGAATTCTTCCAGAGGGCGGATTTGTAAAGAACGTATCTGCTTGTGACGTTGCGTGGGGCGGCGGTGATAGTTTGTCAATGCCGGTTGGTGCGGAATTTGAAAACGGAGATGTATACATTTATGACTGGATTTTTAATACAGGCCCGAAGGAAGTCACACTTCCTCTGGTTGTCGGAAGAATCATGGGAAATGAGATCCAATCTATCAATTTTGAAGCTAACAATGGTGGAGATATGTATGCTTATTATGTCAGTGGAAGACTAAAAGAACATGGATATGCTTGCAGCACTACCAGCACAAAAGCTCCATCAAAGCAAGCTAAAAAAGAAAAAATCAATCAGTACTCTGGAGATGTTAAAAGAAGATTCATATTTCTGGCACCTAAATACCAAAACAAGGAATATTCAAAAGCAATGGAACAGTTGACCACTTTTGTGTATATTGGCGACAACGATCACGACGATGCACCAGATGGTGTTACACAACTTATGATAACTCTGACGCAAAAACGATTTGCAGAAGTTACAGCAACTAAGAATTTTATGTGGGGAAGGAGATAGCATGGATACAAGAGAATACCTAAATCAAATTCAACGATACGACAAAATCATAAAAAACCAGATAGAAGAAATAAATTATCTTAAAACATTTGCAACTAGTATCAGTGCTTCTACTTATGGCATGGAAAGAGTTCAAACATCTGGTTGCAAAGACAGAATCGGAGATACCATTACAAAATTAGTGGATGCACAGCGTAAATTAGCTGATACTTCAATGGATTATATGCAGAAACGGCAGGAAATCATTGATACTATATCAGACGTAAAAGATGCAACTCTTTATGACTTGTTGTATAAAAGGTATGTAGAATGCAAGAAATTATCGGCTATTGCTGATGAAATGGAATACAATGACGAATATATTAAGCATTTGCATATTAAAGCCATAAAATACGTAAAAGACATGATGAATTTCGAAAGTTAGCACCTTTTCTTACTGAATCAAACTTTCAATATGTATATAATATAAAATGAAAATACGTAAGGCACTGAGAAAAACTCGGTGTCTTTTTTTATGCCTAAAAAGGAGGTACGGGCAGTGGCAAGAAATAAAATGAATTATATTGACCTCTGCCATGGTGAATTTGGCAGAAAGGTAGCGTACACCGGAGTAAGCAAAATCACACCAGAAAACGTACTGAAGGTGATTGCTGACACAATCGGTATTCATAACAGAAATAGGACAATGATTGATTATCTGTACAGATACTATAAAGGCGATCAGCCGGTTCTTTACAGGGAAAAACTTGTGCGTCCTGAAATCAACAATAGAGTGTGTGAGAATCATGCACTTGAAGTTGTTCGTTTCAAAGCATCCCAGACATACGGAGAACCAATTCAGTTTGTTTGCAAGAAAAAGAATGCTACAGAAGAAATCAACACACAAGTAGACCTGTTCAATGATTACCTGGATGAAGCAAATGCAGAAGCTAGAAATATTGAATTAGGAACATACCAAAGTGCTGTAGGAACTGCATATAAATGTATTCTTCGCGAAGAAGATTGGACAGCAGATTCAGACATCCCGCCATTTAGAATTTTTATTCCATATCCGGGAGATTGCTACATTGTTTATTCCAAAGGTACTGGGAAACCGTTGATGTCAGTTCAGATATTGAAAGATGAAAATGGACAACAGTATTATCAGTGTTATTCAAAGAATCAATACTTCATTGTGCAGAACGGAAAGATAGTAAAAGCTGGTCTGAATGGCTTCGGAAACATTCCAATTGTTGAATATCCAAATAATCACGACAGATTATCTGATGTTGAAATAGCAATCACAATGTTCGATACAATCAATACCATGCAGTCAAACAGAATGGATGGAGTTGAGCAGTTTGTTCAAGCCTTCATGAAATTCAAAAATTGTGAAATTGATGAGAATGAATTCCTCAAGATGGTAAAACTTGGTGCTATATCTGTAAAAGATACTGGAAATGGATGTCAGTCAGATGTTGAACTAATGACCGCTGAGTTAAACCAGTCAGAAAGCCAAGTTGCTAAAGATGATATTTACAGCAATATGCTGATTGTCGAGGGAATGCCAGACAGACAGCAGAATACAGGTGGAGACACCGGCCAAGCCGTATATCTCCGTAACGGATGGGATTTTGCAGAACGCAGGGCAAAACTGGATGAACCTTTTATCCGTGAAGCTGAGAAAGCATCTGCCAGAATCATACTTAACATTATAAGAAATACTACTGGAGATATAAAACTCTCAACAAGAGATTTCGATGTAAAAATCACCAGAAACCCAACAGATAACATGCTTGTTAAAGCACAGGCCCTTGATTATCTGGTTAAGAATAAAATACATCCGCTCATTGCACTTATTACTTGTGGATTATTTAGTGATCCGCAGAAAGTATACGAAATGAGTTTCCCATACATGCAGTCTTTGTATGAGAATCCAGAAGAGGAAGTGCAGAAAGCACAAAACCTACTTACTGGCAAGGATGTGATTGAAGAATGAATTCAATAACAAACTTTGATGAGATAAATACAGTTAATTAGGAGACGAGAAATCGTCTCTTTTTTAATACATAAAAAACAAATGCATCCCGAAAGCGTGAACATGGGAGACACCTTGTGCTGAGCGAACAGCGTTAAAAAGCGTATTGGTGATAGGAGATTTCAATGACAAGAGAAGATGTTAAAAAAATTTTTCCAGAAGCGACCGACGATCAGATTACTTCTTTTCTGAATCAGTCCAATTCTGATGTGGCTAGAGAAAAAGCAAAAGCCCAGAAGATGAAAGAGGATGCGGAGAAAGCAAAAGCACTGGAAGAAGAACTGGAAGAACTGAAAAAGCAGAACATGAGCGAAGCCGAGAAAGCAGAACTGGAACGCCAGAAAGAAAAAGCTGCAAACGAGAAAAGAATTTCTGACCTTGAATCTGCACTTGCAACTTCACAGAGAGAAGCACTGACAGGAAAAATCACTTCCATTTTTGCTAACGCAGGAATGCAAGGTGATGCCTACGCAGGAGCAATCAAAGCATTTTCCAATATGAATGCAGAAGATGCACTCAAAGAAGCCCAGACTTTTGTTGATGGAATTTCCGAGGTAAATAAAACAACTCTCGATACTGCAAAAGCTGCATGGGAAAAAGAAGCCCTTGAAAACACACCTAATCCGGGTGGTGGAGCTGGTGATGGTAACGAGATAAAGAAAAGTGAAGCATCCGAATACGCAAAAGCGTACTCAGCAAGAATGAACCCAGAAATCAAACCGGCGGACGATAACACACCGGTAAATATTTAATTCAAGTAAAGGAGATTTAGATTATGGCTTTTATGAAAACAGAACAGTATGAATCCACCCCTAACATTCTCGAATCTGAGGTTGGACTGGTACTTAAAACTTACACAGCAGAACAGACAAATGCTGAAACCGTTGGAACTAAGAAGATCATCAAAGCAGGTTCTGTATATCCGACAAATGCAACCGGTGCAAAAGGAATCGTATTTGAAGATGTTGATATGACAGATGATACTAAGAGACCAATTTCCGTAATTGTTGCAGGACGTGTTCTTGAAAAGAGACTTCCGGCAGTAGTTGATACTACAGCAAAGACAGAACTCGAAAAAGCAGGAATTGTTTTCGTAACTACTACAGACCCAGAATTTTAAGGAGGTATAACAGATGCCATTTAATGTATTAGAATCAATTACACATGAAGAAAGACTTGCATTTTCTCAGGATTTTAGCGTAAAAAGACCGGGTATTCTTGATACCATTTTCCCAGATGTTAAAACCCAGTACCTGAAAGCTGAATACTACAGACTTATGGCTGGACAGAGACTACCAGAGGTAGCATTTGTTCATGCACTTGATACCGAAACAGAGATCGGAACCAGACCGGGATTCGAAAAAGTACTGACTGAAAAACTCTTCATTAAGAGAAAAATCAATCAGTCTGAGAGATTACAGCAGGCAATTGAAAACGGTGTGCCGGATAATGAAGCACTGAAAAACTTTGTATTTGATGATGCAGCTAACCTTTTTGAAGGTGTTGTTGCCAGAGCGAATGTTATGAAAGGCCAGTTCCTTTCTACAGGTGCTGTAAAAGTCAAAGAAAACCATGTAGATATGAATATTGATTACGGTGTCCCAGCTAGTGCGAAGGTTGATCTTACAGATTGGTCTAAACCGGATGCGGACATCATGGGTGATATCCAGAAGATGGTTACAATCGCGGAGGACAACGGATTTGTTGTAAACAAAGCCCTCACATCCCTCAAGATGATTAACTACATGAGAAACAATACTGCTATGCAGACAGCGGTTCTGGGAGCAGCAAACAAACGACTCCTGACAAAACAGGAACTTGTAAACCTCATCATGCAGGAATATGGATTTACCATTGATCGTTGTGATGAAAAATTCAGATTCAGAAAAGCAGATGGAACGCTGAAAACTGGCAGATACTTCAAAGAAGATGTATTTACCCTGTACGAATCCGAAGCAAATGGTTCTTTCGGTACAGGACTTTGGGGCGTGACACCTGAGGAACTTGAATACAGACAGTTCATTCAGGAAGAAAACCGTTCTTTCGTAACACTGTCCATGTGGGCTACACAGGATCCGGTTGCAGTATGGACAAAAGCATCCGGTATGTTCGTTCCTGTTGCACCAAAAGCCAACGGCGGTATCGTGATCGGTACCAAAGCGGGGGAATAAACGGGCATAGTCTTGATGAGAACAGCCAGTCACCAGCTATATCAAGTGTAGATGATGCATCAGCACATAAGTATACAGAAAGCGAGCTGTCTAGCATGACTGTACCACAGTTGAGACAGCTTGCGAGTGACAATGGCTATGCCCTGACAGCAACTAATAAGGCTGGTATTATCACAGAAATCCTTTCTCAGCAAGGGTAGGTGAATACGAATGAACGAAGAACTTGTAAATGATTTGACAGTTTATTTAGCTGACGAAGCAGATTCACCCGAGATAATTCTCCTTTCTGTAAAACGTGCAATTCGTTCATTCAAAAAGAAGAGAAATTATCCGTCAAGTTATACAGAGGAAAAAATAAACAGCGATATGGAAAGCTGCTATGATTGCATCTTCGATTTGGCTCTTTACTTTCTTACAAAGCAGGGGGCTGAATTTCAATCATCTCATTCCGAATCATCTGTAAACCGAGCGTGGGATTCAGAGACGGAAATATTTGTTAATCATGGTGTCTTTCCATTTGTAAGCGGTTTAGGTTGAACAGATGGGATGGAACGTAACTCGCTCTTCCTCCCGGCGAGTTGCAGGGTTGCTCTTTTAAAGCAGGGAATGAGCAAAAAATCTGATAGGGAGAGAAAGAAAGGAACTGGCGATGGGATGTGAACATGAATGTTTTAATGAACACCGCTTCGAAGAAATTGAAAAAAGTATTCATGATATGCAGGAAAAGCAGTCTGAAAGGCACAAAGAATTTTATTCAAGAATTAATAAGCTCGAACAGCAGACTGCCCTGTATAGCAATGACTTAGATCATATCAAAGAAACAGTCGATGAGATGAACAACAATTTAAAAATCCTCATGGCAGTCCCCGGCAAACGTTATGACACCATTATTGTTTGTGTTATTACTACCGTTGTTGGAGCGATTGTGGGTTTTGCGCTAAGCGGTATTTTTTAATTCCACTTGTAAGGGAGGATGGTGGAGTTATGGATTATAAGGATTTTACTGAAAGTGAAAGAAGATTTTATCTGCAAGAAGCAGGCTTTAACAGTCGAGAAGAAGAATTATTCCGATTACGGGTTTATGGCGAGAAAACACTGTGGGAAGCATCTGAAATGATGGGATACAGTCCGAGAACCATAGACCGGATTAACAATCGAATAAAGAAGAAAATAATAAAAGCTGCCCCGATGCATTAAGTCGGGGCTTTTCTTTGTATTGGCGAGAACGTGACGTAATTATGGCGTGTGAGTTGATTATTCATTCCTGTATAATATAGGTATAAGGAGAAAACGATTATGCTTGTATTAGAAAATCCCTATGAGGGATTATGGGAGAAGCATCTGTCTGTAGACGATATGGACATGATTCTGGAATCCCGTACAGGAGGGAATGCTTATGGCAAATTATCCATATTATCAAACACCAGTGATGGCAAGCCCGTATCAACAGATACAGACACAGCCGTATCAAGATAGACTGGCACAGTTGCAAAGCAATTACCAGCAGGCAATGCCTTATGGACAAATGCAGATGCAACAGCCAATACAACAGGTTCCACAGTTTTCCATGTTGCAAGGGCAGATGGTTGACGGAATTGATACTGTAAAAGCGAAGGATGTTGATATGTCCGGCAATCCTGTTTACTATCCAAAAACAGACGGAACAGAAATATACAAAAAGCAATTACAGGCAGACGGAAGAAGCAAGATTTGTGTTTACCGGCTTGTGAATCCAGATGAACAACAGCAACCGAAGCAGGGCGAGAAACAGATCGACATTGAATCTATGTTTAATCAGCTTCGGAACGATGTTTGCTCTGAAATATCTGGAATAAAAGATTTGCTACCGACACAAATGTCGGTCACAAATGATTCCACAAGACAGCAGAACGGAGGTAAACAGAGATGAGCTTCAACCCAAACGCCATGATGAAAAAGCAACTTGAAAAAATGATTTCTCAGAGGTTCGGAAGTGTTGATAACATGATGAACGATATGAGCAAATTTGCAGGAAATAATCCGACATTGAAAAATGCGTTGGATTTATACAAAAAAGGTGATACAGATCAATTACATCAAATACAGCAAAATGTATTTAATGAAAAACACTTATCGCCAGACGGAATTATACAAAAATTCCTTGGATTATAACATTTCCCCATAATTGGGTGATTAAAAATCGCTACAATTTGGGACGACAGCCGCGGATGTCTCCTATTGTAAATAATATTTAAGGAGACTAAAAACATGATGAATGGTTCTAATTACAGTCTTAGCGACATTGCTGCCGCTACAGGCTCTAATAACCGTGCCAATGATATGTGGGGCGGCGATGGTTTTTCACTTATCTGGCTCGTACTGATCTTCGCAATCTTCGGATGGGGAGGTTTCGGCGGCTGGGGCGGTGGCTTCGGTGGTAATGGTGGAAACGGTGCAAGTGGTGCAGGCTTCCAAGGATGGGCTACACGTGCCGATATCAATGAGGGATTTGCTCTTAATGATATCCAGAACGGTATCAGAGGCATTCAGCAGGGTATCTGCGATAGCACATATGCTCTCAACAATACCATGCAGAGTGGTTTCAATGGCGTGAATGTTGGAATGCTCCAAGGCTTCAATGGCGTTCAGCAGGCTATTAATGCTGATACAGTGGCTAATATGCAGAATACCAACGCATTGCAGTCTCAATTAGCAAATTGTTGCTGTGAAACAAGGGAAGCTATCCAGGGTATCAACTACAACCTGGCAACCAACACTTGTGCTCTTCAAAACACAATGAACAACAATACCAGAGATATTCTGGATAATCAGAACAGCAATACAAGAGCAATCCTTGATTTCTTGACGAATGATAAGATTGCAACATTGCAGGCAGAGAACTCTGATCTGAAGCGTGCTGCATCTCAGGATCGTCAGTCTGCACTGCTTACAACTGCTATGGCTTCTCAGACTCAGCAGTTAATCAATGCAATCAATCCGGCAGCTGTTCCGGCATACGTTGTTCCTAATCCGAACACTTATTATGGTGGATGTGGATGCAACAGTGGTTGCTGCTAAGTAACTCACCCTTAGAGGTTGACTAAATTCTAAGAGGTGGGTTCCGGCTCACCTCTTATTTTGATTGAGAGGTATAAAATATGAGTTGTAAAAATGTTTGTAAGCTCTGCAACCATCTTGTGATAAGCCAGTCTGTCGCATTCACTGGTGGGAATCTTGTAGTTACACTCCCGGCAGGCAATTATAGCAATGGAGAA
>ERZ1034901.279-NODE-279-length-42320-cov-19.095469_pt1 | contig 42320 bp, 41 predicted proteins | sample MGYA00520628_ERZ1034901 | MGnify/ENA primary metagenome ERZ1034901 (study PRJEB33766, sample SAMN09781783) | gut metagenome | biome: gut microbiome | host: Homo sapiens | place: Madagascar | study: EMG produced TPA metagenomics assembly of the PRJNA485056 data...
GCGCATCCAATGCCACGAAAGGCTTGGAGCCTGCACGCTGCGCCTCCGAGAAGCGGTTGCTTTTCGGTGACGACAAGATAGAGTTATACTCGCGTTACAGGCACTTGTCAACAACTTTTTCAAACTTTTTTGAAATGGATTAGTTGCAAAAGCAATTTTACCTCGTCCACGCCATACTTCCTGTCTCCTAGCCGAAGAAACGCTTGATTTCGATTTCCGCATTCTCCACGGAATCCGATCCATGAATCAAATTATATGTGGTGCTGGAAGCGAAATCCCCGCGAATGGTGCCGGCCGTTCCGTCTTCGAACTTGGTTGCGCCCATGAGAATCCGCATTCCTTTTACCGCATTCTCGCCTTCCACGATCATCGCCAGAACCGGACCGGATGTCATGTATTCCAGCATACCCGGGAAGAACGGCTGATCCGCCACGTGTGCGTAATGTTCCCGCAAAATCTCCTCGCTCAGCGTCATCATCTTCGCCTGGGTGATTCTGTACCCCTTGTCCTCAATTCGAGCAATCACTCTGCCCATCAGACCGCGCTGCACGCAATCCGGCTTCAGCATGATGTAAGTTCTCTCCTGTGCCATAGTTTTCCTCCTAATTATATAAAAAAAGTATTTTCACGGCCGCAAGGTTTTCCGACCGTTCATTAGCGATTTCGGTTTCCTATGCCCTTTCCGAATTGTTTTTACCGGCGAGCATATCCACGAATTGTTGTGCCACTCTTCCGGATTCTCCGCCGTGGCGCGTTGCCCAGCGATCCGCCTCCAGCAGAAGCTCTTCCTCCGGAAGATTTACGCCCTGACGCTCCGCCAAAGTGCGTACGATGTCGTGGTATTCTTGATGCGCCGGCTTGTAGTAGGCGATGCTGACGCCGAAGCGGGCAGACAGGGACAACTTCTCTGCCATGGTATCATTCTTGTGCACGTCGTTGGCATCGGTTTCCTGTCGGTCCGCAAAGCTTTCCCGAATGAGGTGGCGGCGGTTGGATGTGGCGTAGATCAGCACGTTGTCCGGACGCACCTCCAGGTCGCCCTCGATAACCGCCTTCAGGTACTTGTACTCCGTCTCTGCGCTTTCAAAGGACAGGTCGTCCATATAAATTATGAAACGATAATTTCGGCTCTTAATAATGCTGATGATTTCCGGCAGGTATTTGAAGTCGTGCTTGTACACTTCAATCATCCGAAGCCCTCGGTCATAATAGTGATTCAGCAGTGCCTTGATGCTGGTGGATTTGCCGGTACCGGCGTCGCCGTACAGAAGCACGTTGTTGGCCGGCTGTTCGCTCAGGAACGCTTCCGTGTTGTCGGTCAGCTGTTTTTTCTGGCGCTCATAGCCCACCAAGTCGCCTAGCACCACACCGCCGGTGGCGGTAATCGGCACGATCTCCGGTCGGCCGTCCTGCACCGCAATGCGAAAGGCTCGGTTCATTCCGAATTTTCCCACGCCGTAGTGACGATAGAATTCCATCACGATATCGTACATTTCTTCCACGGTTTCCGCCCGGTCGATGTCCTCGCTGAGTCGGCACACCCGAACGCTCACGTTGCGGTTGAAGAACTGCTCTTTTTTCGGCACCGATCTGTAATTCGTAATCAGCCGGAAGCAATTCAACCCCAGGGCTTGCTCCATTTCCGTAAAATCGTAATCGAACAGCTGCTTGAAAATAGCGAAGTCGTTCATGGCGAAGTCATTTACCGTTCCCTCCACGCTGCCGTTCTTCTCCGACACCAGCGTGAACGGATTCTCCGTCATGGCAATCAGGTATGCCAGATAGTTCTGCCACAGATTCCGATCAAAACCGTAGGCAGTGCTCACATCCATCAAAGCGTGAATCTCATCCAAAATCCGGTCCGTCAGATGAGCCGGCTCGTAATTTCCGGAATCGAAATCCCGGCAGATGTCCGCCATGCGAAACAGGATGGAATCCTTCCCGATATTCCGGTAGATTACTAATTTCGATACTAATTTGTACATCGTTAATCCCTTTTCCCTCGTTCCAAAATTCTCTTACCCATTGTAAAAGTATCTTATCTATGATATCTCAGACTTCCGATTTTTTCAATAGGCGTCAGTAGGAGTCCATTTAAAAAGGTTCTTTATCAGATAGAGTTCAATTTGTTATTACAATTTACGAAAAGTATAAACCCACAAAAAAAATGCGATTGACGCATTCGTTCAATCGCATTTCTGTGTTATTACTTTTTAGGAGCTTTATATCCTGTAATTTTATGGGATACTTCTACGCCTTTCGTTTCTCCCGCAAAGAACCACACACCTCTAGCTTTCACAGTATAGCCTCTGCCACTTTTACTTAATTTGGTTGAATGGTTTAGATAATTGCAAGTAGAAGATCCCTTAAAGTTTGCTTTCTTCGCTTTACTTGCAACAACTTTGTATGGTTTTCCCTTTTTCAACTGAGTTTTATTTTTATAATGATACGTTACTGTACACTTTACCATAGCACCGTTCACGCCAACCTTACTTTGTCTGGTTTGTTTACGTGTAATCCCTGAACCTGCAGATACAGCTACGACACTTACAAAAGTGAAGGTACACACCATCGCAAGGGTAATAAAAATTTTAATTTTCTTTTTCATTTTGGTCTCCTTTCCGCCATTGGATATGCTTACAAATTAATTATACCCCCCCCCACACCTTTAATTGTCAATAGTTTTAGATAGTACAGTGTGCTCTATGCATCAACTTTTTCTAATAGACAAAACCCCGGTGGTATTACCACCGGGGAGCTTAATTCATCATTCTATCTTAATTAAAAATCATATACCTGTTTCTGCAGTGCAGATTACTCTTCCGAAGTACCCCAGGATTCCAGCTTGTTGGAGAACGCCCACAGCAGTCCACCGAAGATGATTACTACGACTGCGCAGCCGCCGTAACCCTTGGTGAAGTCCATGGTGTTCAGGAAGGAGTACAGAGCCGGATACAGCTGCTGAGACAGGAACACGGCGATTGGCCATACACCAAGCAGCAGACCCAGCAGTTTAGCCGGAGCGAACTTGGAGATGAAGGAGTTACCCAGAGGGGAGAATACCATCTCACCTACGGACATCAGCAAGCATACCAGAGCCAGCCACATTACGGAGCACTGACCGTTGTCACCTGCGATGTTGTTAGCAACTACCATTACCAGGTAAGCAACACCCAGCAGGATGCAGCCCAGAGCGGTCTTTCTGAACATGGACATGTCGCCCTGTGGTCTCTGGGACAGCTTACGCCATACGATAGCCAGAACCGGTCCCAGGATGATGCAAACCAGAGCGTTTACAGAGTCGAACCAGGATGTAGGAATCTGGAAGCTTCCGATGTACCAGTTTGCCTTGTTCAGGAAGGCATCTCCATCACCATAACCGAATCTGTAGTATGCTGGCATGTAAGCCATGTACCACAGCATCCAGAATACTGCAGACAGCAGGGTCAGCAGGATGATAGCAGCAACCTTCTTCTTGTCTCCGGATGTGAGCGGAGCAGCTGCAGCAGCTCTCTTCTCTTCGGATACGAATTCACGGGCATCCTTCTTGAACGGAGTCTTGCCGGCGTCGCCCAGAGCCTTCTTTCCACCGATGGTGAACCAAAGCAGGTCAAAAATCAGCAACGCACCGCATACGGTGAATACGCCGGTGAAGCTCATCTTTCCGCTGGTAGCCAGAACGGCGATGAAGGTTGTTCCGATGAAGGAACCGATGTTAACGAAAGAATACTGGATGGAGAATGCTTCGTCCAGTTGTTCCTGATCGGAGAACAGAAGTCCGTTAACGCCGGACAGGTTTCCTTTGAAGAAACCGGTACCAACAGCAACGAGAACGATCATTACCCATACCATCTTCAGATCTGTTGCCATTCCGGCAACGATGTAGCCAATACCCATCAGCAGCATACCAATCTGTACGCACAGTCTTGGGCTGATGAAGTGGTCAGCGATATATCCACCAATCATCGGTGTGATATATGTCCATGCTACGAAAGAAGCGGAGATAGCCGCACCCTTCGCATCGTCAAATCCCAAACCACCGGATGTTGCCTTAGTCGCAATCCAAATGGTCAGCAGGTACTTGACAGTGTAGAATGCCATACGCTCGAATGTGAAACCGAGTGCGCAGACATAAAACCCAAATGGCTTACCTTTTTTTGCAGTTTCCATTTTACTTTTACCTCCTAAAGAACTAACGATAAATGATGAATAATTTACATCAGGTTCCTTTGTCTCGAACCTGACAAAGCCTTGGTTATTCCCACACCCATTGAATAAAAGCATCTCAAATTCGATGGGACACAGGCTGTAATTAGACTATAGCTAGACCATGGTCTAATCCTACTCTGTGATTCTATCACCATAGCTTCACATTGTAAACACTTTTAAAAGCTTTTTTTGATTCTATGCAAATTTTTAATACTTTTTTTGTTATCTATTGGAAATCTATCAGTTATTTTATTAACCATTTTACAAAATTTCATTTGTCAACGGGAATCTTTGCTATTTCAAAACTTTTTTACTGCATCTACAATGTCGCTTGCGGTCATGCCGTATTTCTCCAGCAGCTCTGCCGGCTTTCCGGATTCGCCGAAGGTGTCCTTCTGACCCACCATCTCGATTCGGCACGGTGCGTTCTGCACGACCACTTCTGCCACGGCACTGCCCAGACCGCCGATTATGGAATGTTCCTCTGCCGTTACGATAGCACCGGTTTCCTGTGCTGCCTTGATAATTGCCTCTGCATCGATTGGCTTGATGGTGTGCATATCCAGAACGCGCACAGAGATTCCCTCTTCTGCCAGAGTTTCCGCAGCGGCCATCGCATCGGCTACCAGAATGCCGGTTGCGATAACGGTCACGTCGGAACCCTCTCTCAACTGAGTCGCTTTTCCAATCTGAATCTTCTCTGCCTGCTCATCGGAATACAGCACCGGAACGCCGGATCTTCCCAGCCGGATGTATGCCGGACCGTCAAAATCCACGGCCGCTTCCAGCAGCTTGCGCGCGCTGACAGCATCTGCCGGACACAGTACGGTCATGCCCGGAATCTCTCTCATCAGGGACAGATCTTCAAAAGTCTGGTGGCTGGCACCGTCTTCACCAACGGTAATTCCCGCATGAGTTGCGCAGATTTTTACATTTGCACCGGTATATCCGATGGAGTTTCGAATGATTTCATAGGCTCTTCCGGCAGCGAACATAGCAAAGGTGCTGGCGCATACCACGTGACCGGACAATGCGATTCCGGTGGCCTCCGCATAGAGGTCCTGCTCCGAAATACCGCAGTTCACGAAACGTTCCGGAAATGCTTTTGCGAAATTCTTTGTCTTTGTGGAACCGGAAAGGTCCGCATCCATTACCACCAGGTTCGGTCTCTTGGCACCCTCTTCCACCAGAAATTCACCATACGCTTCTCTGGTTGCAATCTTCTTTACATCTGCCATTACTGTACACCTCCCAGTTCTTCCATTGCCTGCCGGAACTGCTCGTCGTTCGGCGCCTTGCCGTGCCATCCGGCCTGATCTTCCATGAAGGATACGCCGTGGCCCTTATGGGTCTTGGCGATGATTGCCGTCGGCTGTCCCTTTACCGTCTTGGCTTCATCCAGCGCCGCCAGAATTTCCGGGAAGCTGTGTCCGTCCACGTTAATCACGTGCCATCCGAAGGTCTGGAACTTTCCGCTCAGCGGCGTTACCTTCTTTACGTCATCCACCTTTCCGTCAATCTGCAGGCCGTTCCAGTCCACAATCAGCACCAGGTTGTCCAGGTTCCGATGCGCTGCGGACAGCGCCGCTTCCCAGATAATGCCTTCCTGCAGTTCGCCGTCTCCGCACAGAGCATACACTCTGCCCGGATTTCCGTCCATCTTTCCGGCCGTCGCCATACCAACCGCAACGGAAAAACCCTGTCCCAGAGAACCGGTGGACATCTCCAGTCCCGGAACTTTATGCATATTCGGATGTCCCTGGAAGTGACTTCCGATTTTTCTCAGGGTCATCATCTCTTCCACATCGTAGAATCCTCTCTCTGCCAGAGTCGCATAGAGCGCCGGTACTGCGTGTCCCTTGGACAGTACGAACTTATCCCGGCCTTCCATCTTCGGATTCTCCGGATTGATATTCATGGTATCGAAATAAAGCGCCGTAAGAATGTCCGTTGCGGACAGGGAACCACCCGGGTGGCCCGAACCGGCTTCGTGGATTGCGCGAATGACATCCACACGAATCTTGCGAGCTGTTTCTTTCAGCTCATCATAATTTCTGTTACTCACAACTTCCTCCTGTTCTTGCTTGTGCAAACATAGATTTATTATATTCATGTAGCAATAGATTGTCCATAGCTATAAATTCAGGAAATATTTTGCCATGACGAAATACGTGCCCAACGATACCATATCCGTCAGGGATGCCATCATCGGTCCGGACATCAATGCCGGGTCGATGCCGATTTTTTTTGCCCCCATCGGAAGCAGCCCGCCAAAACACTTGGCAATGATGACAATCAGCAGCATGGAGACGCACACCGTCAGCGCCACCAGCGTGCCGTTGTGGTCCAGCAAAATAATCCGCACGAAGTTCACCGCACTGACGCAGATGCCGATTACGATGCTCACTCGGAACTCCTTCCAGAACACTTTTAGGGCATCTCCCATCTCGATTTCGCCGGTGGACATTCCCCGCACCACCAGGGTAGTGGTCTGGGTTCCGGAGTTTCCTCCGGTGCCCATCAGCATCGGCATGTATACCACCAGCGCCACCACAGAGGACAGGGCATCCTCGAACCGGGCAATCAGCCCGCCGGTGATGAAATAGGAACACATCAGCAGAAGCAGCCACGGCAGCTCCGCCTTGACGTGATCCATGACCGGCATGTCCAGATATTCCTTGTCGGTGGAATCGATGACACCGCCCATACGCTCGATATCCTCCGTCATCTCCTCTTCGATGACGTCCAGAATATCGTCGACGGTGATGATGCCCACCAGACGGCCCTCGTTATCCACCACCGGCAGCGCCAGAAAACCGTACCGCTTGAACAGGTCCGATACCTCTTCCTGGTCGTCGTCCACGTGAGCCAGAATAATGTCTTCATGCATGAGCTCCGACACCTTCTCGTGATCCGGTGCGATTACCAGCGACCGAAGAGACACGATGCCGATCAGCTTTCTCCCCCCGGAAAGCACGTAGGCCGTGTAAATCGTCTCCGAATCCATGCCCACTTCCTTGATGTGAGCCAGTGCCTCCTTGGTCGTCATATCCTTCCGCAGCTCGATGTAGTCCGGCGTCATCAGGGAGCCGGCGCTGTTCTCCTTGTACCGCAGGAAGGTGTTGATCTGCCGCCGCTCATTCTTCGGCGTTTTCTCCAGAATTTTGTCCACCAGGTTCGCCGGAAGCTCCTCCAGCACGTCGATCATATCGTCGAAATCCAGCTCGTCCAGAATGTACTGAATTTCCGGATCCGTGATGATATTAATGATTTCCACCTGATTGTCCACATCCATGTTCGGGAACACCTCAACGGACACGTCTTTCGGCAAAGTCCGAAACAGCACCACCGCTTTCTGCATGTCGTATTCCCGCATGACGTCTTCCAACATCTCCGCGATATCCACCGCATTGAACTTCAGCAGTTCATCCCGACACTGGAAATACTTTTTCTCCTCCAGGAGGCTGAAAATCTTCTCTTCCGAATATTCAAAAGTTTCGTCCATATCCTGAATCGAATTATCCATAGTTCCTCCCCCTTTCCGTATAGTATATAAAAACAATTTCGTTACGCTTCGCTTTGTCCAATCATCCCCAGGATGTCCTCCTCCGTGATAATCGACACACCCAGCTCCCGAGCTGCTCGATTCTTGGAGGAGCCGGATTCCGGATTGTTGGTAATCAGGTAATCCGTGCTGCCGCTGACACTTCCGGCCACCTTTCCGCCCTCTGCCTCAATGGCCGCCTTCAGTTCCTTTCGGTTGCCGAAGTGATTGAGGGAACCGGTAATGACGAACACCTTTCCCGCCAATCCGGTACCTTGCTCCTCGTAGGACTCGTCCAGATGCAGCTTGGCAATCAGTCGATTCACCATTTCCTCATTCTTCGGTTCCCGGAAGAAGCCGGCAAAATCCTTTGACATCACGCTTCCCACGCCGTCGATGTCCAGCAGTTCCTCTTCCGTCAACGCCTGAATGGTCTGCCACCGATTTCGACAGGCACGGGCAACCTGGTTCGCCATGGTGACGCCTACCCCCGGAATTCCCAGGGCCGTCAGCACCCGGGCCGGCGTGGTGCTTCTCGCAGCTTCGATGGAGTCCAGCAGATTTCTGCAGGACTTCTCTCCAAAACCGTCCATTTCCACGATTTCTTCCCGGTACGTTTCCAGTTCAAAGATGTCCGGGAAGGATCGAATGCATCCCATGCCGATCAGCTTCAGTAAAGTCTGCTCGGAAAGCCCCTCGATATTCATGGCATCCCGGGAGACGAAGAGAGAAAATCTTTTTACCTGCTTCGCCAAGCAGTCCGGATTGGTGCAGGTCAGCACCTTGGTGCCGCCGTCCGACTGCACCCGCGCTTCTCCGCCGCACACCGGACAGGTCTCCGGGATGTGGAAACTGCCGCTCTTGGTGAGGTTCCCGCTAATCTGCGGAATGATCATATTGGCTTTGTACACCGTAATTCGGTCTCCGATGCCCAGCTTCAAATCTTCCATTATATTGATATTGTGTACCGATGCCCGGCGAACCGTGGTTCCCTCCAGCTCCACCGGATCGAAAATTGCCACCGGATTCAGCAGTCCCGTACGGGACGGGCTCCACTCGATTTCCCGAAGCACCGTTTCCGCCTGCTGATCCCGCCATTTAAAGGCCATGGCATCCTTCGGGAACTTCGCTGTGGTTCCCAAGGAAGCGGAATATGCCAAATCCTCCAGGGTCAGAACCAGTCCGTCCGACGGAATCTCAAAGGTGGGAATCCGCGTTTCAAATTCATCGATAGCCGCCAGAAGATTCTCTCGGTCCACCTTCCGGTATTCCACCACGTCGAACCCCTGCTCCGCCATCCATTTCATCTGGGCTTCCCGGCTGTTCTCGAAATCCACCTCCGGCGCCTCACTCAAGGTGAAGGCGTAGAAGTTCACGTTTCGCTCCGCCGTAATCCGGCTGTCCAGCTGGCGCACACTGCCGCTGCACAGGTTCCGCGGGTTCTTGTATTTCGCATCCGCATCGTCGATGGCCGCGTTGATTTTCTCAAAATCCTCGTAGCGAATCACCGCTTCTCCTCGTACCACTGTATGTCCCCGATGGGGAATGGTGCGGGGCACGTTTCGGAATACCCGGGCGTTAGGGGTAATCACCTCGCCCACATCGCCGTTTCCGCGGGTTACCGCCTTGGCCAGCATTCCTTCTTCATAGGTCAGCACCACCGTCAAACCATCCAGCTTCCAGGACAGCAGCGCCTCCCGGTCGCCCAGCCAGGAACGCAGCGCCTCCCGATCCTTGGTTTTATCCAAACTCAACATCCGCCGAGCGTGACGCTCCTTCGGCAGTTCCGACTGCACCGTATAACCCACATTCTGAGACGGACTGTCCTCGGGAACGTATCCGCTCTCCGCCTCCAGCCGCAGCAATTCGTCGTACAGCTCATCGTATTCGTAATTGGTCATGATCTCGCTGGCGTCGTCATAATAGGCCCAGGAGGCCTCGTTCAGCTGCGCCGTCAGCTCGTCGATTCTCTTTCTAATATCTTCCATTAATCTACCTTCTCAATATTCACAAAACCCTTGCCGATTTTCTTAATTCCCACGGAATCAAAGGCGATGGTAAGAATTTTTCCCGAATCCTCAATCAGCATTCCTTCTCCGAATTTCGGGTGGCGCACTTTATCGCCGGCCTTCAGGCCCTCGTTGGAGAACTTCTTCCGAGTCTGCTTCTTCGCATACCCCAGACTGTCAAAAGGCTTCCCGCCATCCGGTCCGGAATATCCATCCTCCGTGCCGTGGCTTCTCCCCTTGTAAAAATAATCTCCGAAAAGTCCACCGTCTCCGGCAAGGCCTCCCTGTTTCGCCTGGCGTTCCTTCACGGTCTCGCCGTCGATGTACCGCTTGTCCATCTCGTCCAGGAACATGGATTCGGACGTGTAATCCGTCCGGCCGTACAGCATCCGGGTCTCCGCCCCGGTGAGATACAGTTTCTTCTTCGCTCGGGTGATTCCCACGTAGCAAAGGCGCCGTTCCTCTTCCAGCCGCCCCTCTTCATCAAAGGAAGCGGTTCCCGGGAAAATCCCGTTCTCCATTCCCGGAATGAATACAATCGGGAATTCCAAGCCCTTGGCGCTGTGCAATGTCATGAGCACCACCGCATCTTCCGACTCATCCCGATTGTCGATATCCGACATCAGCGTAATCCGTTCCAGGAAGGCCGCCAGCGGCGTCGGCTCATCCACCGGAAATCCCGCCTTGGCCAGGGCTTCCCGTTCTTCTCTCAGCTCCTCCTGATGGGCCGCCTCGTCCCCGTTCTCCAGGCTCTTCTCGAACTCCGCCACCACGGATTTAAATTCCATGATGTTCTCGATGCGTCCGTCCGCCTCCACCGTATCTGCGGCCTCTAAGGCGCCCAGATAACCGGAACGGTTTAGAATATTGTCGTACAGATCCACCAGGGTCAAATTGTCCAGTTCTCCTCGAAGATCCTGAATCATCTGCACGAATTCCTGCAGGGCCTTTCCCGCCTTCTTCGGGAGAGATGCTATCACCTGCGCCTCGCAAAGAGCCCGGTAAATGCTAATCCGGTATCCGGAGGCATAGGCCTGAATGCCGGACAGGGTCTTCGCTCCAACGCCCCGCTTTGGCTCGTTGATGACCCGCAGCATGGCCACATCGTCATCCGGATTCTCCACCAGGTGCATGTAAGCCATCACGTCCTTAATTTCCTTACGGTCGTAGAACCGCAGTCCCGCCAGCACCCGGTACGGAATTCCTCGGAAGGAGAATTTCTCTTCAAATGCTCGGGACTGGGCGTTTTTCCGATACAGCACCGCCATATCGCTGTAGGGATATCCCGCCTCGTGCAGGCGGTCGATTTCACTGCCGATATACCAGGCCTCCTGCTTCTCGTCGGGCAGTCGACGGTAGGTGATCTTCGCCCCGTCCTTTTTCTCCGTCCACAGAGCCTTCTCCTTCCGGCCCTTATTGTTGCAAATAACGGAGTTGGCCAAGTTCAGAATATTTCCGTCGGAGCGGTAATTCTGCTCCAGCTTGATGGTGGTCACCTCCGGAAAATCCTTCTCGAAATCCAGAATATTCCGAATGTCCGCCCCTCGCCACTGGTAGATGCACTGATCGTCGTCCCCCACCACACAGAGGTTCCGGTTGGTCTTGGACAGCAGGTGAATCAGTTTGTACTGCAAGTAGTTGGTGTCCTGATACTCATCCACCATAATGTATTGAAACCGGTTTCGGTAATATGCCAGAATCTCCGAATCCGCTTCCAGTAGACGCACCCCGTTGAGAATCAGGTCATCGAAGTCCATAGCGTTATTCCGCATCATTTCCTTCTCGTATTCCCGATACACTTGATACACGGTGTTCGCTCGGAAGTCTCCGGAATTCTCCGCAATATATTTTTCCGAGTTTTGCTCCCGCTCCTTGGCATTGCTGATGGCGCTGATTACATAGCTGACGGGATAAGTCTTTTCGTTGATTTCCAGGGCCTTCATAATCCGCTTCACCAGGGATTTTCGGTCCGTTTCATCGTACACCGTGAAACCGGTCTTGTATCCCAGCACCTCGCACTGATATCGAAGCATTCGAAGGCACATGGCATGGAAGGTCATGATCCACATTCCCCGGGTCCGTGGAACCAGACTTTCCACCCGATCCCGCATCTCTCCGGCCGCTTTGTTGGTGAATGTCACCGCCATAATTTGGGCCGGGTTCACGCCCTGCTCAATCATGTACGCAATTCGATGGGTCATGGTGGTGGTCTTCCCGCTTCCCGCTCCGGCCAAAATCAAAAGTGGCCCGTCAATATGCTTCACTGCTTTCTGTTGTTCGCTGTTCAGATTTGATAAATTCATTAATCTCTTCCTTAATATATGTATATATAATATGCATGTAAAAACTATTCATCCGGTTATAAAAAAATCTATCCATAATTCACCAATCGTCGGCTTCCGACAATCCGGATTTGTCGTTAGTATTGACATTTTATTTTAGCATAATAGCGATAAAAACAAAAGATTATACGGGTATTGTAAGGGGTTCTTTCAGATTGTAAGAATTGGAATCACTTTCCAGCTTGTATTTATGTTACAGATTGTATACTTTTTTCACTTGCATTGACACTTCATAATGAGAGTGCTAAAATCAAAGTGCGATTGGGAAAGAGTCAATCGCAAGTATATTAAGTTTTTTATAAGGAGAAGAAAATGGCTAATATTTCACAGAAGTACATTGAGATTGCTAAGAAAAATTATCCACATGAACCAGAATTTCTTCAGACTGTTGAAGAAGTACTGACTTCTATCGAGCCTGTTCTGGAAGCACATCCGGAATACGAGAAGACCGGTCTGGTTGAAAGACTGATCGAGCCTGAAAGAAGCATTACCTTCAGAGTTCCTTGGGTTGACGACAACGGCGAAGTTCACGTTAACAGAGGATACAGATTCGAGTTCAACAGTGCACTGGGACCGTACAAGGGTGGTCTGAGATTCCAGGCTAACGTATATCCTGGCATCCTGAAGTTCCTGGGATTCGAGCAGATTTTCAAGAACTCCCTGACCGGTCTTCCTATCGGCGGCGGCAAGGGTGGTTCCGACTTCGATCCGGCTGGCAAGTCTGATGCTGAAGTTATGAGATTCTGCCAGAGCTTCGTTACCGAGCTGTACAGACACATCGGTCCGAACGTAGACGTTCCGGCTGGTGACATGGGTGTAGGCGGCAGAGAAATCGGCTACATGATGGGTCAGTACAAGAGAATTACCAGACAGTACGACGGAACTTGGACCGGTAAGGGAACAACCAACGGCGGTCTGAACGGAAGAACAGAAGCTACTGGTTTCGGTATCGTATTCTTCGCAAGAGAGGTCCTGAAGCACTTCGGTGAGACTCTGAAAGGCAAGTCTGTAGTAGTTTCCGGATTCGGTAACGTATCTTGGGGAACCATCACCAAGCTGGTAGAGCTGGGTGCAAAGCCAATCACAATCTCCGGACCAGATGGATACATCCTGGACGAGGAAGGTATCACCACACCAGAGAAGATCGAGATGCTGCTCTGGCTGAGAGCAAACAGCCCAATGGCTTGCGCTCCATACGCAGAGAAGTTCCCGAACGCTAAGTTCATCCCTGGAAAGAGACCTTGGGAAGTTAAGGCTGACCTGTATATGCCATGCGCAATGCAGAACGACATCACTCTTGACTGGGCGAAGGAAATGGTTAAGAACGGCGCTAGATACCTCATCGAAGGTGCTAACATGCCTACAACCAACGAAGCTATCGCTTACCTGCAGGAGAACGGCGTAGTTGTTGGTCCTTCCAAGGCTGCAAATGCCGGTGGTGTAGCATGCTCTTGCCTGGAAATGGCACAGAACGCTGAGCACCTCATCTGGGATAAGGAAAGAGTTTACAAAGAACTGGAAGGCATCATGGTTCACATCTTCGAGATTACTGAAGCAGCTTGCGCTAAGTACGATCTGGGTGAGAACTTCGTAGCCGGTGCAAACATTGCCGGTTTCGAAAGAGTAGCAGATGCTATGATGATGCAGGGTATTGTATAATCGAACCTTTCGATTATCGATTCACTTCATTGAAGACTCAAAAGAGAGCTGCAATTGCAGCTCTCTTTTTTCGTGCACGGATTTTCCGCCGGCTCTTTGGCGCTTTCCCGGGGCCCGGCAGACGCAACGAAAAACCTGCATGCGGGAGGCAATCTTGGCTTGCGGATTGGGGCGTTGAGCCCAATCCGCAAGCGGTTGCCGATCGCATGCAGGTTTTTCTTATAATTCTATGGTTTTCCCGGCGCGGAGCATGTACAGGTACGCTTCCGTGACCGGAAGTCCGACCGCCTGTTCCAGGGCGATCCGGTACAGGCGAATCTGTTCTTGATACATCTCCTTCATTTTGGACTCTTCTTCCGAACCGCGATTGCTCTTGTAATCCACCAGGATGATATGGTCTCCTTCCCGGAAGTAACAGTCGATAACACCCTGTACCAGCACGGATTGGTCTTCCACTTCCGTCCGGAGGGTGAACGGTTTCTCCTTCCACAGCCGGTTTCTGCCCGCGGCTTCGGATGCCCGCCTGCCGATATCCGTGGCGAAGAATGTTTTTATCATGTTCAGATCCAAAGCGTCGAAGATTTCCGGGGAGATGGCCCCCTTGTCCCTCAGCGATTCTCCCACCTGCCGGATGTAATCCTCGTCCACGACGCCATCGGCAAGGGCTTTGCGGAAATCCAGCCGCTCCATGATGCGGTGGTAACCAGTACCGATCTCCGCACCGGTGATTTTGCCGGATTTCCGGAATTCCGGCTCTTCCAGATCGATGCGCCGCTTTCGGAAGGAGTCCTCCCGAAGGGTGCGGATTTCACTGACGGTATACTTCGCTTTGGTGGACAGGCCTCGGGCATCCGGATATTCGTAGTCCAGCCGCTGTGCCACCAATTCCGCCGCCTGCTCCGCCTTGGTATCGCCCCGGAACCGGTCTCGCTCCTTCTGAAATTCTTCGAAGAGGTTTCGCTTCCGGGTCAGCAGCTGTTTCGGGAAAGGTGCGAACCGATATTCCACCGACGGAATAAAGAGTTTCTCCTTGATGACCTCGTAGTAGCTGCTTTTGCCCGGCAGGCCCCGCTCCAGTTTTTCCGTGGATTTGGCGGTTCCCACCAGAATCAGCTTTTCTCTGGCTCGGGTCAATGCCACGTACAGAACTCGCAGCTCTTCTTGGAAACCCTCATCCCTCTTCTTTTCCATAATCAGGTTCTGAAGAAGGGTTGCTCTCCAGAATTTGTCCTTCCGATTCACATAGGACAGGCTGACACCCATATCGGAATCGAACATGAATCCTTTTCCCAGATTATCTCCCCGCAGCTGCTTGCCCATTCCCGCAACGATGACGAACGGAAACTCCAAACCTTTGCTCTTGTGAATGGTCATAATGCGGACCACATCCGCATCCTCGCTGATCATGGCCGCCTGTCCGGTTTTCACATTCTGCTTTCGGAGGATATCCACGTAGCGGATAAAGCCGTTCAGCGAGGCGACTCCGTTCTCCTGGTAGCCCCGGGCTTTCTCCGCCAGAATCCGCAGATTGGCCTGGCGCTGTCTGCCGCCGTACATGGCGCCGGCGTACAGATAGTAGCCGGATTCCGTCAGCACGTACCAGATGTATTCATCCAGCGGCATTTTGTTGGAGAGGTAGCGCCATTCCTCCAGCTTCTCCTCTGCCTGACGAAGCTTCTCATACAGGGCATCGTCCGCCAATGCTTCCGGATTTTTTAAGCAGTACTCGAAGGCCTTATAGTACGCTCCCCTCTGCCCGTTCTCTTTATAAGCGATTCGCACCTTCGCCAGTTCCTCCGGGCTGAACCCGAAAATCTCCGACCGAAGGATACCGATCAGCGGCACATCTTGATGTCCGTTGTCCAGGAGCTTCAGCAGCGCCATGGCCTGGTGGATTTCCACCGTATCGAAATACCCCTGGTCGTCGTTCACATGAGCCGGAATATCCTGTTCCAGCATGGCTTTGTAGAACACATCGGCGCTTCGGCTGGTACTCCGGCACAGGATGACGATATCCCGCGGGGTGGCGGTTCTCCGAACCCCCTGCTTTCCGTCGTAGAACGTGGTGCCGATGATTCCGTTTACCAACTTGGCGATATAAGCGGCCTCCGCTTCCAACTTCGGAATCGGCTCCCCGTCTTCATCCACCTCTGCCAGTTCATCCGCCGCCCCGTTGTCTTCTTCCAGAAGAATATGTGCCTCCGACTTCAGGTTGAACCGATCGTCTCCCTTCAATCCCTGATACAGCTTCGCATTATCATCATACCCCGGCATAATCCCCTCAAAAACATCGTTGATGTACTGAATGGTGGCGCCGTTGCTTCGGAAGTTCTTGTTCAGGTCGATGACCATGGAATCGGTGTTTTCTTCCTTCTCGTACTCCCGCCGCGTATCCATAAAAATCTTCGGGTCGGACTGCCGGAACCCATAGATACTTTGTTTTACATCGCCCACCTTAAAGAGGTTGTCCGGCCGGGCGATTTTGGATATGAGGTATTCCTGAAGCTTGTTGGTGTCCTGATATTCATCGATAAAAATAAATCGGAACCGCTTCCGAAGGGTGTCCGACACTTCCGGGTCTTCCAAAATGCGCACCGTGATGTGCTCGATATCGCTGAAGTCCACCAAATCCGACGCCTGCTTCTTCGCATCGAACCGCTTTTCGAACTCCTGCAGGAGCTTCAGATAATAGACCGTGTATTCGTAGGCGGCATCCATCTCCCGGAACCGAGTCTCCGGGCTCGGGTTCATGAATTTATTCTTGAAGTCCTTGATGCGCTTCTTGTACCGGTCCCGCAAATCCGTGCAGTACTCCTTGATGTCCGCGTATTCGTCCTTCTCCTCTTTCTTCACCCGAAAGGTGGCGAATTTCACCGCGCCCCAGGCGGAAGCATCGGGACCGTCGGCGTGTTCCAAGGAGTCCCGCAGCTCTTCCAGCTGTTCGTAATCCTTGTTTGCGATGGCCACCAGCGAGGCGATGCCGTTCCGGTCCAGCACATCGATCAGCTTTTCGCAATCCTTCAGGGCCTCATCCAACTCCGTCTTTCCCCGCTCTAAGAGCATTTGGTATACGGGGGAGTCCGCCATGGACCCCGACTCCGGAAAACGCAGCATCTCCGCCTTTTCGAAGGCCCAGCGAAAATAGTTCGGCAGGCTTCGGAGTTTGGCGTAAGTGTCCATCATTTCGTTCATCAGCGCCGTCTCGTTTCGGTCGCTGCTGTAGTGCTCCAGGAAGTCCCGGAAGGACCCCCCTTCAATATATCCGTCATTCTCAAAACACTCCTCAAAGAGCTCGTCCATGGCTTCCATCTGAAGGAGCTGACTCTGGGTTTCATCACAGATACGGAAGGTCGGCTCCCGGTCGATTTTATAGAAAAACTCCCGAATCACCCGCAGCGCAAAGCTGTGAAAGGTGGTGATGTAGGAACGGTACATCCGATTCAACTGCCGGTTCATCACCGGAGCGCTCTCCGGCACGTCCTTCATGTGCTGCCGGATGGCCCGGGTAAGCTTCAGCTTCATCTCCGCCGCCGCCGCGTTGGTAAATGTCACCACCAGCATCTCATCCACGTTGGCTTTTCCCTCCAGGAGGATGTGAATAATCCGCTCCACCAGGACTGCCGTCTTTCCGGAACCCGCCGCCGCGGAGACCAGAATGCTTTTATCCAATGTATCGATTGCTCTCTGTTGATCTTCTGTAAAATGTACGCCCATAGATTCCTCCTACTATAAATATTATTATATTTATATTTTCTTTGCGTGCAATATGAGTTGTGATATACTATCGATAATGGTTTATTAAAAGGTTATTTCTATAAGGGACGGGAGGTTATTTCATGAAACACAGACCTGCAATGTTGTTGATTCTGGATGGTTTCGGAATTCGCGAGGAAGCGCATGGCAACGCCATTGCCGCCGCGAACACGCCTCATCTGGACGCATTGTTTCACAAGTACCCCTTCATCACGCTGGATGCCAGCGGGGAGCCGGTTGGGCTGCCGGAGGGACAGATTGGCAATTCCGAAGTGGGTCACACCAATATCGGTGCCGGAAATGTCATCTATCAGGATTTGCCGCGGATTACCCGGGCAATCCAGGACGGATCTTTCTTTCAGAACGAGGCTCTGGTAAAAGCAATGAGCAACGCGGCGGAGGGGTCCGGTCATACGCTCCATATTATGGGGCTGCTGTCGGATGGCGGCGTTCACAGCCACATCCGTCATCTTTTGGCGCTTCTGGACATGGCAAAAGAACACCATGTAAAGGACGTCATCGTGCATTGCTGGCTGGACGGAAGGGACGTTCCACCGAAAAGTGCCGATGTCTATCTCAAGCAGCTGGAGGATCACATTCACGAAATCGAACTGGGACGATTCGGTGTGATTTCCGGCCGATTCTATGCGATGGACCGGGACAAGAGATGGGACCGACTGGAGCTGGCTTACGATGCGCTGACGCTTTCGGAGGGGCTTCACGCCGATTCTCCGGAAGAAGCATTGGCACAATCCTATGCAAAGGATGAAACCGATGAATTTGTAAAACCAACCGTCATTACTCCGCAGCCGATTCAGGATGGGGATTCCGTGATCTTCATCAACTTCCGGCCGGACCGTGCGCGGGAAATTACCCGGACACTGGTGGATGGAGATTTCGATGGTTTTACCCGAAAAAAAGTGGTACAGAATCTGACGTACGTGTGCATGACGGAGTACGATGCCACCATGCCGAATGTTATGCTGGCATACCCGCCGGAAGTAGTGGAACCGACCCTGGGAAGCGTCATCGCCGCCCACGGACTGCGGCAGTTGCGAATTGCCGAGACGGAAAAGTACGCCCATGTCACCTTCTTCTTTAACGGCGGCAAAGAAGCGCCGGAAGAGGGAGAGGACCGGATTTTGGTGCCTTCCCCGAAGGTCGCTACCTACGACCTGCAGCCGGAGATGAGTGCTCCGGAGGTGACCCGCCGCGTGCTGGAGGCCATCGCATCGGATCAATACGATGTGATTATCCAGAACTACGCCAACCCGGATATGGTGGGACATACCGGGAATTTTCAGGCGACAGTTCAGGCCATTGAGGTGCTGGACGGCTTGGTGGAACAGGTGGTGGACGCCATCCTGGCGAAGGACGGTCAGATTCTCCTGATTGCGGATCACGGAAATGCGGATTACATGCTGGACGACAAGGACAATGTGGTCACCAAGCATTCCCTTTCCCGAGTTCCATGCTGCCACATCTGCAATGAGCCGCAGGCTTTTGCAGTGAACGAGGGAAAGCTGGCAGACGTCACCCCGACATTTCTGACGCTGATGGGACTTCCGGTTCCGTCGGAGATGAAGGGAGATGTGCTGGTTTAATCTCGCGGTTGTGTTTCTTAGTGCTGCATATCGAGCATACGAGATTATAAGAAAGAGGAAAACTAAATAATATGAACGAGTCAACGTATAAGAGATTATCCCGCAAGGTCGGGCTTGTTGTGGTGGGCAATGTGATTTACGCGATGGGCGTAAACCTGGCCATCAACCCGGTACACTTCTACAGCAGCGGTTTTACCGGCATTGCTCAGCTGATCCGTCTGTTTCTGCTGAACGTGCTGCACCTTCCGGAAATTCCGGGGCTGGATTACATGGGCATCATCTACTTCGCCATCAACATTCCGTTCTTCCTGCTGGCTTACAAGGTAATGGGCAAGAAGTTCTGTCTGGAAACGCTGATATCCATCGCAATGGCTTCGGCACTGCTGGCCATCATTCCGATTCCGGCCAAGCCGATTGTCAGCGATCCGATGCTGGCTGCCATCGTGGGCGGTCTTGGCGCCGGTGTGGGCGCCGGAATGGTGCTTCGTGCCGGAAGCTCTCAGGGCGGACAGGATCTGATCGGCGTCTGCATGGCCAAGACGCGTCCGGACTTCAAGGTGGGCACCGTCGGAATCATCATCAGCTTCTGCATCTACGCAGTCTGCCTGTTCATCTATGACATCCAGACCGTACTGTATTCCATCGTATTCTCGGTAGTTACCGGCCTCTGCATCAACCGCGTTCACATCCAGAACATCCAGATGCAGGCCATGATTTTCACCAAGAAGGAAGGTATGGTGGATGCGGTCACCCAGCGGATGCACCGCGGTGTCACCCTGTGGGAAGGTGCCGGCGGCTATACGAAAGAGGATTCCCACATTCTGGTGACGGTTCTTTCCAAGTATGAGGAGCCGATTCTTCAGAGCATCATCGCCGAGCTGGACCCTCATGCGTTCGTAATCATCGTGGAAAACGCACGAGTGATTGGAAACTTCGAGAAACGATTCTTGGACTAAGACGATTTAAACATTTAGACAAAAGGAGCTCTGCCCACTCGGCAGAGCTCCTTTTGTTGGTTCTGAACTCTCACGGCCAACAATTAGAGTTTTTGCGATGATGTAAATTTAATATGCCTAGAATTTTGAGACGACTTCACGCTAAATTCGCAATTCAGGTTGATAATATATTCGAAGTATGGTATACATGAATTAAAACAAAGCAGTATAAAAAAGGAGGCAGAAATATGAGTGAAGATCGCGACGATCATTTATATACAGTCGGCATATTGATCCTTGCAATTGCTTTGATGATGTTTATTGAAAATAAAAGCTCTTGTTCGTTTCCGGCTGTTCAGACTATGCTGGGACTTCTATCCGGGCTTACTGTTTATCATGCAAACTTTTTAAGAAAAAGAAGGAAAGCCCGATTCTCTTCTAACAGTAATGAAGAAGAGCATCGGGGCAAGAATGACGATGGACGTTTGTACACAATTGCCATACTGCTTGTTGTACTTGCTTTGATGATCTTCTTTACTGAAAACAAAAGCTCATGCTCGTTTCCGGCTCTTAATACTGTGCTGGCACTTCTATCCGGATTGTTTTCGCTCCATGCAGTGTCTTTAGTAAAAAATAGGAAAGATGGGACATCATCTGACAATAACAAAGAAGTATAGAGTGAGAGATGGGGGTGCGGGCAATTTCTTGGACAGTCCATAATAAACCAAGAGATTGTCCGCCCCCCTCCCTATCTACCTTTTCTACATTTCTATTCGTTCGGGTATCTCTCCCTCATATGGGGAGCAGATTCTGCCAGAGTTCTGCAGATTTCCTCGCAGAATTCCGGCAAATCAAAGGAGGCATTTTCCTCCAGCCAGTCCAAGATAATCCCCACAAACAAGCATTTATAGCAGCGGATGACTCTTTCCTTTCCCTCAGAAGAACTTTCCTTGTACTCCTCATCTTCATCCACATACGCTTTCACCACACCGTAGGCGGCCGCGTTCAAGCTGGAGAGGAACATATCCTTTTGGGCAGAGCGAAACAGATGCAGAAAGGCATTTTTCCGTTTCATGCACTCCCCGGCAATATATGTCAAACAATATGCCGGTGATTCCAGATTGCCGTACCGGTGAATCACATCCTCCATCCACTCTTTGACGGACTCCTCCATCAACGCCGGAATGTTCTGAAAATGGTAGTAGAAGGTGTTTCGATTCACCTGACAGCGATTGACAATATCCTGCACCGTAATCTTGTTGTATGGTTTTTCCTCCAGGAGTTCCCAAAACGCGTCCCGGATAATTTCCTTTGTTCGAATCATTTTTCTTCCTGCTGTTCTTCCTTCAATTCCCGAAATTTCTCCGGATCTTCAAAGTTAATATTGATGGCCAGCTCCCATTTGCGACGGCACAGCTCTCCGCGATAGATTACATACAGCTTTGTCGCGGCTTCCAGCAGGCTCACCAGTTCTTGATGCAGCGCCTCCGCCAGATCTTCATCGATCTCCGGATCCTCCAGCTGCACCTCCATCATCCGATCCAGGAACTCATTGCCGACTTCCACCCGAATGTCGTTATCCGATGTGAGAAGATACCGTACTTCCAGCTCCGCTGGGCAGATTTCCGGAAGCGCATCCATCATGTCCATGTGCTCGAAAATCGTCAGCATCTCCTCACCCAGGTCCTTCACTTCGGAAATCAGATTCTGTTCGATTTCCATGCAGATTTCCCGGACAAAGGCCTCATCCTTCTGATTCTCGAACAGGGTCTCGAAGGCTTCCGTCCAACCGCCCATGACTTCCGACATGCACACAATCTGAACTTCCTCATCCCCTTCTTTCATCATTGCCCGCGTGCTCATCACGCCTCGCGCCAAAATGATTTCGATGGATTCCCGGTTTTCCGGTTCTTCATTCTCTTCTTTTCCTTCCCAAATGAAGGTTTCCGACAATACATCTTTCTTGTTGGTCATATCTTCCATCCTTTACTCTGTTGCATTCTCCCGGATCCGGCACATCAGCGATTGACACTTTCGTTGATATGCTTCGCCACTCGCCGTTTCACCTGATCGGCGAAGCGCCGGATATCTTCCATGTAATAATTCTGATGCCGAATCTTCGCATTTGCTTTTTTCTTTTCTTTTTCCCGAAGGCCGAACTCCCTGTTGTTGAAGAGTACCAGATTCGCCACCTTCTCATATTTCCAGCTGCGCTGGCGGTAGAGTTCCTCCACCCCAAGGGTGGCGGTCATCGGGCGATCTTTTTTCGCCAGTTGATGAAGAGGACGGTCCAAGTACACCACCAGACTGTTCTCCCGCAGCACCGGCCAGTTCTCCTCTCGAACCACGATTCCGCCTCCGGTGGAAATTACCATTCCGTTCCCCCGGCAGTACTTCTTCAGGGTGGCACTTTCCCGTTCCCGGAAATAGTCTTCTCCATATTGGCGAATCATTTCTCCGGAAGTCATCCCGTAGATTTTGTTAATCTCTCGATCCAGATCCACGAAGGTTCTCCCGGTGCGAATTGCCACTTGCCGGCTGATAGAGGATTTCCCGCTTCCCGGCATGCCGATTACCGTGATGTTCAATTGCTTTCGCAGAAGGCTTTTCATCGCCTCCCGTCCCAGATCTACCGGAATGGATCTTTTCTTTTTTTCTTTCTTTCGTCCATTCTCTCCACGGGTCTGCTCCGCCACGATACGCCGGCCTTTTCCGCTGCGTGGCACCTCTCCCCAGATCTGTGCGGACCGCAGTCCTTGGTATACCAGCATGGCCAGCCCGGATTCCACTTCGGCTCCCGCTTCTTCCGCATCCATCAGAAACTTCGTGCGGTACGGGTTATAAATGGCATCCAGCGCCGTCTCCAGCTGCTGGAAATCCGTCCACTTCACGGAACACCCGTCCAAAGGTGAATGTCCGTTGTTGGGATACATTCCGACGGGCGTCGAATTCACGATTACCTGCGCATCTAAATGGCGGTTCAGTTCGTCGTAGGTGCAGCAGTCCGGTTCCGACCGCCGGTTCCGGGACACCCGGATAATTTCTTTCGCCTCCAGATTCCGGAGCGCCTGACAGATGGCGGAGGATGCCCCTCCGGTTCCCAGCACCAGCACCTTCCGACCCCGAATCCGTTTCTTCTTCGCCAGCTTCTCAAAACCGTACACATCCGTATTGTGCCCCACCAGGCGCCCGTTGCCCAGGCGGCGAATGGTGTTCACCGCTTGAAGAGCCTCTGCCTCCGGCGTCAGCTCGTCCAGGAACGGAATCACTGTCCGCTTGTAGGGGCTGGTCACGTTAAAACCGCTGTATTCCGTATTCCGAATCACGCCCTCCAGTTCGTGCTCCTCCAGATCCAGCCGCTCGTAGTCATAGGGCCGGGTATATCGAGCGAAAATCCCGTGGAGCTCCGGAGAAAGGCTGTGGGAGATATGTCTCCCGATTACGCCGTATTTTCTTCTATCTTTCATCGCCTTCCCCCATCCAAGCATCCAATAAAACCAGTGCCGCGGCCGCTTCCACCACCGGAACCGCCCGAGGGACCACGCATACATCGTGACGTCCGCCGGCGCACAATACCGTCTCTTTCATTTCTTGGATATTCACCGTCCGCTGTTCGCAGCCGATAGTGGGCGTCGGTTTAAACGCCACCCGAAATTCGATATCCATTCCGTTGCTGATACCGCCGTTAATGCCGCCGGCATTATTTGTCTCAGTGATTAGATGTCCGTCCCACAAAAGGATGGGATCGTTGTTCTCCGACCCCCGCATCCGGCTTCCTTCAAAACCGCTACCGAACTCAATGCCTTTGACCGCCGGGATGGCAAATATCGAGGAGGCGATGGCACCTTCTAATCCTTCGTACAGGGCACCGCCCACTCCGGCCGGGAATCCGGATACCCGACACGAAACAATGCCCCCCAGGGAATCCTTCTCTTCCGCCGCACGGCTCAGCGCCTGTTCCATTTCTTCCGGATCCGATTTCCCGCCGATTTCGGTATACTCTGCATGCACGGAAATTCCTTTTTTTGCCAAAAGCTGAAGGGCAATTCCGCCGGCAATGCACATCGGTGCCGTCATTCTGCCGGAAAAACGACCTCCGCCGGGGCGAAGCCCTTCCGGTCCCTCCTTCAGGTACGCGCCCAGATCCGCATGCCCCGGCCGCAGCACCTTCCGAAGTTCATCGTAATCCTCGGAGCGACGGTTGGTATTGTAAATGCAAGCCTCCAGCTCTTCTCCCGTGAGGATTGCCTTACCGGCTTCCGCCTTCTGAATGCCTCGCAGAAAAACCACCCGATCCGGTTCCTTCCGAGCCGTCGCCGCCGAATCGTCGATTCGATTGCCGCCTTTTTTCCCAGGTGCTCGTCGCGCCATGAAATCCGCCAGCTTCTCCCGGTGGAATTCCGCGCCCTTCGGCAAGCCCTTTACAATCACGCCGATTCGGTCGCTGTGGGATTCCCCGTAGATTTCAACCCGCAGGTTTTCTCCAAATTCTTTTTTCATGATACACTCTCCGTCCCCTTTTGTCCAATCAAACGATACCGCGTCCCCTTTGCAGCATCATAAAATAATTATATATGAAAAATGGATTCCCCAATTAAAGAACCCATTCTCATTTCTTATTAATTCTGTCAAAATCCCTTATGCTTCCGGCTCCGTTACTTCCGTCTCTTCGCCTTCTGCGGTGCACTCCTCGCAAGCAGTCTCTTCCGCTTCGGTCTCTGCTTCCACTGTCTCTTCCGGTTCTTCTACCCGGCGGTACGTAATCAAATCCTCTGCGATTTCGTTCGCCGCCTGGCTGACCGGTCTTTCCGACTGAACTTCCGTCAGCGCCGGCTTCTTGGCAATCAAATCTCTGGCTCTCTTGGCCGCCAGCATGCACAGGGTGTAGCGGCTGTCCACTTTTTCTCTTAACTTGTTTACCGATGGATAAAGCATCATAATATCATTCCTCCCATTTCGTACCGTTTCAACAGCGTATCTCTAGTTATCTTCCTCTTCGTAATCCCGAATAATCGGTTTCACCTTGCCCGGAACCCGGCGGCTCTCCGCACGTACCACGGCAGCCACATCGGCAACCGCTTCTTCCAGGTCATCGTTCACCACGTAATAATCGTATTCTCCCAGCAGGCGAATCTCGTTCAGTGCCTCTCGGAATCTCCGCTGAATCACCTCTTCCGAATCGGTGCCCCTTCCGGACAGACGTTCCTGCAAAACCTTCATGCTCGGCGGCAAAAGAAAAACAAGAACCGCTTCGTTCATCGCTTCCTTCACCTTCAGCGCCCCCTGGACATCGATTTCCAAAAGCACGTTTCTTCCTCGCTCCAGCTGCCGGACCACCGCATCCTTCGGGGTTCCGTACAGGTTTCCGAACACATCCGCATATTCCAGCAGGTTTCCTTCCGCGATGTTCTTCTCAAACTCTTCTCTCGTAACGAAGAAGTAGTCCCGGCCGTTCTGCTCTCCTTCTCTCGGCTGTCTCGTGGTCATGGAAATGGACAGCTTCAGGTCGTTTTCCTTGAGGAGTTCTTTACAGACCGTGCCTTTTCCCGTTCCGGAAGGTCCGGAAATGACGAATAGTGTTCCTTTCTGCGAACGATGTTTTGCCATGGAATTCTCCCTTTCAAAAGATATGTTTCATATCGGCTAAATATTATAGCATATTTCAGCCGTTCTTTGCTACTCTATATTCTGTACCTGTTCCCGGATTTTTTCAATTTCCGCTTTTAAATCCAGCATCCAGGAGGTAATCTCCGTATCGTTGGATTTGGAGCCGATGGTGTTGGCTTCCCGGTTCATCTCCTGAATCAAGAAATCTATTTTTTTGCCCACGGTCTCTTCCTCGGTATCGAAGAAATTCCGCAGCTGCTGAATGTGGCTCTCCAGGCGAACCAGCTCCTCGGTGATGTTGGCTTTGTCCGCAAATACCGCCGCTTCCACCAGCACGCGCTCTTCCGGAACTTCCAGCTTTCCTTCCAGAAGCTCGTTGACCCGTTCCCGGAACTTGTCGGCGTACTCCTTGCCGATTTCCGGTGCCCGTTCCTTAATCTTATCCTTGATTTCCTCAATGATATCCGCCCGCATCAGAATGTCCTTTGCCAGGCGCTCGCCCTCTGCGGCTCTCATGTTGATGATGTTCTGCAGGGCGATTTCCGTTGCCACGCCCAGGGAATGGAGCAATGCTTCCTCATCTTCCTCCGCCGGCACGGCTTTGATCACATCCGGCATGCCCGCCAGCATGCTCAGTGTTACGCCGCCCTTCTGATCCAGTTCGAACGTCTCCTCCAAAGCTTTCAACGCTCTGTAGTATTTCCGGGCAACTTCCTCATTCAGACGAATGTCGTTCTCACTCTCGCCGAAGGAATCCACGGTAACCAGTACCTCAATCTTTCCGCGCTTCAGTGCATCCCGCACGTCGCTCTTGATTCGATCCTCCGCAAAAGAATATCTTCTCGGCATCTTTACGTATACGTCGCAATAACGGTGATTTACCGCCTTGATTTCTACGGTGATGCTTTTCTTTTCGTCGATGTATTCCCCCCGGCCATAACCGGTCATGCTTTTAACCATAATTTCCTCCATTGTGAAATCAAATTACTCATTATTTTATCACCTTCTATCGATTCTGTAAAGGATTCTATGGCTTAGAAACGGCGATTTCACTTGATATTCCGGTGGTTCTCGTGCTATATTAGTCACATGGCTTACGATGGAATTATAACATATGGAATAACAGAAGAATTAAAAGAACGATTGACCTTCGGAAAGATTGAGAAGGTCTACCAGCCGGGCAGCGAAGAACTGGTGCTGCAGATTCACACTCGCAAGGGGAACGTGAAGCTGTACGCCTCTGCTGCCAGTCAGGCCGCCAGGGTCTGCCTCACCGACGGGAAATTTGTGAACCCGGCCGCTCCCCCGAATTTCTGCATGCTGCTTCGGAAGCACATTCAGACCGGGCGCATTACGGACATTCATCAGAGGGGTTCGGAGCGGATCATCGAAATGGATATCGAGGCACAGACGGAACTGGGATTCACGGTGTCGAAACGACTGATTTTTGAAATCATGGGAAAGCACAGCAACATTGTGCTGGTGGCTTTGGATACGGGAAAAATCATCGACAGCATCAAGCGGATTTCTATCGATGTGAACCGGTACCGGCAGCTGCTGCCGGGGCTGGAATACCGGTATCCGCCGAAACAGGACAAGGTTCCTTTCAAGGAAATCTCGGCGGAGCTGTCGGAGAAACTGGATTCGGATCCGGAAGCCGCTGCTGACCCGAAGTATTTGCTATCCCACATTCAGGGAATCTCTCCGGGGATTTCCCGAGAGCTGGCTCGCTCCGGAAATCCGGTGGAACGGTTGGAGGAAATTCTGGAGAGCATTGAGAACGGCACCGCCGCTCCCCGCGTGTATCTGGATGAAACGGACAAGCCCTTGGAATTTCATTTGACGGAACTGGGGGAATACGTGGGGGCGCAGGAAAAAACCTTCGACTCTATCAGCGAGGCGACGGAATATTTCTACACCCATCGGGAGGAGTCCAATGCCATTCGACAGCGGTCCAACCCGCTGCACCGGTCGGTTCAGGCTTCCCTGGACAAGGCTCGGCTGAAGAAGCAGCGCCTGGGGGAGGATTTGCTTCAGGCAGAGAATTCCGAGAAATACCGTCTTTACGGGGAACTGCTCACCGCGAACCTGCACCGGGTGGAACCGGGTGCTCATGAGGTGACCGTCATCAGCTACTACGACAATCAACCGGTGACCATTCCTTTAGACGAGAAATATGCCGCTTCCAAAAATGCTCAGAATTATTTCAAAAAGTATTCCAAGGCGAAGACGGCGGTTCACGAGAAAACCCACCAGCTGGAAGAAACCTCGAAGGATATTCTCTATCTGGAATCCGTTCTCCAGAGCATTGAAAGCGCTCACACTTTGGAAGAACTGAACCAGATTCGAGAGGAGCTGGAGGATACGGGATACGTTCGCAAGAGAGCCCAGAAGGGTTTCCGCCGAAAAAAATCCAAGCCTCATCCAATCGAATACACTCTGCCGGCGGGCCGGAAGGTCTTCGTGGGCCGGAACAACAAAGAAAACGATTACCTCACCACAAAGATGGCCGGAAAGCGGGACCTGTGGTTCCACACCAAGGATATCCCGGGATCTCACGTCATCCTGCCCCTGGAGCCGAATCAATCCCAGGAGGACATCCCGGAGGAAATTATCTATCAGGTAGCCTCTATCGCTGCATACCACAGCAAGGGCAAGGAATCCCAGAACGTGCCGGTGGACTTCGTTCCCATCCGGTACGTGAAAAAACCAAGCGGTGCCAAACCGGGCATGGTCATCTTCACCCACAACACCACCGTGTACGTGGACCCGAAGCTGCCGGAAGGAGCAGACGGGAAATAGAAAAGCAAATAAAAACATTCGGAAGCATCAACGCTTCCGAATGTTTTTGTTTTCCGTTATTCTCACTGAGCACGAGGATCTTTCTAGAGCATTCCTCCGAAGATTCCGGCAAGAACTGTTGCAAAGCTTCCGGTTACAAAGCCGGCGATGTTCATCTTAGGCAGCAGGTAGTTCTCGATAGTCTGTCGCTCTTCCTCATTTTCTGCGGTTACCTCTGCAACCTCCTTTGAAAGATACATTGTTGCAGGGAATCCATACATACAGGTCAGGCACATTACAATGGCCAAATTCTTCTCAACTTTAAAGATTTTTCCGCAAATCGCACCGGTAATGCATCCGAAGAAGGTGCCCACCAACAGAATAAACGCCATCGGCTTGAGCAATGCGATTACATCGGATGGAGAGCAGGTTGCAAAATCAGAGAAGAGAATGATTACGCAGCCGAACAGGATAAATCCGCTTGCTTCCGTTTTTCCCAGAGTATCTTTATCGAGGAAACCAATTTCCGTAAAAATCGTACCCATAATCAACGCAACGATAATGTAGCTAATATTTATTCCCGTAAGTTTCAGAAGAATGGCAGAGAAATAATAACTTACGACTCCGACAGCACCCAGCTTCATCAGGTGGAACGACGGTCTGTTTAAAGATTCCGGAAAATGGATCAATTTCTTTTTCTCAGAGGTCAATTCTCCCGTTACCGCATGTCTGTATAATTCAAACTCCGCTTTGTTATTTTTGAAAGCCTTTCCTGCTCTCTTCAAGAACTGGGACGAAACCGGAATTCCTACCAAACTCTGCAATCCCAAAAGCAATGTGATATATACGGAAAGATATTCTTTTCCTTTTTCACCAAGGATGGTTTTCATCGCAACCGTTGCCGCTGTACCACCGCTGAATACCGGTGTTCCGGCAAGAGCATAGTCTTTTCCGATTACAAACTGTCCTACAAATACCAGTGCAAAACATGCTGCTGTAAGCGCAATAATCGAAATGCATACGGTCTTCCACTGTCTTTTCAGTTCTGCGAAGTCAATCATATTACCCATTCCAACGATCAGCAGAGTAATGATGATTCCGGCCATTGGCAAAATTCCGGATACTTCATAGATGCTTTTCGGAAGCCCCACCCAGAAACCAACAAGAAGAACGACTGCAACGAACAGCACCACATCAACATTTGCTTTTGTTTTAACGGCAACATATTCACCTATTGTAAAAATAAGTACGAATATTGTAAAAGCCAAAATATCAGACATAACATACCTCCATTAATGTCAAAATCGATTTTTCTACGCGAACGTCGGCCAATTCTCCGGCATTTTCTCCGGAATAATCTTTTCCGGTTCCGGATAATCCACGCCGAATGTTTCCACTTCCACCGTAACCATAATCTCCGGGTTTCTCGGAACATTGATTTCTACCGGCTCATACGGGTTCGGATACGTTTCTACTTTTTCAATTCGATGCAGTTCTTCCGCACCCTGAATTACCTGCGCAAAAACCGGGCACTTTCCCTTTAATGCCTCCACCCGCTGGAGCGGGAAAAAGAATTCCGCCCCGGCGATTTCCGTGTCCGAAAAATATCCGAGACATACATCACCAAATTCCGGAATTTTGATTTCCCCTTTACTTTCTTCTTCAATTCGATTTGGAAGAAAGTACTGACATTCGTTTCGGAAAAATGCGTTATAACTTGCATCAATCCAGGATCCGGGAACAATTCTCTGAATGGCAAAGTTGTTGTAATACCCTTTCTGTGCGACACTGATAAAGCTGCAAACTTCGTTGTACGCATAGTCCGGTCTCAACTCGAGAACAATCTTGCTTCCATTGTTCAAAGTGATTGTTGCAATTGGATTCTGCATTTTGTTCCTCCTTACTTCAATTTCTTGCTAATTAAACCAAAGTTTTAACAATTTCGTTGATGTTACTATATCGCTACTCTCTCAGAATTTCAAATCTTCCACTTTGTACTCAAAAGAAATTAATTCACACGTTCTTCACATTATTTTCATCTGGCTACAACGTTATGAATGCATTTACATCCTTTTGTCTTATTTCCAGTCCATTCAACAAATATTCGTAATTTAACGAAAATATTCGGGAAAAATGCCTTGTTTGGTTTACTTTAAAGGCATATTAGCTTATCATTTATATAGTGGTATTAAAAAAAACAATTATAGGGAAAGAGAAAATGAGTAATATCTGTATTCATGTTGGCAATCAAATCCGGTATTTTCGAAAGCTGCGAGGTATTTCGCTGAAAGAATTCTCCCTTCTTTTGAATAAGAGCATTTCTACCATTTCCAAATACGAAAATGGATCTATTTCTGTGGATATTCAAACGTTGGAGAAAATTGCACATATTCTTGGAGTAACGTTGGAGCAGCTTCTGCCTTTTGCTACTCCAACTATCACAAGGGAAGCGCTTCCTCCAGACAATAAGAAAAACTTCTTTCAACAAACGGATGTATTCTATATGTACTATTACCTGGAGCCGAACAACAAAAGTCATGCGAAAGGTATTTCTGTTAATGTTATCGAAATTAGCCGAAATGAGAATGGGTTAGATGATGAAGTGACTCTTTATAACGAATGTACATCTCCTGAAGTGAATTATCGGAATTGTCTATACGTATATCATGGAAAAGTCCGTTACTATGACTTTGTTGTTTACTTTCTTTTGGAGAATGCATTTCACCCCGGCAGTTTCGACTATATCTGTGCCAAGGTTCCATTTAACAACACACGTACAACATCCGGATTGTATACCGGCTTATCGGAAAGCATTCGGAATCCGTGTGCAACGAAAGTGCTTTTCTCCACCGTGCCCTTGGAACTAACGGACGAACTGGCTTTCCGCTTGATGATTTCAGATAAGGAAACGATTTACGGATTAAAACATAACAATTCTCTTATTATACGGTAAATGAAGAATTGACGACGAAACCTCGGGGCAGAGCGTTTCGTCGTCAATTTCTTCTGCTTTCCCGAAAGCGGCGCGGATTAGAGGCCGCGCGGCGCATTTTCTTGGTGCAAAGCCAACGCAATCAATGGCTTTCCCGGTTTGCTTGCACCAAAGGCGCCGCCGATTTTGGGCAACGCGGCGCATTTTCTTGGTGCAAGACCTACGCAATCAATAGCTTTCCCGGGTTGCTTGCACCAAGTCCCCCGCCGGTTTCAGGCGGCGCGGTGCATTTTCTTGGTGCAAGACCTACGCAATCAATAGCTTTCCCGGGTTGCTTGCACCAAGTCCCCCGCCGGTTTCAGGCGGCGCGGTGCATTTTCTTGGTGCAAAGCCGACGTAATCAATGGCTTTCCCGGTTTGCTTGCACCAAAGCCGCCGCCGATTTCGGCGGGGGCACCGGCCGGGACGCGAGCTACTTCTTCCGCGGCTTTCCCTTCGCCTTGGTGCGCTTCCGGAATTCCTGTCTCCGCTTTCCGGCTTCTTCCCTGCGCTTCCGTTTTGCGGTCTTCGGCTTCATCACCGAGAAACCGAAGAAGCCCAGGGGCTCTCTCTTGAGGGCGTAATACTTCCCATGATTGTAGGCGGTGAGTTTCATACGCTCGAACTCGAAGGCGCCGTTCTCGCCCACGTATTTCTCATCCACATGAACGGCCACGATTTCCGCCAGGAACATATCGTGGGATCCCAGCTCCGAGACTTCCTTCACCACGCATTCCAGGCTCACCGGGGATTCTGCAATCATCGGAACATCTACAACGGTTGCTTTTTCCCGGTGCAGATTCATTTCTTTCCACTTATCCAGGTTTTCGCCGGAACGGACGCCGCAGAAATCCGCCGCCTTCACCAGATCCTCGTTCACCAGGTTGATGACGAATTCTTTTTTTGCCTGTATCAGATGATGGGAAAAACGAGATTTTCGCACGGACACATAGGTCATCGGCGGCTCGCTGTTCACGATACCGGACCAGCCGATGGTGATGATATTGTCTTTTTCCCCGTCGCCGCAGCTCACCATCACGGTAGGGACCGGATAGAGCATGGTTCCGGGTTTGGATGTGACTTTGCTCATGATCTGCTCCTTTCAATTCGTTCCAATATGTCTTTGAAATAATCCGGCAGGGGGCTGTCGAATTCCATGTATTCTCCGGTGGATGGATGGATAAAGCCCAGGGTTTTGGCGTGAAGCAGCTGGCCGTCCAGCCCGTAGATCTGCTTCTTCGGTCCGTAGGTGGTATCCCCCACCAACGGATGCTTGATGTGGGAGAGGTGCACGCGAATCTGATGGGTCCGACCCGTCTCCAGCCGGGCAGCTATCAGGGTGTATTTGCCGTAACGCTCCAGTACCTTTACATGGGTGACGGCCTCCTTCGGATTGCTGCCGTTCACAGCGCGACGCAGGCGGTTCCGCTCATCGCGACCGATGGGAATGTCGATGGTCAGCTCGTCTTCCCGGATGTTGTCGTAGACCAGCGCCCGGTATTCCCGGGTCACGCTGTGCACCCGAAGCTGCTCCGCCAAAGACTCATGTGCCTTGTTATTCTTCGCAATCATGAGAAGGCCGCTGGTGTCCTTATCGATTCGGTGCACGATGCCGGGACGGATGGCCCCGTTGATGGAGGACAGGGAATCGCCACAGTGGTACATGATGGCATTTACCAGGGTGCCGTCCCAATTGCCGGCGCTGGGATGCACCACCATGCCACGGGGTTTGTTCACCACGATGACATCTTCATCTTCGTACAGAATGTCCAGGGGAATGTCCTGAGGCTCCACATCGATGGGACGAGGGGCCGGCATGTGGATCCGGATTCGATCGCCTTCTCGGACTTTGTACTTCTTAGCCTCAATGCCATCGTTCACGTGAACCCGTTCCTCGCCGATCAGGTTTTCCGCATAGTTTCGGGAAAGGTCTTCCACCTCCGAAGCCAGGTAGGCATCCAGTCGCTTTCCCGCTTTGTCCGGTGTCACCACGCAAAGAATTTCTCGGTCCATTACTGCTCCTCCTTTCCCCGGTCCTCCGTCTTGAGAATCCACAGTGCCAGCAGCACGCAGCCCACCGTCACGGCAATGTCCGCCACGTTGAAAACCGGAAATACCCTAAAATCAATCATGTCCGTTACGTATCCCAGCATCAGCCGGTCGATCAGGTTTCCCATGCCTCCGGCGGCAATCAGGGCGCACAGAGCGGCCGGAATTCGTTCCTTCCGGCGATAAAAATAAACGGACGCCGCCAGACACAGGATGACCATCAGGATTGGAAAGCCGACGGTCACCACCGGCATATTCCGAAACATACTAAAAGCCGCCCCCGTATTCCGGACATACGTCAAATGAAGTATGTCCGGAATCATCGGGAGCGTCTCACCTACAATAAAATTCGCCCGTATCAGGAATTTCGTCATCTGATCCAGTGCCAGGACCAGAATAATAATCGTTCCAATCATCATTATTTCAGAATAATGGTTCCTTCCTGCTGAGTCTTATCTTCTGCAATTTTCTTCAGGCTGTCGGAAAGGTCTGCCACCGTTGCGTGAGCCGGATCGGTCACCGGAGCGGACTTCACTTCCGGAACTTCCTTTTCCTTCTTCTGCTTCTGAGAAACCACCAGCGTCTCCTGAGTTGCTTCCGGATCCGGTGCATTGGAGAATGCCTTATCGATATCCGCGATATCGCTGCGGTCCATATCCGAATTCAGGCCGTACTCGTCCGCATCCAAGTCGTTCAGCTCGTTTTCCAGCATTCTTCTGTAATTGGTTCTCAGTCTCTCCACCTTGTTCTTCAGCAGAACGTGCTCATCGTTCAGCTTGCGAACGGTTGCCTTGGCATCCAGAACCATGGTCTCCGCTTCCAGCTCTGCGTCGCGAATCATCAGCTCCGCTCTCCGCTCTGCACTGGCAGAAATATCTGCCATCAGGCGCTTTGCGGTTTCCAGTGTGTCCAGCATCGCATTGTCGGACTTCTGAGCCTCTTCCAGCTGCTTTTCCAAGAACTTAATCTTGTGCGCCATGCTTCTGTTGTCGTTGAGGCATTTCTCATAATCGACGATAATCAGGTCCAGAAATTCATCCACCTCTCTGGAATTGTATCCCTTCTTATCTCTGGTAAACTCTTTCTTATCGATATCAATTGGCATAATCATAGTGATAGTACCTTCCCTTTCTATATAGCTACAGCAATAAGTTACTGATCAGCAGCGTCAAAATCTGTTCCGCGAACTCAATGGCAAAGAATGCCAGCAGCACGGAAAAGTCGAACATTCCCGTGTTGAAGTTGGACAGAAGTTTTCGAAACGGTGCCACAAAAGGATCCGTCAGCTGCGTCAGTATCCGATACGCATTGAACAGCGGGGATGCCGGCGATTGCACAAACCAGCTGAGGATGCACTGTATGAACAGCATCATAATCAATATTTCGGCAAACCAATGGATTGCTCGAATCAACACCAAACCCATGCACTACCTCCACGGACTCTTGGTCTCTTGGGACGGATAGTTTCCGGAAGCCGGCTGTGCCGCGGTTTCCCGATTGTTCATCTTCGCTGCGATATCCACATTGGCCGGTGCGAAGATAAAAATATTTGCGGTTACGCGCTGAACATTTCCGCTCAGGGCATAAGTTGCGCCGCTCATAAAGTCGAACATCTTCTTTGCCAGATCCGTTTCCACCCGCTCCAGGTTGATGATGACCGGCTTTCTGGATTTCAGATTGTCCACCAGCTTGGTGCATTCATCAAAGGACTTCGGCTCAACAACCAGCATCTTGAACGGTGCGGAACCGTTCATGGAATAGTTCTTATTCACCTGTCCTCTGGAAAGCTTCGGTGCGATGCTCTCGTAGGAATTATCCATCTTATAGCTGTTTCCGGCCGGAGTCGGTTCCACTTTGTCCACCTTAATTCCTTCGCCGGAACGGGAAGAGGCGGAGATTTTCTTCTTCTCTTCCTCGATTTCCTTTTCCGTGATTACTTCATCTTCATATTCATCGTCAATGCCCAGGACGCCATTCACAAAGTCCTTAATGCCCATTACACTTCCTCCATTTCCGCACGTTCATGCAGTCGATACCATTTAAAATCAGCGATAATTTCTCTTTCCGAAGATGGAGCTTCCCACCCGTACGATTGTGGCGCCTTCTTCCACCGCCACTTCGAAATCTCCGGACATGCCCATGGACAGAGTATCCGGCAAGAATCGTTCCTGCGGGAGGTCCAGGGTCTTCAGGTTATCAAAGATTGCCTTCGTCTTTTTAAAATAAGGTCTGGAATCTTCCGGAGTCTCTCCGATCGGCGGCACGCACATCACGCCTCGAATTCGGACGCCTTCGCATTCCGTGGCGATTTCTTTTACCAGAGACTCCACATCCTCTGCCGGTACCCCGGACTTGGATTCTTCCATTCCAATATTGATTTCAATGAGGATGTCCATCACTTTGTCCGCGGCAATCGCCCGTTTGCTGATTTCTTTCGCCAGCTTCAGCGAATCCACAGAGTGAATCAGGACAACCTTATCGATAATATTCTTCACTTTGTTGGTCTGCAGATGACCGATCAGGTGCCAGCGCACCGGCTCTGCCGTGCGGTCGTACTTCTCCAGGAGTTCCTGAACCCGATTCTCGCCGGCGTCCGTTGCCCCTGCCGAAATAGCCTGATTGATCTCTTCTACGGTGTGCAGTTTGGTCACTGCCAGGAGCAGGACATCCTCCGGATTTCTTCCACTCCGGACAGCTGCTCTGTTCTTGCGTTCTACAATTTCCAGATAATTCTCTCCGATGCTCATTTCCATCCGCTCCTCTTAATTGAGATTCTTTTTTGCTTCTTTAATATCCTTCGCGCTCGGCGACTTGATGACTTCGTCGTAATTGTTGACGGTCTCCACGAATTCGCCCTTGCTGTTCATGTACAGATCTTCGTAGACCGCGGCGGTCTCGCCGTTGGAGGCTTTAATCTGAATCGGGGTGAAGTGCTTCCGCCCCACCTTGTCCAGAACCAGAACACCCTCCCGATCCTTGATTTTTACAATGCTCCGGGTTTCTACCAGCAATCCGGTGTCGCTTTCCGTCACGTTCTCCAGGGAAACCTTTCGCTCCGTCCGATAAGACGGATGGTATTCCTTGCAGGAGAGAACGATGCGCCGACGATCCCCGTCCTTCTGCACAGAACGCACGGTGGTCTCCAGGGTCTTATCTTCCAAAGTGGTCTGAACCTTGCCGCCCACCGTATACTTCTTTGCCTGATCCGCATCCGCAAAAAATACGAGCCACCAGGTTCCGTTTTTTGTAATACGGAAAATCGGCTGTCCGGCGGCACAGGATGAACCGCTGAGATCCAGGCTGTCATTGCCCACGGACTCCAGGGTTTTCTCCGTCACCTTATCCAGCACGGAAGAGTTCAGAGTGCCTTCATAACCATCCGCGGAATAGCTCACGTACCCACCGGAGGGAACGGTTCCATCCGTGGCCTTCATCGACTTTCCCAGCTTATGGCTCAGCTTCATATACTTCGGTCCCAGGGTTTGGCTTCCGCCGGCCTCCAGCGCTGCCACGCGGCTCTTACCCTTCACCAGGGTGCCGTCCTTCACCAATGCATCCATGGATGCATCTTCCTTTGCGCTGTATACCGTGTCGTCCCGGATAATCCAGGCATCGTCTACGGAATCTTTCACCTGTACCGTTCCGCTTTCAATCGTATATGTGGTATCCAGAAGTCCCATCAGCGACGGAACCACGTATATAATCACCGCTAATAAAATTACGGCGATTATGTATATTCCCCACCAAATCCACTTCTTTTTCATACGCACTCCTACTGATTAATTCTACACGAATTATTCCCCAAATACAATAAATTTTTATTCGGAAACGGCGGTGAAAACCGTCCTCATTCTACTTCATTCCTTCTAAGATTTTCTTCTCCTTCTTGGAGAGGGAAGGCTCGGATTCCAAGTATTCTCGGAAAAGATCCGGTCGCCGTTCCTTGGTGATTTCCAAGGATTTCTCGTATCGCCAGAGAGCGATTTTTTCATGGTTTCCGCTGACCAGAACATCCGGTACCGTAAGACCTTCCACCTCTCTCGGCTTGGTATAGTGAGGGTATTCCAGAAGTCCGGAATAGACGGATTCTTCTTTTACCGATTCCTCTCCGGCCAGCACCCCGTCCAGAAAACGAGCGACCGTATCCACCAGAACCATGGCGGGAAGTTCTCCGCCGGTTAGAATGTAGTCACCGATGGTGACTTCCTCTGCCTGCAGCAGGTCCAGGACGCGCTGATCCACCCCTTCGTAGTGACCGCACAGAATGGTAATCTCCTCCTGCCGAGACAGGGATTCTGCCATCTCTCCGTTCAGCATTTTGCCGCGAGGGGACATGTACAGACACGGTCCCTGCAGATGATTTTCCCGGTAGGCCGACAAGATGGGCTGCACCTGCATCACCATTCCCGCGCCGCCGCCGAATGGGGTATCGTCCACTCGGTTGTGTTTATCCTCCGTGTAATCCCGAATATTGATTAAGTTGATGTCCAGGATGCCCTTCTCCCGGGCTCTTCCCAGCATGCTCTCCTGCAGCGGGGTGAACATCTCCGGAAACAGGGTCAAAATATTGATTTTCATTCTAGTCCTCCAGAAATCCCGGAATCAATTCCACTTCAATCACGCCTCGCTCCGGATCGATTTCCCGTTCGAAGGCTTCTACCGCCGGAATCAGAATTTCCTTTCCATTCTCATCCAGCACCCGGTATACGCTCTGGGCCGTGTTCTGAAGCACATCGTCCACTTTCCCCAGGGTCCGCCCGCTGGCGCGATCGTACACCTCACATCCGATCAAATCCCGGATGTAGTATTCCCCCTCCGGAAGTTCCTCCAGATCCTCTTCGGAAATGTAAATCTCCATATTCCGTAGCGCTTCTGCGCCGTTTCGATCCGTCACGTTCTCCAGGCGAATCACCGGGCGGTTCTTCTGAAACCGGATTCCGGTAACTTCCGCCGTGGTTATTGTACCCCCTTTTTCCATGTAAAGCACCGTGCCTTCGTGAAGATTCTCTGAATCTTCCGCATAGGTCAGCACCTTAATCTCGCCTTTCAGTCCCACCGCCGAGGTGAGGCGGCCGATATTTACCATCGTATTGTCATCTTTTAAAGCCATTTTTTTCTCCTATTAGCAAACAAGCATGCAGAAATCTCTCCTGCATGCTTGTATCTTTCAGTTCGCCAGACTCTGATATTAGTCTTCTACGATCTCCACCGAGACTCTTTTGTTCTGCTTGATGGCTGCCGCTTTGACCACTGTTCGAATGGCTTTCGCAATCCGTCCCTGTTTGCCAATGATCTTACCCATATCATCTTTCGCAACTTTGAGGAATACGGTAATGTTATCTTCCGTTCCTTCTGTGGTTACAACGACTTCGTCAGGCTTAGATACCAGTGCTTTGGCAATTGCTTCAACTAGACTAGCCATGATTTGAAATTCCCTTCTCTTAGAGTTCTACGCCGGATTTTTTCAGAAGAGCTCTTACTGTATCAGTCGGCTGTGCACCGTTGGAAATCCACTTCTGAGCTGCTTCTACATCGATCTTGATCTCTGCAGGGTCCTTCAGCGGGTTGTAAGTTCCGATCTCCTCGATGAATCTGCCATCTCTTGGGGTACGGGAATCCGCTACTACTACTCTGTAGAAAGGTCTCTTGTGTGCGCCCATTCTCTTCAGTCTAATCTTTACCATTTTGTCCTCCTGTTTAATAAAAAAAATAAATTAGTTACGTCGTAAGCTGCCGATACGGCATATTACATCAAACCGCGAAATAGCTTGTTTCTCTTCATAGCCTTCGGGTTGTTGAACATTTTCAGCTGCTTCTTCATCTCCGTGAACTGCTTAATCAGCGCGTTCACTTCGGTGACCGTTCTTCCGCTTCCTGCAGCAATTCTCTTCCGCCGGCTGGCGTTGAGAATGGAAGGGTCTCTTCGCTCCGCTTTGGTCATGGACTGGATAATCGCCTTCATCTGGTTCAGCTGCTCCGCACCTCGTTCGAAGTCCAGCTGCTGCTTGTCCCTCTCGGAAATGCCCGGAATCATGCCGATTATTTTTGCCAGACCGCCCATCTTATTGATTTGCTCCATCTGTTCGAGGAAATCGTCCAGATCGAACTTGTTCTTCCGAAGCTTCTCTTCCATTTTCAGAGCTTCTTCTTCGGTGTAGGAATTCTCCGCATGCTCAATCAGGCTCATCATATCGCCCATTCCCAGGATTCGGGAAGCGATTCGATCCGGATGGAACGGCTCCAAAGCGTCGTACTTCTCGCCGGTACCCATGAACTTGATTGGCTTGCCCGTTACGCTCTTGGCCGAAAGTGCAGCACCGCCTCGGGAGTCACCGTCCATCTTGGTCATCACGATACCATCCACACCCAGGGCTTCGTCGAAGCCGGAGGCGATGTTCACCGCATCCTGACCGGTGAGAGCGTCTACGACCAGCAGAATCTCGTGAGGGCGGATGTTTTTCTTGAGCTGTTTCAGCTCATCCATCAGCTTCTCATCAATCTGCAGTCGGCCGGCAGTATCCACGATCAATACATTGCATCCCTTGTGCTCCGCCGCTTCCACCGCGGCTTTGGCGATTTCCACCGGGTCGCCGGATTCTCGCATGGTGAATACCGGGGTATTCACTGCTTTTCCAACCACTTCCAGCTGATCAATCGCCGCCGGACGGTATACGTCGCAGGCACAGAGCATCGGTTTCTTTCCGTTCTGTTTCAGGTAATTGGCTAATTTTCCGCAGGTGGTGGTTTTACCGGTACCCTGGAGTCCCACCATCATGTAGACGGTGAAACCGCTCGGGGAATAGGTGAGCTTGCTGTTGGCGCCGCCCATCATGTCCACCAGTTCATCTTTGACGATCTTGACAACCTGCTGTGCCGGGGTCAGGCTCTTCATCACGTCCTGGCCCATGGCCTTTTCCTTCACATCCGCAACGAACTTCTTTACCACTTTGAAGTTCACGTCCGCTTCCAGCAATGCCAGCTTCACTTCCCGCATCGCCGAATCGATGTCCTTCTCCGTGAGAACGCCCTTGCCGCGCAGATGTCTGAAGGTATCTTGCAACTTATCCGCTAATCCTTCAAATGCCATCTTCTACTCCATTAAATCTTTAATCATGTCGGTGAGCACCCGGATATCCTGCCGAACCCCTTCATCCAGGGTATCGTCCTTCCGGTACTTCTCCGCAATCTGCTCCACTTGCTGGTACTTTCGCAGGTTCTCCAGATACTTTCGAACCAGTCCCAGTCGTTCTTCATATTTCTCCAGGGACTTCTCTGCCTTCTTCAAGGTGTAGTGCACACCCTGTCGGCTCTGTCCCAAATCCTCTGCAATCTCTGCCAGCGAAAGGTTATCCTCATGATACAGGTTCATGATTTCTTTCTTGTTCTCGTCCAGCAGTTCGCCGTAAAAGTCGTACAGCAGACTTGCATATTCTACTTTGGATAAATTCTCAATCATACTTGCCTAATATACCATAAGAAGGAGGCGGTGTCAAGAATTTTCTTTGACACTGTCTCCCTCTTTTTTCGTTGAATATTTTTGTTAGGGATCCGCCCGCCTATGAGGCCTTCGCCGTGTCGGTTGGGGCTCCACCTGCCTATGAGAGCTTCGCCGTGCCGGTTAGGGCTCCGCCCGGCTTGCGCTAGTACGCTAAAATCTCGTACCCATCTTCGGTGATGAGCACCTGAATCTCCCACTGTGCCGACGGCTTTCCGTCTCTGGTGTACACGGTCCAGCCGTTATCTTTATCCGTGTAAACCTGCGGTCTTCCCATATTGATCATCGGCTCGATGGTGAAAATCATGCCCGGTGCCATAACCATCTCCGTGCCTTTTTTTGTGGTAAAACCAACCCACGGATCTTCGTGGAACTCGAGGCCGCAGCCGTGACCGCCGATTTCCCGAACCACGCTGTAGCCCTGGGATTTGGCAAAATCATTGATAGCCTGTCCCATGTCGCCCAGGTAGCCCCACGGCTTCACCTGCTCCAGTCCGATTTCAATGGCTTTGTGCACATCCTCCACCAACTTGCGATTCTCCGGAGCGACGTTCCCAATACAGAACATCCGGGAGGAATCGGAATAATATCCGTCCAAAATCGTGGATACGTCCACGTTGATGATATCTCCGTCCTTCAATATTACATCTTCGGAAGGGATTCCGTGACACACTTCTTCGTTGATGGAGGTGCATACGCTCTTCGGAAAACCTTCGTAATCCAAAGGAGCCGGAATTCCGCCCCGCTTGGTGGTCTCGTCGTACACCCATTTATCAATTTCCGCAGTGCTGATGCCTTCCCGAATATGTTCCGCCACATAATCCAGCACCGCAATGTTCACCTGCGCACTCTTGCGAATTCCCTCAATTTCATCCGGTGTCTTGATAATGTCCCGGCTGGGAACCACTGCTCCCATATCGTATAATTCTTCCAATTTACGGTCGAACTCGCAATGGCATTTCTTGTATTTCTTTCCGCTGCCGCACCAGCACGGATCATTTCTTCCCCAATCCGTCATCTTGTTGTCTCCTCTCAGTTTTTTACACGTATAATTGTACACCAATTGCAATTTTTTTCAAGGTAGATATGTCTAATAACGGGAAAAATAGCAGCTGCTGGGGCGCCGGACGCGATGGGGCGTGCTGCTGAGGCGTTGGACGCGACGGCGCGTGGTGTCTCACTGCCCGCAAAACCTTGTTCCTTCGTCCGGAGGCACCACGTCTATCGGCCCGGATGGGCCTCCGGCGGCGGAGGCGTGGTGCTTCACCGCCCGCAAACCCTTATTCCTTCGTTCGGAGGCACCACGTCTGTCGGTCCGGATGGGCCTCCGGCGGCGGAGGCGTGGTGCTTCACCGCCCGCAA